>Ga0310121_10001223_pt1 | contig 26767 bp, 17 predicted proteins | sample CB27_Tmax_986_MG_FD_203504 | JGI IMG/M metagenome (GOLD analysis project Ga0310121, IMG submission 203504) | Marine microbial communities from Western Arctic Ocean, Canada - CB27_Tmax_986 | ecosystem: Environmental > Aquatic > Marine > Oceanic | place: Canada: Western Arctic Ocean | collected... | reverse complement strand
AGTGGAATTCCGGCGAGCCGGCCCTTACGGGGTGGACCATCTTCCTCGACCTCGATGGGGACGGACAACCAGGCCTTGGTGAACCCTCCACGGTCACCGATCCCAGTGGCAATTACGCGTTCACCGGACTTGCCGCAGGTACCTATACGATTGCGGAGGTTGTGCAAGTTGGCTGGCAACAAACGTTCCCCGGAGGCCAACAGTATTATGAGTTAGAAGACTTGCCGGTCGGTCGTGCCTACTTCAACGGAGAAACCGTTACCACGACCAGTTCCCATGGTGTGATCGCCTCAGCGGAAGTCACCGATTTTATCTACGAGAATGGCCAGGCAACTTCCGATGGCATGGTTACCGTGGTTAACACCGGGCAGGCCGGCAGCAGTGGACAGGAACTGTCAATTTCCAACGCCAATCTTCTCCTTGATTTGGGCGATCCCATCGATGGTTTGACATTTCAATATCACAACACGGGTGGCAATCTCAATCTGATGATCAACGGGGATCTGCGAAATGTCGCAGACTTCTCAGAGCTGCACGACCAACAAGTTGGTGGGGCACTGATCACCGTAAACGCCGTGGGGGATGACTCTAAACGTGTCAACATCGAGGGGACCATCAACTCCTTTGCGGCAGGTGGCCAGGAACTGGTGGTTGATTTGTTGTGCATGCTCCACCCGGGTGTGCACGTTGTCACTGTTGGTTCCGGAGAAACGATCCAAAATCGCGATTTTGGCAATCGACCCGACTCGGGCCAAATCCACGGCACCAAGTGGCTTGACGCAAACGGTAACGGCAAACAGGACAACAACGAACCCGGTCTGGCTGGGTGGACCATTTACGTGGACCAGAACGGCAACGGACAGCTCGACCCGGATGAACCTTCGGCCGTCACCGATGCCAATGGTGATTATTCTTTGACGGGACTTGGACCGGGCACGCATACGGTTGCAGAGGTCATGCAAACAGGCTGGCGACAAACCTATCCGGTAAGCCGGCACTACTATGAACTGGAAGACTTGCCCGCAGGCAAGATCTTCAACTTCGGGGAATCCTTCTCCACGACAAGCACCCATGGTGACGTAGCGACGTTAACGGTTGCTGAATTTACGAACCTGGACGGAACCTCCGCCTCAGGTGGGGCCGCCCAGGTGGCCACTACGGGACTGGCCGGAAGTAGTGGTCAGGAGCTGTTCATTGCCAAGGCGAATCTTGAATTTGATTTCGGAGGGCCCGTCGACGGGCTCACATTCCAGTTCCACGAATCGGAGGGCTCGGTCAATCTGACCGTCAATGGCGATCGGAAAATCGTCCAGGACTTCTCCGACCTCCATGGCCTGACGGTCGGCGGTACGTTGGTGACTGTCGCTACCAATCCCGAGTTTGGCATCGTGTCCATCCAAGGGATCGTGAACTCCCTTGCGGCCGGTGGCCAGGCACTGACGATCGATTTACTGTGCATTGTCGAGCCGGGCGTGCATGTCGTCACCGTCACATCGGGCCAAACCGTGAGAGGTCTTGATTTTGGCAACCAAAGAGATTCGGGAGATATCACCGGCACCAAGTACGAAGACCTCAACGGCAACGGAGTGCGCGACCCTGGTGAACCAGGAATTCCAGGTGTCCAGATTTATGTCGATGACAATAACGACGGTCTGCTCAACGTAGACCAAAACGGTGATCCCACCGAACCGTTCACGGTTACGATGGATGACAATCCAAACACCCACATCGACGAACGCGGGATGTACGTGTTGTCTGACTTACCAGCCGGACAACATGTCGTGCGCGAGGTTGTTCCTGACGGCTACTTCCAAACCGAACCCGTTGTTTTGTATACAAGGCCAACCGAAACGACGACTTACGATCCAACCTATGTGACAACGACCGGGCAATCCGAACTGGTGACAGGCAACGTCGAAACCAACTTCGAATTGCCGGTGTTCGAAAGACCCAATGACAGTGGTGACCAGCAGACCGTAGTCGCCGGCAGTCACGTGGTGGACCTCGTGACCGGCCAAACTGTCACGGGACGTAATTTTGGCAATTTCCACGGTGGGGAAATCACGGGTGAAAAATTTGATGACGTGGGATGCGATGGGGTCTACGATTCGGATAGCGGCCTGGCAGGGGTGACCATTTACATCGATCGCAACCAAAATGGCCAGCTCGATGATGGCGAACCGCAAACGGTGACCCAAGGTAACGGCACCTATACGATCGAAGGCCTGCCACCGGGAACCTACCAGGTGCGCGAAGTCGTGCCGGACGACTACTTCCAGAGTTATCCCGCAAACACGTTCTACGAGGTCACGATCTCCACCAGCGGACAAGTGGTCGGAAACCTTATCTTTGGAAACTTCCAGAAGATTGACCTGCCCGACGGTGACGACTGGATCTATGGAACCGCTGGCGCAGACACGATTTACGGTGACAACGTTATCGATAACCCCTGTATCTTGAGTATCGGGGGAGAAGACCACCTGTTCGGCCAGGCCGATAACGACACGCTCGCCGGACAACTGGCCAGTGATTTTTATCATTTTGATGCAGCACCTGCCTTGGGAGCAGGCCCTGAGACTGACACGATCATTGAACTTGCTGGCGCCGGCACCGAAGAACCTACCGACGAAGGCCTGCACGACCGACTCGATTTCACCGTCCTGGAAAATAACGAACCGGTTACGGTGGACATGTCCGGCGTGCCACCGTTCATAACCCCCAACCAAATCGCCGCCCATGGGCAGATCGACCTGGTAACACTCACACCTGTCAGCGATTTACGGATCATCGTGACCGACCTCTTCGATCAGCACCAAAACTTCGAAGAGTTGTTCGGAGGTGCCGCCGATGACTCCTTGACCGGCAACGATGCCAACAACCTGATTAACGGCGGGTTCGGGTCCGACCAGATGTTCGGCCAGGGAGGCGATGACACCTTTGAATTTGTGATCGGAAACCCGACCGATGTCGACACGGTCGCCGAAACAACTGGCAATGACACGCTCGACTTCAGCCAGATTCAGGTCTCCGTGACTGCAGATCTTACCGGGGCCCATCCCGGCTTTGCCCCCAACCAGATTGCCGAGTATGGGGGCCTGACGGTCGAAAGCCCCGCACCCGACCTGTTGGAAAATATCATCGGCGGAACCGACCACGATCTGCTTACGGGCAACAACGAGGCGAACAGGCTCGATGGCCGGGCAGGTGAAGATACGATCAACGGTCTGGCCGGAGATGACACGCTGATCGGTGGCACCGACAACGACCGGTTCGAGTTTGACGAGAACTGGGGTAACGATACGGTCGAAGAACTCCTCGACGGTGGTACGAACGATACGATGAGTTTCAGTGACGTAAGTGCCGATTTGACATTCACCGTAGGGACCAACTCGATCAACGTGACCGACGGCGTGAATGTCGTTAACCACGTTGGCGATATCACCAACCATATTGAACGACTCGAAGGTGGTACCGGGAACAATCAACTGATTGCCGCCGACACGCCAAACACGTGGATCATCACCGGAGAGAATGAAGGAACGATTAACGGCCTGTTCTTCACGAAGGTTGCCAACCTGGTGGGTGGTTCGGACATCGACACCTTTATTTTCCAGCCCGCCGGACGGATTACAGGCAACGTGACAGGCGCCGGGGGCGACGATCTGTTCAACCTGGCCGTGGGGCTTGGCGTGGGCGGGACTCTCGACGGCGGCGGTGATAATGATGAATTGATCGGCCCCGACACGGGCGCCGTTTACACCATCACCGGACTGGATGCCGGCGATGTGCCAGTCGTGGTACCGGTCTTTGTAGGTGTCGAGAACCTCACCGGTAGCACCAGCGCTGATATCTTCCGCCTCGATGGCGGCACACTCTCGGGAACCATCGATGGTGGCAGCGTGGCCAGCGACACCCTGACGGCCGATGACGGGGTGGCCACCCTGTTTGTCATCACCGCACTCGATGCGGGCACCGTGACCGGTGTTGTTGGTGGCTTCACCGATGTCGAAAACCTGGTCGGTGGCACCAGTGCCGACAGCTTTACCTTAAGTGGCGGCACACTCTCAGGCAGCGTGACCGGCGGAGCCGGCGCGGCAAGCGACACCCTAACGGCCGACGACGGGGTGGCCACGCAGTTTGTCATCAACGGGACCGACCAAGGGTCGATCACGGGCATTACCGGCGGTTTCACCGATGTGGAGAACCTCACCGGAGGTGCCACCGCCGACACCTTTACCTTCGCGGCCGCCGGCCAGGTCACCGGCAACATGGCAGGCGCTGGGGGCGACGATCTGTTCAACCTGGCCACCGGACTCGGCGTGAGCGGGATCCTCGACGGCGGTGGTGACAACGATCAGTTGATCGGCCCCGACACGGGCGCCGTTTACACCATCACCGGACCGGACGACGGCACCGCAACGGGCGTTGGTGGTGGTTTTGTGGACGTTGAGAACCTCACCGGGGGCACCAGCGCTGATATCTTCAGCCTCGATGGCGGTACGCTCTCGGGAACCATCGATGGTGGCAACGTGGCCAGCGATACCCTGACAGCCGATGACGGGGTGGCCACCCTGTTTGTCATCACCGGACTCGATGCGGGCACCGTGACCGGCGTTGCCGGTGGTTTTACCGACATCGAGAACCTGGTCGGTGGCACCAGTGCCGACACCTTCGATCTGGATGGCGGCACACTCTCAGGCAGCGTGACCGGCGGAGCCGGCGCGGCAAGCGACACCCTGACGGCCGACGACGGCGTGGCCACGCAGTTTGTCATCAACGGTACCGACCAAGGGTTAATCACGGGCATTGCCAGTGGTTTCACCGATGTGGAGAACCTCACCGGGGCCGCCGCCGCCGACACCTTTAACTTCGGGGTCACCGGCCAGGTCACTGGCAACATGGCAGGCGCCGGGGGCAATGACCTGTTCAACCTGGCCGTGGGACTCGGCGTGGGCGGAATCCTCGACGGCGGCGGTGATAATGATGAATTGATCGGCCCCGACACGGGCGCCGTTTACACCATCACCGGACCGGACGACGGCACCGTAACGGGCGTTGGTGGTGGTTTTGTGGACGTCGAGAATCTCACCGGGGGCACCAGCACTGATATCTTCCGTCTCGATGGCGGCACGCTCTCAGGAAACATCAATGGCGGCAGCCCAGCTGGCGACACCCTGACGGCCGACAACGCGGTTGCTACCCTGTTTGTCATCACCGGACTCAATGCGGGCACCGTGACCGGCGTTGCCGGTGGTTTTACCGACATCGAGAACCTGGTCGGTGGCACCAGTGCCGACACCTTCGATCTGGATGGCGGCACACTCTCAGGCAGCGTGACCGGCGGAGCCGGCGCGGCAAGTGACACCCTGACGGCCGACGACGGCGTGCCCACGCAGTTTGTCATCAACGGTGCCGATCAAGGGTCGATAACGGGCATTACCGGTGGTTTCACCGATGTGGAGAACCTCGCCGGGGCCGCCGCCGCCGACACCTTCCGCCTCGATGGTGGCACACTTTCGGGAACCATCGACGGTGGCAGTGGCGCAGCTGGCGATACCTTGATTGCCGACGACGCCGCAGCAACCCTGTTCGTTATTACCGGGCTCGATACCGGTACGGCCACAGGCACGGCCGGTGGTTTTATTGACGTCGAGAACCTCACCGGGGGTACCAGCGCCGACACCTTTACCTTAAGTGGCGGCACACTCTCGGGAACCATCACCGGTGGAGGCGGCGCCGCTGGCGATACCCTAACGGCCGACGATGCTGTTTCTACCTCGTTTGTCCTCACGGGAGCCGATACCGGTACGGTGACAGGCGTTGCCGGAGGCTTCACCGATATCGAGAACCTGACCGGTGGCGCTGACAACGACCTGTTTGTAGCTCCTTCCGGTACCAGCCTGACCGGCACCCTGACCGGGGCCGACGGGAATGACCAATTCATAATCACTCCCGATGCGGCCGTCGCTTTTCTGGTGGCCGGCGGTTCCCATTCAACTCCCAGCGGTGACGTGCTCACCGTTACCGATCAAACCCAATTGCCGGTTGACGACGGAACGACGGTAACCACGCTGGACCTGGCAACGGTCACTTACAGCGGGATCGAGACCCTAAGTCTCCAATGTGCCGGATGCGCGGTTGGCTCGTCACTTTTACTGCTGAATGATTCATCCAATGGCCCAATGCTCCAAGAGGCTTTTTCAGACCTCGACAGTTCGCCCCTGGAAACAAACAGCGGGCCGGCCGATTTAGATATTTCCGGTGAACCAGCAACTCGCGGAATGGTCGAGGGGGCTTTTGCCACGTATGCGACAACGCCGGTTGCTGCCACTGATCCGCCGGAAGAGGAAGATGCGACCGGCTTGGACCAGGCATTTTCGTTGCCTTCGGTCCTACCGCCACTGAAGAGAAACTCCCGCAGAATACCACATGGCCGTGGTGGTGAAATCGACGGCAAAGCCGCTCTACGGCATCCGGTTGCCGCCAGCGGTCACCTGCGGAACCGGATCCGCGACCTGGACGGTCCGAAAGCTCTGAAGAGGGACTTCTTCGCCAAAGATCTTTTACACCGACCGGCCGATTCCGAAGGAACCGACCAAAGGGATCCTGAAGACAGCCGTGACGAACCTTTTCGCAAACCGAGAGCGATGAAAAGATTTTTTGCCCTGCTCAACACCTTTTTTAGCCTTGGTTTCTGAGATCGCAAAAAGGCTGATCGGTTTTTGCTGGTGATCTGCGGAGCCCTGCTTTCTGTTCCCAAAGGGGGTGCCCTACCCCGCCATCGACCATCGGCCGGTTATTCGGCCGACGCTTTCGTGCGTAGCTTCATATAAAGCTTTTGCACCTCGGTCATACAGCACTGTCCATCCACAGCCAGAGTCTGGCATGACGCTTCTGCGGACTGTGATTTGGCCAGCAGGCCTCGAATACGGGTTGGACGGTTGTCATGCACATCCGCCTCCACATCGTCGTAACAGAGACCAAAACAGGCACAAAGCGGTGCGTCGAGATCATAGGGATAAATTGGCGACTTCAGTTCCTCCACCACGACCACCGTTTCCAGCAGATTGAAGTAGGCCACCTCACAGCGTGCAAAGCCGCAATACCAGGCGGCCTCGTGCATCCTGGCGCGTGATTCTGGCTGAATATGCGTATCTAAAGGACCCGCATTGACCGCGGTTCCCAGGGTTCCACAGCGCGGACAATACGCCCGTCCATCCGGTTCTGGCTCACGAACAAAAGCCTTGTTCATCGGAGTCGTCCTACACAATCACAGAAACCCATTAGCCACACTTCGCTCCAGCCCTTATTATCTTAACAATCAGGCGGTGTCACGAGGAACCGCGTTTCCGGTGGGAAGACGCCTCTGGCTCAAATTCTTCCAGACCGGCACCGGGCGGAAGCCACCCAGCGTGTCTCTACAGATCTTTTTCTTCCTGGCAAACTGAAAGACATAACCACAGTTTTTCCACCAGATCATGTATCATGGCAGAAAAGAGAGACCGCCGATGAAATACCTGGTTTTGTTCGCTATTTTGATTGGTGTGGAGACCCCTTTTTCGGTCTCGGCTGAAACTTCCCCAACAGGGATCAAGGCTGTTTCCAGCCAACGGGTACACCCCGTACTCATAGGCAATGATCACAACGGCCTGGTCACGGTTGCTATCGAAGTTGACAAACCAGGAGTTCGCGTGACAGGGTTCACCTTCAGTTTTCGTGGAACGGACGACCTGAAAGACATCGCTTCCCTAGCCCTCTATTCCTCGGACCGTCATCATCCCCGCCGTTTGGACGATTTTCGAAATGGCAACACGTATGCGGGCGACAAGCAAGCCGTGACCGAGGAACTCATGGTTCCGTTTGGAAAGGTTTCGCTACCGGCAAACCAGGTTACCTTCCAGGGAAACCAGCTGCTCGCACCGGGTGTGAACCATTTTTGGCTCTCCTGCAAGTTGCATCCCACGGCAGAGTTGACGCACAAAGTCGATGCGGCTTGCATGAAGATCGAGACAACTTCCGGCTTGCTGGTATCCAAGGACACGACTCCCGGTGTGCGAAAGCGCATCGCCTATGCCCTCCGCAAGCGGTATGACGACGGTGTTCACACATCACGGATTCCGGCCTTGACGGTAACCCCTCAAGGCACCTTGTTGTGCGTTTACGACTTACGGAGAACAAAACGGCGCGACCTGCAGGAAGACATTGATATTGGGCTGAGCCGCAGCACCGATGGTGGCCGTTCCTGGGAGCCGGTTCGAGTAATTATGGACATGGGTGAGTACGGCGGACTGCCCCAAAATCGTAACGGTTGTAGTGATCCCGGAATTGTGGTGGATCGTAACACCGGCAAGATATTTTGTGCGGCGGTCTGGATGTGGGGCAAGCTGGGCACACACCAGTGGGAATCGGGTGGGTCAGACCAGGGATTCGAAATCGGTAAGAGCGCCCAGTTCCTGATGGTCTCTTCTGAAGATGATGGCCTCACCTGGTCCGCTCCGGAGAATCTTACCCGACAATTAAAACAACCGGAGTGGGTGCTCTTTGCACCATCGCCCCAGGCCGGTATTACCTTGCGGGACGGGACCGTCGTCTTGCCGGTGGAAGGCCTCGCCGAGGGCAACCCCTTAAACTTTGATGTCAAGAAAATAGGTTTTTCAAGTGTCATGTGCAGTCGGGATCATGGCAAAACCTGGACCGTGGGGTCAGACACGGCCCGGGGCAACGGGGAGTGCCAGGTTGTCGAACTGAATGATGGGTCGATTTTGCTGAATTCTCGCACAATGCAACCTGCTGAATACCGGTCGATTTATGTCACGCACGATCGGGGACAGACCTGGCAACCCCATCCGACGCACCGTAATGTACTGATTGAATCGGGCTGTAACGGCACGCTCTTCCAAGTCAATTTCAAGCAACAGGGAGCAACTCGCCAGGCGCTCCTTTTCAGCAATTGCCACACCCAAAAGGGCCGGGTAAATCAAATGATTCAGGTGAGCCTTGACGAGGGACAAACATGGCCAGCAGAATACCACATGTTGTTGGATGAAGGTCAAGGTAACGGGTACCCCAGCATCACGCAAATCGACCAAGACCATGTCGGTATTGTGTATGAGGGAAGCCAGGCAAACCTCGTGTTTGAAAAGATTCCGCTCCACGAACTTCTTCACCGGTAAGTTGTGAACTGCAGCAGTTTGCGTTACCGGACTTCTGAGATTACGGCTGAACCTGTCTGTCGACGGTGGTTGCGCATTTGGGAAAGATGACAAGGCACTGGAAAGAAATCAGCGTTTTGATTGCGGGCTGTGGTAGCGCCGGACGGCGGCATGCACGGGTCCTGGCCGAACTTGGGGTGCGCGACATTCGAGCGTGCGACCCAACCGCGGCGCAGCGCGCAGCTCTCAAGCAGCAAATCCCAATTACGAAGATTTACGAAAGCTTCGCAGCCGGCCTGGAAGACCAGCCCGACACCACCCTTATCTGTACACCTCCGGATATGCACATTCCCATGATTTCCGAGGCGATCGAATCCGGTTGTCATGTTCTGTGTGAAAAACCGCTTTCTGATTCAACCCAGGGTATCGATGAGGTCGTCGAGTTGGCAATCAGGAAAAGACGTAAGGTTATGGTTGCACTTTGCTTTCGGTTTCATGAGGGCCTGCTTAAGGCCCATCAATATTTGCGCGAAGGACGCATTGGCCGGCTTGTGTCGGTGCGGGCATTGATGGGAGAACACCTGCCTGAGGTGCGGCCCGATTATCGCGAAATGTACATGAGTCGATATGAGGGGGCGTATGACCTTTCCCACGATGTCGACCTGGCAATCTGGTACGCCGGTCAGCCAATTCGGAGTGTACGAGCCTATGCGGGCAGTTACAGCGATATTGGGATTGAGGCGCCCGACATGGTTGAGATTCTTGTCGACTTCCAAGACCGTTGTCTCGCCAATGTGCATCTCGATTTTTTCCAGCAACCGCGACGGAGACAAATTGATTTAATCGGGACCGAGGGCGTGATTTTGGTCGAATTCGCCAGTTGGGACCACTGTACGATCTCTTGCTATGACCAGGCGTCCACCAGTTGGCTGGCGGAAGAATTGGACACGCAACGAGATGACATGTTTGCCGCCGAAGATCGAGAATTCCTGGTAGCGGTCGCCGAGAACCGCCAGTTCAGCTGTACGATTACCGAAGCCCGCAAGAGCGTGGAAGTCATTGAGTTGGCCAAACACGATGTCGGTAGCCAGGGTGCCAGAGCACCGAACTCGTAACATTTTCGCGGCCAACTCGCAAATCGAGATCCTAAAACAGAGTCCCACCAATCCTGCCAGAGCGTGGTCAGGCGGCAAGTCATGAGCACGTCAATCCAAAATCTCATTTACCGATAAGGTTTTTCGCATGGCTGCTCCTACGACCCAGGAACTTTTCGATTTGACTGGCAAAGTTGCGCTCATTACCGGTGGGGCGCGAAACCTCGGGTTCGACATGGCGACTGCCATGGCAGAAGTGGGAGCTGAAATTGCAATCACCAGCCGAAATCTAGAGAACGCACAAGCATCGGCTAAAACAATCACCGATGACACCAGGCAACAGGTGGTTGGTTTTGTCTGTGACGTTGCCGATGAAAGCCAGGTGGAACGCCTCATCGACGACGTCCTCGCCGAGTTCGGAAAGATTGATATCCTGATCAACAACGCCGGTAACGTGGTGAGTTTACCTAACAACGCTCCGCTGGAAAAACGCCCGACCGAACTGTGGCACGATACGATTAATGTCAATCTTCACGGCACCTTTTACTGCACTAAACACACGGTCGCCAAGGCGATGAAGCCTGCCGGCGGCGGTGTCATCATTAACCTGGGTTCGACGGCAGGAATCGTTGGCAAGGATCGACGTGTTTACCAGGGGACCGATATGGGGGGAGCCACGATCGACTACCATGCCGCAAAAGGAGCGGTCATTAACATGACTCGAGACCTGGCGGTTTATCTGGCCCCCGACAACATTCGTGTCAATTGCATCAGCCCGGGAGGTTTTTTCCGCAATCAGCCTGAGCCATTTGTCAAAGCGTTTAGCGCGACGATTCCCATGGGACGCATGGGCCAGGACGGCAAAGAACTCAAGGGAGCCGCCGTTTTTCTTGCCTCCGAGGCCTCCAGCTACGTGACCGGTCACAATCTAATCGTAGATGGCGGGTTGACGATTTGGTAGCTGCTCAACGCGCCGGTCGAGCAGCGGCTCGTATCGACGACGGAAACCCGGGAGTATGAATCCGGTGCCCCGTATCCTGGACAGTTTCGCCATTCACACGAAAGACCCAAATTTGCCTCTCCCCGTAACATTCGATCAGTAGAAACTTGCCATCAGCAGTAAAAGCAGCTCCCTGGACAATTCGTCCAACCGAAACCTGCTGTACGATTTCATAGGTTTTTCCGCGACGGGCCAATATCACGAGCAAGGCGTTTTCTGTGCGTAGTGGATCGTCGGCAACAATGTTCGAGTTGTTCATCAACATGACAGCCACCAGTTTTCCGTCGGGACTTATGCCGAACGATTCTGGACCATTGCCGAGCGGAACAAAGTCGACGGTGCGAATCGGGTCGGCGGTGAGATCGATGACCGTGAGTGCGTCAACGTCGGGAGCCCCCTGCCCTGAACCGGCGGTTAATCCCAACTCGCCGTCGGGTGTAATCACAGTCCGATAAGGTTTTCCGCAGACTGAGAGTTTTCGATCAGTCGCAGTCACCTTTCCATCGCTAATCTCCAGGAGTCTCAAGTGATACCCCTCGGTAACACTGGCCAGGGCGAGTTTGCCGTGCGGACTAATGGCGACATCCGAGACCTGGTCTTCTGGTTCCCCTACTTTGACCGTTTGAACAGGCTTGACGTCGGTTCCGTCGATCGACAACACCGTGATGGTACCGTCGGCACGATTGGCGACCAGCGCCAGGCGTCCATCTGGAGTGATGGAAATCCCCGAGGGTTGCTTTCCTGCTTCGGCGGTACCCACCAGTTGTGGTGGCTGACGTGTGAGGTCGACAACCTGTATCAAGGTGTCGGGCACATAGCCGTCGGGAGAATTACGGTCCAATTTGAGCGAATTGGCGACCAGCGCTACCTTCCCATCGGGGGTGATGGCGACGTTCGAGGGAGGCCCGATCACACTGTTCGCGATCCCCGCCACATGTTGTACCTTGGGTGGAAACTGTGCACAGTCAATAATCGTCAGGGAATCGGGTTCCGCGTCGAACTGAGGCACCCACTCTCCTGACGTTAAGTCGAGTTTGTTTTCATTTCCCGAGATAACAACCTGGGCCTGAACCTTGCTTGTTTGGACCACTGGTGAGGCCACCGCCAGGGACAGTAGAACGGTCGAGCGCGCAATCAAGCCGAGGCGGCTTGTAAGGCATACAGTAGGATGTTGCGGTTGCATGGTTGTTCGTCCTTCAGCTTGATGCGGGTAACGCTGGCATGGTGAAACTGGCTTGAAGTTGTTGCAGGCTAGCTGCTCTCCTCGACACAGTGGTGAAAACAGTCATTGATGACCTGGGCTGCTTCCAGGGCAGCGTCTGGATCGATGCAGAGTGGTGGGGCAATTTTCAGAAAACCGCGGCCGGTGCCAAACATCAATACACCCCGTCGAACACTCTCGGCAACAATCAAGTTGGCCAGATCTATATCAGGTTCGCAACCGCCCGGTTTACGAAGATGGATAGAAATGAAGAGTCCCCGACCATGGACCGATAATATCTGCTCAGGAAAATGGACCGCAAGTTTTTGAAGTTCAGCCAGCAGCAACTCGCCGGTTTGAGCCGACGCCAGGACAAGTTCTTCTTCCTCAAGGACCTTCAAGCTGGCCAGGGCAACCTGGGCACCCACTGGATTACCTCCGTGTGTGCTCGACATCTCGCCCGGTGTCGGTTCGTCGAGAATTTGCTTCCGCCCAATGACTGCCGAGACGGGAACACTCGAGGTCAGGCCTTTACCCAGGGTTATCAAGTCGGGCACAACGCCCACGTGTTCCATGGCGAAGAACTTCCCACTCCGCCCGCACCCCGACTGGACTTCATCAAAACAGATAAGGATGTTGTGTTGCTGGGCCCACGACTTCATGGCGGCAGCGTAGGATGGAGTCATTGGCCAGGTGGCCCAGCCCGGCATGGGCTCACCGATGAACCCTGCGATCAGGTCAGGATCGATTTGGTTGGTTTCGAGTACGGCCAGACTCTGATGAAAACATTGCTCGTCACAATGATGACCGGGACCATTTCCGTAATTGCAGGTCGGCCCAAACGGGAAGGGAATTTGATAGTGACGGACCGACTTGCGGGGAATCCAGTCATTGGGGCCTGCCAAACCAGATGCGAGTCCGGCGGCCAGCGTTCTTCCGTGGTAACCATCGGCAAAACTGAGAATTCCAACTTTTTCGGGATGGATCTTTTGCCCCTGGCGACGCATCAACATGATAGCTGCTTCAGTCGCCTCGGTACCCGCGCTAAACAGGATTGCTTTAGAATCAGGAATCGGGCTGACCGCAACAAGTTTTTCAAGTAACTGTAAACGAGCTTCGGTAGGAAATGCGTAGGTTGCCAGCAATTTAGCGTCGGCGGCGTGATGGAGGGCTGCCCGCACGCAAGGATGCCCGTGACCGATGTTGGCCATCACGATGGTGCTCGTCAAATCAATCCACTGATTGCCGTACGGATCGCGGATCAGAAAGCCTTCGGCCTCATGCCATAAGATGGGGGGCATGCCAGAGTTCGAGTAGGCTTCGACGTTGCGCAGTCGCTGGATGACCGGTAATGACTCAGGCACGGGAATCGGGGTGATGATCCGCCGCCAACGGCTGTCAGGTGGCGACGTTTCGCAAGGTTGAAGATCGCTGACGGAAATCGTCATAGGGTCACCCATACCTGAGACGGATGGCGCAACGATGTGTCTTTGCGCCAGGAAACAGTTTGGTCCACCGCCTTCAGGTTGGGAAAACGATCCAGCAGGTTTTCAAACACAATCTTTGCTTCGAGTCGGGCGAGGGGCGCGCCGAGGCAAAAATGGCGACCTTCCCCGAAAGCCAAATGTTGATTGGGAAACCGGTCAAGTACCAGGGAATCTGGTTCCCGAAACTGCTCGGGATCCCTGTTGGCCGCCCCCAGCATTAAAACAACACGCTGTCCCGGCTCTAACAATTCCCCTCCCAGCACAAAACCGGTCGAAACAACACGGATTTGATGCTGGAGAGGACTATCATACCGCAAAAATTCCTCCACCGCAGATGGGAGGAGCGATTTGTCCTGTTTTAACTGTTCCAGCTGGCAGCGATTCTGCAATAAAGCCCAAACCCCATTGGCAATGAGTGCCATGGTTGTTTCATGGCCTGCCACCAGCAAGAAAACAGACATCGCCAGCAGTTCGTCGCTGGAAATATTTTCCCCCTGCTCTTCAATCTTGACCAGCGTGCTGATCAGGTCATCACGGGGCTCGCTACGGCGGTTTGCAATGATGGGCCGTAAATAGTCGTTCAGTTGCTGGACCGCTTGTGATGCTGTCTCAGCAAGGTCTACTTGAGGTGCACCGCTGCCAAGAAAAGCCGTTAACTCATCGGCCCAATGGTGAAATTGCTGGCGATCTTCAGCCGGAATGCCTAACATTTCCGAGATCATCATGGCAGGTAACGGATAGGCAAGATCACCGATCAACTCGAACCGTTTGGTCACAGCCCATGATTCGCATAAGTCATCAAACAAAGATTCAATTCTGGGAGCAAGACCGGCAACCATGCGGGGGGTGAACGCCTTGTTCACCAATGTTCTGAGGCGGGTGTGATCGGGTGGGTCCATCATGACCAGCCATTTGGTGTACATCTCGTAGAGTGGTTTGAAGTCTTCCTGCAACTGCTGGGGAAACTGCCGCATGTAGGACCGCAATCTCTGCCCGGAATTCAATCGCCGATCGCGAAAGGCATTCTTTACGTCGCGGTAACGCGTGATGACCCACCCGTCCATGCGCTCACTCCAAACCACCGGGGCTTGTTCACGCAAATTTCGATATACCGAATACGGATCTGAGAGGTACTGCGGGGACAAAAGAAGTGAATCGAACTCGTTCATTGCCCGTCACTTGTTTGAGAAGATTGTCCTCGTTACATGCCTTTGGCCAGCCAGCCACCGTCGACGTAGAATTCCTGCCCGGTCACAAAACTGGCGGCATCCGAGGCGAGGAAGATCGCCATGCCAGCCATTTCATTAGGCTCTCCCCAACGACCCAGCATCGAGTTTTGGGCCCGCAGTTCGCGCCGCTCTGGATCGTTCCAACTTTGGTTGTTCATATCAGTGTGAAAATAGCCAGGCCCAATGCTGTTGACACGAATTCCATGTTCGGCCAAGTCACATGCTAAGGCTTTGGTCAGTTGCCGAAGTCCCCCTTTGGAGGCCAGGTAGGCAGGATTACCGGAAAATCCCTGTTCAGCAGCTAACGAGGTGATATTAATGATCACGCCCTGCTGTTGATTTTTCATCATTCCCCCAAAGTGCTTCGCAAGCTGAAATGGGGCGGTGAGATTGACCTGCAGCGTTTTTTCCCAGGTTTCGTCCGGGTATTCGAGCGAGTGGTGACCAACCGTCGAGCCAGCATTGTTGACCAACACATCGATACGGCCGTACGTTTTCTGGACGTAATCGACCAGATCGGCAATTTGCTCTTTGGCCGACATCTCACACGCAAACCCGTCGGCAGCCAGCCCTTGTGCCTTAAAGTCGGTAACGGTCGTTTCGAGGCGTGTTTTGTTCACGCCAGTGATCAGGCACGTCGCACCGGCTCCCAAGAGACCCTCGGCAATACCTTTGCCAATTCCACGACTTCCGCCAGTCACAACCGCAATGCGACCTTCAAGTGAAAACAAGGTGTCCAGATAAGATGACATAAAATTCCCCTCCCTTTAACTGTTTGCAATTACGATCCTGTCTTGCAGTGCTTCGCGCAGCGGGTCATCATCTTCCTCGCAAAATCCGAGATGTAAATGACGGCGCCACCCTTCAGCATATTCGAATCTACCAGACATGCGACCGCATTGTCGATCGAGATCCCTTAGTGTTTGTAAATAACAGTCGAGCCCTTGGCTGTCATCGAGCCATTGTTTCTGGGAAGTGTGACAGCCCAGCATCTCACATTTTCGTTCGATGACGTCGGTCACATCGATGTACATATCGGGTTGTACCAAATGCCGCAGCGGATCATGGTGGGAATAAGGCTGTGCATGGTAAACTGTCACATTGCCATCGACGGGTGGGTGTGGAGGGTCTGTCACGAAATTCGGCATCCCGCGGGCAAACGCGCCCGTCACGGCCAGCCGGCTGGCATTCATGTGGTCTTCCATGTAGTCGTCCGGTGACTGCGTCAGCACAATTTCCGGTGCCACCTCCCGCATGACCGCTGCAACTCGGGCCAACGTCGGCTTGTCGTAAAAGATAGCCAGGTCATCGCAAAAGCTCTTGTGAAATACAGCTCCTGCATACTCGGCCGCAGCCATGGATTCCTCGCAGCGCATCTGGGCGATGGTTGTGGCATCATATTCAGTCGTACCACAACACCCGTTTGCAATGTTCATGATGTGAATTTCGTAACCGGCGTCTCGCAACAGCATAAGGGTGCCTGACATAGCAAACTCGATGTCGTCGGGATGCGCGGCAATTGCAAAGGCGGTTTTCATAAGGTTGTGGCAAAGAATCTGTGTGAGAGGTGATACGCGATGACTGTGAGGTCAACCGTTCGAGGAATCGAACCTTGCTTTTTCGTCAGGTAGTGCGGCGGTAAGCGGGTGTTTGCCATTGGCTGGTTGTCGATAGCAAGATTTACGCCAGGCTTTGTCACCCCCCAAGGTATAGTCATCAACGTACTAGTGCATTTCGATGTCACAAGCACCAATACCGTTACGGTAATAGTTGAACTGCACATTGGGGTGATCAGCGAGCAACGACATCGGCACGGCACTGTCGGCCATGCCCTTGGAAATCATGAAGGCCGTCAGTCGCTGGCCAAAAGGATTGTCATGAGTGCCGGCATGCCAGATGGAGACTTTGTCTGACTTCCATGTTTCCGCAGGGCCTACGGTAACCGCCTGGGTCGGCACGTTCGACACGACACCACCACCGGACGTACGGGCATTTTGAATTAACGTCATCGGGTGAAGGTCGACGACTCGGGTGGTGAGTTTGCGGTACTCCTCTGGGGGAGGGGGCTGCTGATCGTAAGGTGCCTGGCGTCGAGGAGGGTCGTTGAATGCCCAGTGTTTCACTTCGCCCTGGCCTCCCTGCATGACGGCACATCGAGCGTGGTTCCAGGATTCGATGTACTCGGTTGTATCGGCCTTTGGAAAGTGGATATTGCTTTCTGGCATCCGCAAATCGGGATGAATGCGGTTGAACAGCAATTCCCGGTCGGTACGCGCAAAACTGAGGGCAAAATCCTCTGGAACCTCGACACCATCCATCACCCACTCGTCCATGCCCCAAAAGTGGGCATGTTGAAGATTCAGCTCTAGTTCGTTGACCAACCGAGCCACCAGGGGTAACTGCTCGGTTGGTCCAATCGGTCCACAGATTCCAACGGGTTGGTCTGCCGTTGCTTGTTTCCAGGCGGTAATGTATTCAAATGCCTCGGCGAGGTAGAAGTCTTCGAGCGTGTCGTACAAATTAACCGTAAAACCGTCGCGTGACAAACCGGCCAAGTCACTGGCCGATAACCGTGCGGCAGCGTCGAGGATCTCGCGGTCCAACGTTGTGTAGTCCCACCATTCGGGGGCGACCATGCTGGTTGGTCTCATTTCGTTTCCTTTGAGTCAATTTCGATTGCGGGTCACTGAGCCCTTGGTACCGCCTGCGATTTTAGTCCGTTTTGATGGACTCGTCATGCCGGTACCCCGAAAGAAATATCTTGAAGTTGGTCCCCGCAGGCCACCAACGACGCCAAGGCACTTCGCCAGAATTTTTTGGCGATCAGCGAGTTTTTTCCGAGAGGAACAGGGTTATAGCACGTTTTCGAATCAAAGTCGCCCGACTCTGGCGCAAATCCAATCGTTGATCGTGTCGGGAAATCGAGCTCGAGGATTCTCTGAATTGCCAGATCGGAAAGACTCAACAGTGCTGAACTACCCTAAGATTCTCATCAACTTGACAAGATGACCACGTCGCTCCCGGTCTTGCGACGCCTTGGCGCACTCGAACCCCTTCCCCAGGTTCGCAAAAGGGGTGGTCCTCTTGAATCCCAAACCCGAGTGGTCTGTCGATGGCAGTCGCTGAATCCGAAACGCGATGACTCTCTACCGGGTGTTTACCCCGAGATCAGCGGTACCCGGACCATCCCCACTGAGCAACCGGTTGAGTTGCTGTCCCAGTCGCGGCCCCCGACAGTTCACCGCGGCCACGCGGCCATCCTTGCCGAGCAGAATGAACGCGGGAATGCCACGGATACCGTACTTTGCGCCCATCGGTTGCTTGTTGCGAGGGTGCTTGTCCTCCACAACCGTCCAGGGTGGCTGCTCCTGGGCTAAGAAGGTGCGAAGAGCCTCTCGATCTTCATCCACGCTAATCGCAATGACTTCAAAGCCATCATCATGATACTTATGCCAGTTCTGCATGATGTTCGGTATTTCCGCACGGCACGGACCGCACCACGTGGCCCAGAAGTCCACGAGCACGACCTTGCCTTGGTAGTTCGCCATCTCGAGCGGACCGCCATCAATCGTGTAGCCTGACAACGGCAGCGGCTTGCCAACCAATGCTTGCAGTGGGTCGCCGGTTTGACCCGTTACCCCTTCTGCTTCGAAATTGATGGACTTCTCACCATCTGGATAAGTCGCACTGATGGCAAACACGCGCCACTTCTCGCCTTCAAAGCGGAAGTGCAATTTCGTCTTGTGGAACTTGCCAGCTGCCCGCACACGGATCGGGATCTCGGCCACCTTTCCATCAATCTTGACCTCGCCAACCTTGATCGCATTTTCTTCCGCAGATGGTTTTGGAAGCTGGGCCAGGGGCGATCGTGGCCCCTTCATGAGCGGCATTGCCTTTTTCGTGAGCAGCTGCTGGGCTTCGGTGCGATCTGAGTTCCGCAGGTCGCTGAAAAATTTCTCGGCTACCTCCGGGATGTCTTTTGCCGACGCTTCTCCTTCTGCCACAGAAGCGTCTGACTCGCTTTGTTTGAGGAACCTCTGGTCTTTCGCACTGAGCTGCGCCAGTGGCACCGTAATCTGTTTTCCATCCTGGCGGCGAAGCACCACCTTGTCCCCTCGGACGGCGACCAGTTCGGCAATTACGCTGAAACCGCCGGTAGCATCGGTCCAGGTGCGGTCTGCACTCCAAGCAACACCTGTGAACAGGGCAAGGGTAATCCCGATTGCAAACTGGTGTTTACTAGTATGACTGGTCATCGTGATTCACCTCCCATCAATCTTCGATTCGGTAAAGGTGTCACCAACCACTAACGAAGAGAATTCTCAAACAGCCAGGCCTGGCGTTCTTGGGTTCCAGCGGGAGGAGATGATCAACTTCAAACGACTCCGTAGCACCTTGACCGCCTTGCCAGTGCGATGGTTCTTTTCTATGGTTGTTCTTTCTTTCCGCAGGGAAAACCGGCAGCAAACTGCTAACAGTAGTTGTAATTATTCAGAAACGGCATGTCAACAATTCGTTGGTCAAACTCGGGGACAATAATCGAGTAGCGGGCGAGTGCGAATGTGGGTTCCACATTGTCGGTGCGGCCAACTAGAATGGGATTTCATGACAAGCACACGAATCGTCCTCGATGGAAAAGTCAAAAGTTGTACCGTTGATGATTGTCCCCAGGTCGAGTTGTTCCGCAAAAGAGTTTGCCAATTCAAAAGAGGCATACAACCACTTGACAAAGTGGAGCTTGATCCGCTGCGGACAACCATTGAACACTTTCAATCGTAAGTGTTTTCGTATTGATTTCACATACTTGCGCCCCACCGGTGCCAGATGTTGCACGAAGAATTTCCGCAATTCGCTGACTTTCCGAATCTGGGACGTACTTTACGCCTGGGGCTGGCTACCCGTGGTAACACGACTTTGGAATGCGATGACGTTTTGTTTGCCGTCGAGCAAGGTGTGAATTACCTCAATTGGTGTGGCCATCCGGACGGGATGCAAGAAGCAATCTGCCAACTCGGGCCGCAGCGGCGCGATCTGTTTGTCGCGATCCAGTTCTCCGCCAGGACCGCCAAAGCAGCACGGCAGGAATTGGGAGAGGCGCTGGCCGCATTGTCGACCGACTACATCGATATCGCGACGTACTATTACGTCGAACGCCAACACGAGTGGGATGAAATCACAGCACCAGGGGGAGCAGCTGAAGTTTTGGAATCGGCCCGAGATGCCGGCACGGTGCGCGCCATTGGTTTGACAAGCCATCAGCGGAAGTTGGCGGCCGCTTGTGTCAAGACGGGCAGGCTCGACATGCTCATGATTCGGTACAATGCGGCCCATCGTGGTGCCGAGCAAGACATTTTTCCAACCACGACCAGCCTCCAATTACCGGTGGTGGTTTTCACTTGTCTCCGCTGGGGGGCTTTGATGCAAAACACCTCCGACGACCCCGAAGGGTTTGTCGCACCCCCAGCGGTCGAATGGTATCGGTTTGCCTTGTGTCATCCCGCCGTGACCGTCGCCCTAATGGCTCCGAATGGGCGCGAGGAACTGAACCAAAATTTGCGGCTGTTGGAAGATTGGAGAGGATTCACTCCCGACCAGTACACCCGGCTCAAGGAACATGGCGCGCGGGTCCGCCAACATGGGGGCCAGTTTCCCTAGCAGCACCCGGCTTGCGGTTGCGGCACCCTTATAGACGGGCACCCTGTCATACCTCCCAGCCCGCACGGTACTGACGCTTGATGAACTTAGCCGCTGCGGGGCAATTGGTTGCGACCAATCGCTGAGCATCCCAATCAAGTTTTTTTTGCCCGGCGCGATACGAAACATTCCCCAACAGGACCGCTTCGGCCAGGTTTCCACCATAGTCGAAGTTGCAAGTGGTTCCGCCGCGGGTCTTGCAAGCCTGGATCCATTCCTGATGGTGCCCCGCCGAATTGGGAATCCAGCCAAGTGGTGGTTGTGGTTCCGATCCGTCATCCAGAAAAACTTTGCGGGTCATATAGTCAGCCAGCAACCGTCCGCGTTTGCCTTCAAACAACACGGCATCGCCATCTTTCTTGTATTCGCCAACCCAGTCGGGTGGTGTATCTCCCTGATACCAGGTGAGATGAACCGGTGGTTGGCCTGCTCGACTGGGAAACGAGTAGTCGACCCGCATGCGATCGGGGACTTCGTTATCACCTACATGGATTTTTTCCCCCTGGCTTGCAACCGTGGTGGGAGCTTGGAGTTCGAGTGCCCAGAACGGAAGATCCATGTAGTGGCAACCGAAATCAGCCAGGATACCACCACCAAAGTCCCACCAATACCGCCACTGGAAATGAAAATGCGACTCGTGAAAGGGACGCATGGGAGCAGGCCCGGTCCACAGGTCGTAATCGACGTGCGGGGGTGGGGTTGCCTGGGCAACGCGCGTGCCAGAGGGAATCGAACACCCCTTCCAGACGTGGACTCGGTCAACTGGTCCCAGCATGCCCGATTGGATGATTTCCACCACCCGGCGATAGTTATCGAGCGCGTGGATTTGAGTGCCCATTTGCGTAACAGCACCATGCTGCCTGGCCGTATCACGAATTTTACGTACTTCGTAAACCGAATGAGCCAGCGGCTTCTCGCAATAGACATCGAGCCCCAGTTCGATGGCAGCGAGGACCGGCATGACATGGGTGTGGTCGGGTGTCGAGACGACAACCGCATCCAAATCGGTCCGCTCCAGCAGGCGGCGGAAATCGCGATATTTGTCAGCCTTGGGATACTTCGCCGCCGCCCCGTCAAGCCGTTTGGCATCGATGTCACACAAAGCCACAATGTTCTCGGTTGCGACCCCAGACACATTGGAGGCTCCCCTTGCTGCCACACCGATACATCCGATGTTGAGCTTCTCGTTTGGTGAGCGCTCCTTGGCAACCGTAATCGGAAGAGTCCACGACTGGGCCACGGCTGTGGCTGTACCGGCAATCGCAGCGCGACGCAGAAAACTGCGCCGGCTTTGATGGAATTCGGTTTGTGAAGATCGTGTGATGTTGCTCATGGTAGTTCCCGTAAATAGATATTTTTAAACCAAAGTACCGCGCCATGATTCTGCAACTCAATTGGGCCCGTTGCATAAATCGGCTTATCTCGCTCCCAGTAGTTTTCCATGACGACCTCGTCAACAACCAGCTGATCATTCAGTGTAACCGAAAGGTCCTCACCGACCATCTTAATATGAAAGGTGTTCCACTGGCCGGCGGAGTGGTCTGCTTTAACCAGCGGAAATCGTGCATGTTTTTGGTTGTTCCACAGGGCACCTGATCCTTTGTCGGCTCCATTCTCCCAGTATGGTTCGTGAGCGGGATCCCAGATCTGCACCTGCGGTGTCCCGCGGAGATAAATTCCGCTGTCGCCCCCTGGGAGGATTTTCCAGTCGATGTAGAGTTCGAAGTTGCCATAGTCTTTAACGGTGCAAAGATTCCCACCATGTCCATCCCCATCAAAGCGCAATGCACCGTCCACCACGGACCAGTGGTCTCGCATCTGCTGATCAGCTTTCTGCTGGGCTGCCTTGAGATCCTCGGGCGACATCTCAGCCCGCTTGACGGGATTAGCAACCAGTCCCTGCCAGCCATTCAGGTTTTCTCCATTGAAGAGAGCCACAAAGCCCTTCGGAGGCATGTTGTCTTTCGAAAAGCAATGGGTAGGGAGCACGCTGAGAATTCCCACCACGATGATCAAATTGGTACGAATCATGGAATGCATGTCTGAAGGCTCCTGCGATTATAAAAGGTTCAAGGTTTCTGGATTACAAAACTGGTGTACGTTCACGCATTATTAATTTACAAACCTTGCGGAGCAAGCTTTGCTGTTTGCTGCCAGAGGCCATTCTTCGGAAATCGTTCACGATATGAGGCCTTTTGCTCTCCTATTTCTTTGCTGGACGATAAACCAACTTATTAGCAATCCGACCACCAGATCAACCAGTAGGCCAGCCGGGCCGATCCACTGGAAGCTGACAGGGTCGTCCGCCATCGTCTGCTTTGCACCCGTAGCGGCATCGATCGTGGTGTGCAACTCGACACCAAAAGTCTCCACTGGAATTCCAAACTTCAGATCCAACAGTGTGACCAAGGGCCCAGAAAACGCAATCATTCCGGCCACGACGGTCCCACAAATGGTTCCTGCCCAGACTCCCGCAGGTCGCGCAAAGGGAACAAACAGGGCAAAGAAAAACAGCCCAAAGATGGGTGCGGTCAGCAGGTTAACCGTTTTGTTAGTGACGGCCGTGATGTTTCCTGGAATCCATCCCATAAAAGTACTTCCGAAGACCACCACTGCACCGATTGAAAACGCCAACACCCTGACGAACAGGAGATGCCCACGCTCGGTTTTGGCACGTAGCCCGAACCGATCGAGGTAGTCGGTTGAGACGACCGCCGTGATGGAATTGACTCCAGAATCGACGCTGGACATGGCTGCAGCAAACATGGCCGAGACGACCAGCCCCGACACACCTACCGGGAGGTGGTAGGCGATAAAGCGGGGAAAGACGTCGTCCGCATTGTCAGCGATGGTCATGCCAGGTGGCAATTCCTGCGGATGGTCTTTGAAATATCCCAGCAGTGCCATCCCCACAAATCCGAGGGTAATTCCAACTATCGAACCAACGATCAGCTGTACGGCACTAGCCCAACGGGCTGCTCTGAGATCGCGCGTTGCCATAAAACGTTGAACCGATGTCTGGTCACCCCCTGCGGTGCAGACATACCAGACGATCGTCGAGACAAGACCTCCCAGGACCGTCACTCGAATCCCCGGATCAAACCAGGAACGTTCACTGACGGGTAAAATCGGTTGCACATCCCAGTTTGATTGCCACTGGCGGGGAAACCAGCCAAAGCCCCCGTACTCGTAAGTAATCGTAGCAAGCACCAGCAGTGCGCCGCCAAAAAGCAAGGCAGTCTGCATGGCATCGGTTACCACAACTGCGCGAAGCCCACCGATCGAGGTATAAATTACTGCCACAAAACCGGTGAACAAGACAATCAGGGGAACCCACTCTTCGCCGATACCCATCATGACCGACATCGCCTTGGCTGCCAAATAGATCAATAATGACATCCAGACAAGCCGTAGCAAAAGAAACATCGTGGCACCAAGCAACCGGATACTAATGCCCAGTTTTAATTCCAGCAGTTCATACGCGCTGGTCACCCTATGTTTCATGTAGGCGGGTAAAAGGCCGAACGCGATGATAACGAAAATCAACGGGTAAGAGAGATAGTTGGCCAGGATTGCCGGGCCCTTCCCGACCATTTCCCCCGGCAGTGACAAATAGGAGATCGTACTGAGCAGAGTGGCGAAAAGTGAAATGCCAATCAGGGTGGGATTCATATTCCCGCTACCAATGAAATAATCTTTCGTACTGGTCTGTTTGCGGCCAAAGTACCAGCCGATGGTAATGGTGGTAATTGCGTACAGTCCAATCAACACCCAGTCGAGTATTTGAAGACCGACCCGTGGGGCAGATGTCATGGTGGTGCCAGCAGCGGGGGTTGGAACTTCACCCCATGCACGAGAGGTGCACACCAGGGTCGCAATACAGGTGATTCCCACCAGCAGGTAAGATAACCGCACAACATTTTTCAGTTGTGGTCGGCTGCATTTTGCAAGTTGGTCATCCATCCAAAAAACTCACTAGCTACGGGAAGCATCTGCGCTCCTTGCGCAGATCGTTGCTGATACGCATCAGAACTGATTGTGGGACATCCCCACGGTTTGTTGTATTTGGAGCACGCTTTCATAACGGTTTCGACAGCATCATCCAAAGACATCTCACCTGATTGGCGTAGCCGAAGTCCCAGATCACCAGGACCGACAAAGATCGCATCGACCCCCTCAACCGCAACAATTGCTTCGGCGTTGCCGACTGCCTCGGGGGTTTCAATTTGCACCATGAGAAAGGTTTCTCGGTTAGCCCATGCTACATATTCATCTGGATCGTGCGTGCTATAGTCCGAATCGAGACCGGCATTATCAATACCGCGGTCACCCAGCGGAGGAAACTTGGTTGCCATAACCAACTCTTTGGCTTGTTCGGCGTTCGCAACCTGGGGAATCATCACCCCAGCAGCCCCGTCCTCCAGGTACCGACAGATAGGAGTTTTTTCTTTGGTTGGCGGACGAACCATTAAATCGATGTCAAATAGATGTGAAAAGGCAAGTAGCGACTGTGTTTCCTTGGTCGACATCTCGCGGTGTTCCAAGTCAAGCCAAATACAGTCGAAGTTGTTTTTCGCCGCATGAAACATGTAGGCGGGAATGTAATGGCCAAGTGCTGCCATCCGAACAATTTGCCCCTTGTGAATCCGCTCTAGGGTTTTACTTTTCCGCATAAATCCAAGTGCCTTTACGAGTTGGTCTGTTAACGGCCCAGTCGATCGAAAACAAACAATCGCTCGGCCTGGAGAATTCCAGGTATTCACCGCACAAAGCTCAAATTGTAACTTTGACGTGGTCAACCGTCGACCGTGGTCTTTCAAGAAAGCACCGTTACATTGAGGACGGCAAGTGAAAGGGAATATTGTCCTTCAACACATACAAGGCCCGCTACGTGGACCATCCCGTGACGACCCAGTTGGTCTATGGTGTTTTGGCTCTGCTGTGCCGGTCTTTCTGCTGGATCACCGTTGGGACCGATTCAATCGCCAGGCGCAGGACCTGCCGGACAAGTGGTCAACCGCGGAGGTTACCGTCCGGCTGTCGACATGTTGATAGCCTTTGCTGAGGGAAGCAACTGTGCACCCTGCGTCGAGCGTTTCTGAAATTCCTTGGCTTCGTATGCAGGACATCCCCAAGGCTTGTCGTATTTGGTGCAGGCTGCACTAACAATCTCGAAAGCCTTTTCCAGCGGCATTTCACCAGATTGTCGCAACCGAAGCCCCAGGTCAGCGGGACCAACAAAGATTCCGTCAACCCCCTCTACTCCAACGATCGACTCGATGTTATGAACCGCTTCGGGAGTTTCAATTTGCAACACCAGGAAAGTTTCGCGGTTAACCCAGGCCACATATTCGTCTGGATCGTGGCTGCTGAAGTCAGAATCAAGACCTGCATTGTCGATTCCGCGATCCCCTATCGGAGGAAACTTGGTGGCCATGACAAGTTCCTGTGCTTGTTCCGCGTTAGCAACCTGAGGGATCATCAATCCCGCGGCCCCATCTTCCAGATACCGACACAACGGAGTTTTTTCTTTCGATGGCGGGCGAACCATGAAGTCGATGTCGAAAAGGTGTGCGTAGGCGAGTAACGCTTGTACCTCTTTGGTCGACATTTCACGATGTTCCAGGTCGAGCCAGATGCAATCGTGTCCGGCTCTTGCCGCATGAAACACGTAAGCAGGAATGTAATGACCAAGCAACGCCATCCGCGCGACTTGGTTGTTGCGTACTCGCTTTAGGGTTTTACTTTTCCTCATAGATTCTGCTGCCTTTAAGTGCTAACTCCTGAATGTCGGAAACCAGGACGACCAATGAATCGGTATTTACCGATGTTTGTAAAACTGGCAATTGTAGCTTTTCCATGCTCCACCGTCGACCTTGGGTCTTTCAGGAGGAGGGTCTTGCGGAGGAA
>Ga0310121_10001222_pt1 | contig 26778 bp, 23 predicted proteins | sample CB27_Tmax_986_MG_FD_203504 | JGI IMG/M metagenome (GOLD analysis project Ga0310121, IMG submission 203504) | Marine microbial communities from Western Arctic Ocean, Canada - CB27_Tmax_986 | ecosystem: Environmental > Aquatic > Marine > Oceanic | place: Canada: Western Arctic Ocean | collected... | reverse complement strand
ACTGTCGATGGGAATGAGCGGAGATTTTACCGTGGCCATTCGCGGGGGGGCGACGATCGTGCGAGTCGGCTCGGCCCTGTTTGAGGGTGTCGAGACCGATTAGCGTCTTAGCTCAAAAAAGTGGCTAGTGGCTACTGGTTGTATTCGATCGAGACGATTTTGAATTTGATGGTCCCTTTAGGTGCAGCGATTTCCGCCACTTCGCCGACTTGTTTGCCGAGCAACCCCTCACCAAGCGGACCGGTACATAAGATCTTGCCCGAGTCGTAGTCCTCATCACCCTCGCCGACGAGCGTAAACACTTCCTCGTCGTCGAAGTCCAAATCCTTGACGGTCACCGTGGCACTGAACGCCACCTCATCTTTGGGAAGATTGCTCGTATCGATTATCGAGGCGCGGGCAAGTTTTCCCTTGAGCATGTTGATTTTGGCCTGCAACAGACCCTGGGATTCCCGAGCACCGTGATACTCGGCGTTTTCACTGAGGTCACCTTCAGCCCTCGCGTCGGCGATGCGTTGGGCTATAATTGGCATTTCTTCGTTTTCGAGCTGCTCGACTTCCGCCTTGATCTTGCTGTACCCCTCTTGGGTCATCGGTACAAACTCAGACATGTCATTCCCTCCTCAGCAAAAAAAATCGCGGACCCTCGGGCACCCGAGGCCGCCGTTTGATAGGTTGTATTGCTAAATATTCTGTCGCGCCGAGTTGCCGAAGTAAATACCGATATCCGGCCTTTTTGTCCGCCTCAGGGCGAAGTATCTTCCGGCAGGTACAACAATCGGCCACAAGTCTTACAAAATACGATCTTGGACATGGCCAGCTCATTGACCATCTGGGACGTGATCTTCTGGAAACATCCTCCGCAAATCTCGTTTTCTTCGACCGGAGCTAACGTTTCTTCGCCATGCGCTTTGGCAACACGCTGGTAATCCGCCAGGACTTCCTGTGGCAGTGCCTTTTCGGCCTCCGCCAACTCCGTTTCGAGCCTTCCCAATTCGGATTCCAGCTTGGCTTGCGAACTTGCGACTCGCTCATTCGCCTGCGCCAACTCCTCCTTGCCCTTATTCAAATTCTCTTCGGCTGTCGCCACCTTGGCCTGCTCGTCAGAGACCTTATCAAGCAACTCCAGGATTTCGTCGGAAAGCACGCTGTTGGCTTGATCGTCAGCCGCAATCTGTTCGATGAACGCTTGATACTCCTTGTTGTTGGTGGCGCTGTTTAGCTTCAAACGAACGTCCTGAATTCGACCCTCGCGTTCTTTCAGCTGCAACTCCTTTTCATCACTAGACATGCGCATCCGTTGACAGCTCTTTTTGGCAGCATCAAGGACTTCAGCCAATCGCTCGACAGCTGCCTCAGCACCCTTGATCTGTCGAGGGCCTCGCAACAATCGCCCTCGAACCTCGGCCAACTGCTGATGGAGTCGATGTAGTTCTCGTAATACCTCGGCGGTAACGGTCATGTTCGCTTTTTTTCGATAAATATTGAATGAATGCTGGACGAAGTCTGGTCGCTCGTGCTTTGTCAAACCTTCGGTTTAGGGTTGGACGGCAGGAGGAGTAACCCGACACGTAAGCGAGGAATGCGACGAACTGTAGTTTCGTCCTCGCTAACGCGTCGGGTTACGAGTCAAGTCATCAGTCCCAATATTTTTAACATAGCAAGGCACGAGTGGCTGCGGACCACCCACCAACGACATGACTCCATAGCTATTATGATACTGAAAATAACATTCTACGCTACTGACCGGAAATGGCGTGAAAAGGGAGACTTTACAGCCGCCAGGACACCGGCAACGGCCAGCAGGCGCACAGCCGGTAGTCCGGCCTGTAATCCGGTCCACAGACCTGCAAATCAAAAGCGTCGCCCAAGCAGTTACTCGGGCGACGCTTTCATTGTAGACCGGCAGGGCGTGGACGCCACGCCTCTGAAAAACCGCCTAGGCGGCCATTTGTTTGACAAATCCTTCGAGTCGCTGGCAGCGGACAGGGTTCTGCAATTTATGAACCGCTTTGGCCTCAATTTGTCGCACCCGCTCGCGTGTCACGCGGAAAATGCGGCCCACCTCTTCCAACGTATAGGTATAGCCGTCACCAAGCCCATAGCGCAAACGAATAATCTCTCGTTCGCGGTAGGTCAACGTCTTGAGCAGCTCGTCGATCTTCTGCCGAAGGATGCTGTTGTTTGCCCGTTTCAACGGATTTTCGCTGGAATGGTCCTCGATGAACTCACCGAAACTACAATCCTCGCTTTCGCCGACTGGCCGATCCAGGCTGACCGGATGCCGTCCGATGTCCAAAACACGTTCGACTTCGTCCAGTGACAGTTCAGCGCGGTGTGCAATCTCATCATGCGACGGTTCGCGCCGAAGTTCCTGCAAAAGAGTTTTTTGGACTCTTCGCAGTTTCGTAAGGACATCGATCATGTGCACTGGAATGCGAATGGTGCGCGCCTGATCGGCAATGGCTCGTGTTATCGCTTGGCGAATCCACCACGTCGCATAAGTTGAAAACTTGAACCCACGACGGTACTCGTACTTGTCGACCGCCCTCATCAATCCCGTGTTACCTTCCTGGATCAAATCCAGAAAGCTCAAGCCACGGTTCCGGTATTTTTTGGCAATCGAAACCACCAAACGCAAGTTGCCGCTGGACAACTCCCGCTTGACGTGCTCGTAGGTGACAAAGTGTTTTCGGAATTGCTCGCAGCGCGCCCTCAGACTGCGGGGGCTCTCCTGTGTTCTCATCAGTAGGTCATGAAATTCCCGGCGCAGCGCCAATTGCTCGCCTCGCGCCATCGGATCGCGTCGGATGACGCACAACCGATCGCGGATGATCTCCATCCGCTGGACGATTTCTTCCAGCTGCCGCATGAGCGGCTGAACGCGCCGCGACCGCAGGCTGAGTTCTTCAACCAACTGTAGGCACTTCAGTCGGTTACGAAGGAATTGCCGACGAATTTCTTTGCGTTCGGCGGTAGGGGTCGATTTGCGGATCAAGCGAGCGAAATTCCGACGTTGCTCGACCATCAGCCGCTGTAAGGTTCGCAGATTATAGGGCATACGAGCCTGGATCTGCTCCTTCGTCAATCGCTCCGTTAGCGAGACCTTGATGGTCCGATCGAACGGCAGCTCGCCGTTGTAGACTTTCGTCAACATCTCGACCGTTGATTCCAAGGCAAAGTTGCAACTGAGCAATGCCCGGCGAAATCGTTTGCGAGCGACTTCGATCTTCTTGGCCAGGGATATCTCTTCCTCTCGAGTGAGGAGCTCGATTCCGGACATTTGCGACAAGTACATCCGAATGGGATCGTCGGTTAGCTTCGCGATCTCGAGCGGCGGTAAGCCTATCGATTGATCGTTTACCGCCGATTCGGACGCGGCAACCGGAGCGGTATCCTTGAATGAACCTTTGGGCGCCGATTCGACGACCTCGATTCCACGTTCTTCCAGAGCGAACAACAGATTATCGAGCCTTTGTGGACTGACATCTTCGTCGGGCAGATACTCGTTGACGTCGTCATAGGTCAAATATCCCTGAGCTTTGCCCTTGGCAATAACCGTCTGTAGATCTTGTTGACAAGTTTGCACGATAAATATCCTCCTGCGTCATCCTGCGCTTTTAAGGACATGGATTGTCGCTGTCTTCCCGTTGCCCCCCACAAAATTTGCGGGAATGCGGTTCGACAACGACCCGACCAGAGCAAGCTACCCATCCATGGGAGCCGTCAGGCCCTGTCGGTCTCGTTTTTTGTCTAGAATGTCAAGAAATTGGTCGAGCTCCTCCTTTTCTGAAAGTTCCGTATTCTCCAATGTGGAAATCTGTTCCTGCAACCGCAGGTCCTGTCTTCGACGCTGGTAAGCGCCAATATATTGGTCTAAACACTCCCGTGCACCAAGTTCAATTTTGTCCCGGCCAGCCTCGTCCAATTCAACGATCAGGCTCTTCAGTTGCGGATCATCCAAGAAAATCAGCAACTTACCGAGGTCGGGCGTTTCGCCTAAAGCCAAAATCTCAGACATAGCGTTGTACAAAGTCGCCGCGGAGGATGTCCCCAATTCATTGACTCCCAAGGAAACGAGCGCATCTTCGACGAGATCAGGGTACTGGACCAGCAATTCAAACAGCTGACGATCCCAATCGTTCAGCTCCACGCTGGCCGTTTCTTCCTCTTGTTTTTTTCGATGTCCACCCCCACGTAAAGCGGTCAATCGTCCCCGTAATCCGGCTTCGTCAACACGAAACTGTCGCGAAAGCCGCGTCAATACCTGCTGCTCGCGTAAACGGGATTTTGAATTGGCTTCACCCCCACGCACTTGTGCCAGGATGCCCAGGATCTCTTCCAGTGCCTTGTTGGCGCGGTGCGTGTCACGGGTCAGGTCGATTCCCGCCGTGGTGGTCCGTAGTTTGTGTTCCAGCGCGTCCACCGAACGGTCCAACATCGACTCGAATTCCGCAGCGCCTCGCTGTTGGAGAAAATCACATGGATCCAAGCCATCCACTAAAGTGACGATTCGCAAATCGACTTGCTCCGCAACGAATAATTCGAGAATCTCGTTGGTGCGCCGTTGACCCGCCTCATCTCCGTCCAAGACCAACACCACCGCGTCGGCAAATCTTTTGAGCAGTTGGACATGTCGCGACCCCAGTGCCGTACCCAGCACCGCAACCACATTCGACTGGTCGTGCTGATGGGCCATGATCACATCGGTGTACCCCTCGACGATCACGATCTTGCGTGATTTCGCGACCACATCGCGGGCGAGATCCAAGGCATAAAACTGCTCGCTCTTGGAAAACAACCGTGTCTCGGGCGAATTGATGTACTTGGCTGATTTTTCATCCGCTAGTTCTGGCAAAACTCGTCCGCCGAACGCAATCGGTCGCTTCTGCATATCGCGAATTGAAAACATCGCTCGACCGCGAAAGCGATCGTACATTTTCCCCGAAGCATCACTCTTGGCGACCAATCCCACCGCCTGCAACACGAGTTCACTGAACGACGTACCGCCGGCACGGTCCAAAATCCATTGCCATTTATTAGGGGCAAAACCCAACCGGAACTTGTGAATACTCTCTTCGGAAATACCACGTTCAGCTAAATAATGGCGAGCTGGCTCTGCCTCGCTCGACGACAACAAGAACTCGTGGTACTGCTGCTCCGCCCAAGCCATGGCCTGATAAAGAGTTGCCTTGTCCTCAGGGCTGCCAGGCGTGGCCTTGGCCGGCCGTGGTGAATTGGACAAGGGAACGCCGACTCGTTCGGCCAGCATCTCCATGGACTGGCGAAAGTCGACGTTTTCACGTTGCATCAAGAAACTAAAAGCATCCCCACCAACATTACACACCCAACACTTCCAGGTTTGCCGCTCTTGGTTGACCCTGAGGCTCGGTCGCGAATCTTCGTGCCATGGGCAGAGTCCCACAAAATCGCGCCCCTGCCGGCGAAGATCTATGTAGCCGCCTACAAGGTCGACAATGTCGACTGCGGCTCGAACTCGTTCCTTCACGTCGTAGTCCGCGGGAAAGGACAACACCGACTCCTGGGTTGGGATTGTGGGGAAAAAACCCCTACGTCCGTGACAATGGGAAACCTGATCCAGGGGGAACCTGATCCAGGGGGAACCTGAATCCAAGCGCATTCCCAATGCCAAAACGAACAAAGCCGGTTTGGGTCCACCAGCCTGTAGAATGCTTTTCCTAGCACAAGACTGTCGATTATAGCGATGGCCCAGATAGGGGTCAACATTGCGGGAAGGTTCGCGATTGGCGCTATGCCAGCGTCGATCACGAATCGTCCGAACTCGCCGTTACATCTCGGGCAATCTCGTCCAGAACCGATTCCAGCTCGACGCTAGCGGGCGATGTTGAATCACGGCTATCACCAAAAACGCTAGCACGAAGTCGGCGGGCGAAACGATTCATTTGCGTTCCAGACAGCTCGATCTCAGCCATCGTTGAATCGACGGCCGCATTGGCTTGAGGTGTCGATTCGCGAGGGGGATGTGAAGTTGATTTGGATGATTCGCCCGCGACACTCCGGGCGATTTGGCCAACCGCCAACGGAAAACCGAGCCGTCCCAAGGATCCGAATGCGAGAGCATCGACCTGACTGGAGAAGGATTCCTCAAGCTTGGCCACCGCCAGAATGGCTGTCGACAGCGCGCTAGCGGGACTCGGACTAGTACTATTGTTTTGCGCATCCAATTCATTGATTACCAGCAGCGCGTCAAACGGCGTGACGTCATTGCTGCCGTTCACGTCGATGAACGGTGGCGGAGCGTCTTCGAACCCTGGCAAAACCGTATTGGCATTCAAACCCTCAAGGCCAACGAAGTTGATGACCAGCAACGCGTCGAACGGAGTGACGTCCCCGCTGCCATCGACGTCCAGCGGATTCACTGGATTTCGCCAGGGACGCTCCGCCTCCGACACTAACACGGTTACCGTCGCCGGATTCGAGAAAGTGCCGAGAGAGTCACTGACACGGTATGTCAACGTATCCTCCCCGACGAAACCAGGGTCGGGCGAGTAATTCAGTTGGCCCGTGACGACGACCGCCTCACCCTCCAAGGGTCCCGAAAGAATCTCGATGTCATCATAGGAAAGATCACCATCAGGATCTTGATCGTTGTTCAACACCAGCAGACTTTTAGTCGTGCCCTCGACCACGCCAAACAAATCATCTTCGGCCGTCGGCGGGTCGTTGGCGGCAGCCACGTTGATCGTGATCGTGTTGGGAGACGAAAAATCGCCGTTGGTGTCGGCTACACGGTAGGTAAACGAGTCCGACCCCGAAAACTCGCTGTCTGGCTCGTAAGTCGCGGTGCGATTGGCCAGATTCGTGGACACCGACCCCTCCGCTGGATCATCGAACACCCGAAGCGTGTTCCAATCTACGCTGCTGTCGATGTCGGACACCAGGCCGTCAAGCTGAATGACCACCGACCCATCTTCCGCCACGGAAGCCGTCAGATCCGTGCCGACTGGAAGATCATTGACGCTGTCAATCGTGATGGAGACGGTGGTTTCTTCGGACAAGGCGCCGTTGACGTCACGGACTCGATAGGTAAACGTATCGGTGCCCGAAAAGTTGCTGACTGGGCTATACGAGACGTCGCCCGACACTGTATTAACAAAAGCGCCACCGTGATCCGGTGCCTGGGTAATGACAACCGTGGTCGGATCGATCGCTGACTGGATCATTTGATCGTTTTCCAGAATGTCCAGCAACGTGACCTGGTCCTCGTCAATAGTAAAGCTGTCACTGTTCGCATTAGGGGGCACTAGGCCCGATGAGCGTTCGAAATCAACTTTGACGTTCTCGGCAGCGACGACCACGTTCGGCACGACTAAGTCCAAGGGAAACAGCACTCCGCTTACCCGCACATCGTAAGTGCCGGGGTCCACCCGGACCTGATAACCACCGGCCGACATCGTGGCCACGATCGTCGAATTTCCATCTTGGTCGACGATTTCAACTTCGACGTTGCCGAATCCTTCGCCAACGTCATAGCGTCCGTTGTCGATTCCATCTTCATAAACAACGCCAACGATGTACGGTCCATCCCAGGTTGTCGGATCACCAAAATCTTGCGTTATGAGAAACGGTCCCACGTCGGTCGTGTCGTCATTCTCCTGCCGAACATCAATGCCAACCTCGACAACCTCCGGGTCCATGATGTTGACGCGGTGCCCAGCTGGATCCTGGATTCCACCGGGACTGTCGTCCCAATCCAACGCGAAACCGGCGTGACCGTGGAACATATTCTCCGCGAACGCGTAGATATTTTCCGTCACTTTCTTAAAGACATAGTCTTGCGCCTCGACGCGGCCCTTAAGATCGGGCTCGCCGTCCACCTGGTGCTCTTGCGCGTCCTCCCTGACCATGGCCTCGTTGTGAAACGCAGCCGCATTGGCAAGGGATTCATTCCAAATCAACGGCGCTACTGGTGAAAGAGGCACCCACTGGCTGAGCAGCAGGTCGATATCGACGTTGAAATGGTCCAGCGCGCGTTGGGTCTCGAAATCGCGTGCGACGCCATTTTGAACGTCGCTGAAGAATACCTCCAATTCACCCTGCGGATCGATCCGCATGCGATTGAGGTTCTCCAGCTGTTCTTGCGCCATCGGACTTGGATCAGCGGTCAACAGCAATCGCGATTCGAGCAACTCCCCACCGGAAATCAACCGGCGGCCAAGTCGCTGGTGGTGACGTTGCATAGAGTCAATCACTTGAGGCCTCAATCTCACGCGTCTCTGTTCCTAGGCTCCAGGCTATCCTATCTTATTGTAAAACACAATAAGTAAAGACGTTAATCGCATTTTTCCGAATGTGCCGCCATGTCTCGTAGGAAACTGTCGCGATTCGGAAACAAGGAGGGTGAAATGATTCACAAAAACGACGAGATAAAAAGGGGACGAGCCCGGTCGTGGCTGTTTGGGCGTGTGAAACCCTTGCTTTCTTTGGCAAACGTGCATACGACCCTCGGCAAGGGAATCGCTACACGTTCAGCAACTTCAACCTCAGCAGATCCAGCGCCTGCTTGGCCGCGCGCTCCTCTAAGATATCCGGGTGTCCGGCATAGCGCAAGCAATCCATTTCGACACCGTGGGGCCCCGACAGCGTGACATGAAAAATTTCCTCGTCACTGCCCCCGACCGGAAATGCTCCCACAAGCAAACTGTAGTCCGAGCCAAATGTGGTACGTAAGGATTCGGCCATTGTCCGATATGGTTCGACGCCGTCCTCGTCGCTGGGAGGCTCGGTTCCGAGGACACTGGCCAGGCGCGGAAGATCACGAACCACCAGCCCCCCACGATAGAAGCTAGCCGCCTCGGCCGTGGCACCCAACCACCGCGCCACCAGGCCTCGAGTGCCAATCTCACCGGTTGTCAAGCTTTGTCCGTTGGCCACCATGCGACGCGCAACGGCGTCCTGCAATTCGTCTTCCTCTTCACCAAAGACCAAATGTCCCAGACACTCATGGATCGTATCAATGGTTGGCTGCATCGCCATCCGACAGTCATCTTCGGACGTTCCATCCGCCGTGACCCGCAACGTGATGGTGGCCCGGTGCACGGTAATGCCTACCGCGGGCTCCCGGCCACGCCGAATCAAGTCAGGCAAACGCTGTTCGAGGTCACTTTCTCCAATGCCGAAACATTTCACGCAGTGATGTCCGATGATGCGCCCAGGTCCGACCAGCGACTTCAGCGCCGCACGCACCGTTTCATCCCACATTTCCTTCATTTCAGCTGGGACTCCCGGGAGAGCAAGCACGCGATTTGTCCGACCGTCTGAGAAGCCTCGCGTAAAATCAATTCCCGGCGCGGTTCCGTGCGGATTCGGAATGACCGCGCTGCCTTCGGGAAACATCGCCTGCACACGATTGCGCTCCGGCATCTCGTGGCCTCGGCGATTGAACAAACTCTTGAGATGTGCCAGCGCTGCTTCATCCAATACCAACTCTCGTCCAACGGCCGCAGCGATGGCCTGTCGCGTCAAATCGTCCGCGGTCGGTCCCAAGCCGCCGGTGCACAACACCAACTCAACTCGCTCCATGGCGTTACGCAACAATGAAGAACAGGCGTCGAGGTCGTCGCCGGCTGTGCTGTGGAAAGCAACTCGGATCCCCAGTTCCCCCAGACGTTGGCTAAGCCAGGCGCTATTCGTGTCCACACGCTGGCCACTAACCAGTTCGTCCCCAATGGCGATAATTTCAGCTTGCACTTTTCAATATCCCCTCGAACCCCAACGCCATTAGGCATTTTGGGCCTCAGTCGACTCAATAGTATCAATTGATGGTAACCGAAAAGTGCCTGCCTGCACCCCAGCACAGACCGACATTCTCCTCACATTGACAGGTTTCCCTCGGCCCCTCTATCATCGGGCGCGCGTATACCGTGATAGCACCTTCGCAACCCTCCTTGATATCGTCGACCGAAAACCATGTCGTGGCTCAGTGGACTTCAGCACATCACGCGCGAGCAGGAGCCGCTGTCGGCGCACACCTGGTTGCGATTGGGTGGTCCTGCTCAGTTCTTCGCCGAACCGACGACGATCGAAGAGCTGACGTCGCTCGTGTTACGCTGCCATGAGAACCAGGTACCAATCCGGTTGATCGGCGGCGGCTCGAACCTGTTGGTGCCCGACGAAGGGGTTTCCGGCCTGGTCATTTCATTGTCGGCTCCTGCTTTTGGACAAATCGAAGTGGTGGGCCAGGACGTGATCGCCGGAGGAGGCGCCAAACTAGCGCATGTCATATCCACATCCGTGCGGGAAGGCTTGGCCGGGCTCGAACACCTGGCCAGCATCCCGGGAACGATCGGCGCTGCTTTGCATGCGAATTCCGGCAGCCGGACCACCGATATCGGACAGGGACTTTGGGAAGTCACCGTGCTGACCCGTACCGGCGAAACAGTCACGCGCGGTCGCGACGACGTGCGCTTCAGCTATCGAAATAGCAGCTTGAATGAATTGGTGATCCTCAGCGCCACCTTCCGTTTGGAACATGACGATGTCGGCGAGCTTAATCGACGAATGCAAAAGCTTTGGATCATCAAACGAGCAAGTCATCCAACTGGCCAAAAAGGTGCTTGCTATGTCTTTAAAGACCCGCTTGGTATGACGGCAGATGGACTGATCGAACAATCCGGTCTGCAAGGCGCCTCAGTCGGAGGCGCGCAGCTTTTTGATCGCGATGCCAATTTCATCGTCGTTGGTGACGGTGCTTCGAGTAGCGATGTGAAGCAACTGATTCAACAGGTGCGTGCCCAGGTCCATGAACAGTCGGGGTCCGATCTGGAAACTTCGATCGAGATCTGGTAGCCGCTGCTCTTAACAGGGTGGATAGCGCAACTTTACGTCTAAGAATCAACATAAACGGAATTCGAATTGGCCCACAAAGTGGCACTGTCCAACTGGTGTGGCGGAATTGCTGAGGACGGCAGGAGAAAGATTATGGGCCAGCAGGGATGCCAGCCACGGGGATGCCAGCCACGGTACCGGCGGCGGGGATTAAGTACGCAAATCGTTATCGGGGTACTTTTTCTCGTTGGTCTCGCCATTGGAACCTTCTATGTTTGGCAGCTATATGGCCAGCGCATCATGAATGAGAGTGATTTCGTGCTCTCGGCTGATGGAATCGAAATCAGCCCGCTCCCCAAGTGGATCCGGGCCGACATCACCAACGACGCCATGGTCTCAGGCGGACTTCATAATCTCAGTATGCGCGAACCGGAACTCACCGTACGCGTAGCACAGGCCTTCGCCATGCAGTCTTGGGTAAAACGCGTCGTTCGAGTCAGCAAATCCTATCCGGGACGGGTCCAGGTCGAGATCGAATATCGACGCCCGGTCGCCATGGTGGAAGTCGTCCATAGGCGCAAACCTGGTCTCAGTCCGATCGACGCGGAAGGGGTGCTTTTGCCCTCCAGCGATTTTCTCAATGAGACAGGAACCGGGCCGTCCCCGCTGGCCCGGACACTGCCGCACATCTGGGCACGTGACACCGGGCCCATGGGGCCGCTCGGCACCCAATGGGGTGATCCGCGTATTCACAGCGCCGCGCAACTCGCGGAAACGCTGTTGCCAGTATGGGAACAATTGGGCCTCTATCGAATCGAGGTCATGGGAGGTACCGATGGTGATGCCACCGCTCCAAAACCGCTATTCATATTGCGCACCATAAGTGGTACTTCCATCGTTTGGGGGGCCGCTCCTGGCAACGAAGACGGAAATGAAGCCAAGACGGCAGTGAAAATAGAGAGGCTCCAAGAGTTCATCCAAAAACGTGGATCCCTCGCAGTCGTCGGCCCCGAGGGACTGATCAATGTCCGCTCCACGGATGGCATTCGCGTCGAGCGTGGAACTGCAAACGACAACGATCCGACCGAGCCGGTTAAAACCCCGGTTAAAACCCCGGTTAAAACCCCGGTTAAAACCCCGGTTAAAACCCCGGTTAAAACCCCGGTTAAAACCCCGGTTAAAACCCGTCGAGTAGATTAAGGTCGAACGGGTTAAGGTTGTGGTCTAAGACGTCGATAAAAGCCACACGCGCGGATCAATCACGCATCGGGCTTGGCGTTGACGTCATCCGCCACGACAGAATGCTGCTTGGAACCGCCCGACTTGAAACCATCATCGCCAGATTTGAGTCGTTCTAGAACCAGTTCCTCGCGCACCACGGCAAGATCCGCTGGCGCCTCAATCCCTATTCGCACACCGCCACCCGATACGCGTACCACGGTGATCCTCACCTGGTCGCCCACTAGAATGCACTCGCCTACCTTACGACTCAATACAAGCATTCTCAATTCGCCTGATTTCTGGCAGCGCGCCTACCCTGGCGCCCCTCGGATTTAGGCGTCGTGATAGCAGAAGGTCAGTGCACCTGCAACCATTGGGCGACAGCAAAGCGATAACTTTTTTGTGGCCGCCGTTACTTCCCACTCCAATAAATGGGATGTCTGGGGAAAACAGGGTGCGTCAGGCCATAGCCGCCCCGTCGCGTTGCAGGTAGACGGAATTGGCCGCCGCAATTCCAGACCCAGCGTCAAACGCGTATTCTTGCGCTGCTAGCAGCTGTTCAAGTGCGGCCAAGAACAACAAAACATTGGCCTTTCGAGAGCCGTATCCCATCAAGCCAATTCTCCAGACTTTACCTTTAAAATCACCCAACCCGCCACCGATTTCGATCCCGAACTGCTGTAACAAATCTCGACGCACCGTCGCGTCATCGACACCTTTCGGAATTTTCACGGCGTTGAGCATGGGCAATTGGTGTCCCTCCTGGGCCGCGAAATCGATGCTGAGGGCGGCCAATCCGGCCTTCAGCGCCAGGTGGTTTTGTTGGTGACGCGCGAAACACGCCTCTTGGCCCTCCTCCAGGATCACGCGCAACGCTTCATACAACGCGTAGCTCATGTTGATTGGAGCCGTATGGTGATAGACACGATCGCTTCCCCAGTAGTTTGCCAGCATCGTTAGGTCCAGATACCAACTCTGCACTTTCGTTTTCCGATTCATCACGACGTCGACGGCGCGTGGACTGAACGAGACCGGTGCCAATCCCGGCGGACAGCTCAGACATTTTTGAGAACCGGAATAGATCGCATCAATTTGCCACTTGTCCACTTCCACTGGGACACCACCAAGCGATGTCACGCTGTCCACCAACAGCATCGCGCCGGCGTCATGGACGGCTTGCGAGATTTCCTCCAACGGCTGCCAGGCCCCGGTCGATGTCTCGGCCATCACGATACCCACCACTTTCGGCTTGGCGGACTTCAAGGCCTGCTCGAGCTCGGCAACCTCAAAAACCTCACCCCATGGTCGCTCGACGGGGGTGACTTTGGCTCCCGCACGTGAGGCAACATCCGCCATACGGTTGCCAAACACTCCATTAATACAGACCACCATGGAATCGTTAGGCTCGATGAGGTTGACGACGGTCGCCTCCATACCTGCCGAACCAGTAGCACTGACAGCGAAAGTCATCGTGTTTTTTGTGCGAAACAATTCGCGCAATGCTTGCTGCAGGTCATCCATCACTTCCAGATAATAAGGATCAAGGTGGCCAACGGTATTTTTGCCGATGGCTTCGAGTACACGTGGATGGATATCACTAGGGCCAGGCCCCATCAGGGTTCGCACGGGAGGTTTCAATTCAGCTAGAATTTTTGCCATGGGTATTTCTCGCTTGATCAAAGTAAGGAGTTGTTCAAAATTTACTTATTCATCAGGTATCCGGAGCCTGTTGCCGAACCAACGCGCTGATCTTCTTAAACTCAGGGGTCCCGGCTACCTCACACCACTCAAACAGTGCCGACTCGGTAGTGCAAAGCGTCGCTCCTGCCATAACCATACGGTCTAGCGCTGTCCGGGCGTCGATGTCGGAACGGCTGCCAACGGCATCCACGGCGACAAAAACGTCAAAACTCTCAGTCATCAGGTCCAATACGGTTTGCAGCACACAGACGTGGGCTTCGATTCCCGCCACCAGGATCTGATGAATTGATTTTTCATGCAAGTCACGAAACATCTGGCCACAGGCGCCGCAGCTAAAGGCGATCTTTTCCTCGACTTTGGTGAGTCGATCGGCCAGTTCGGGGACGGTGGGGCCCAGTCCCTGGGGATACTGCTCGGTGGCGACGACCGGCACGTCCAAAACGGTCGCGCCGTCCATCAATCGGCCGATGTTCCACACAATACGGGCATGTTCCGCGATCTCTGGGACTAACTTCGTCTGCACGTCCACGACCAAAAGCGCCGAGGACTGCCACGATAGCAGCAGGGGGCTGCGAAACAGGGCTGGAGAAACAGGATCCGGGGCATCGTCATTCATATCAAGAGAATAATAGAAAAAGCGTGTTCCTGCACCCGTCCAAGCCCGGTGTCGAGACGTCCACTGTTACAAACCGGTCTTTTTCGAGAAAATTGCAGGTGGCAGGCACAGGAGCGCCGGGTTCCGCGTACCCGCCTCGAAAAAAGTCGATTGTCCATTTCCATCCAAGACAAACAGATGAAACCGAATCCCATCCATGGCTAAGAGATTGAAAATACGTGCGACGACGATCCTTACTGTACGACGCAACGGCAAAGTCGCCATCGGCGGGGACGGCCAGGTCAGTTTGGGCAATTCCATCATGAAGTCCGACTCCGTGAAGATTCGTCCGTTGTTGGACGGCAAAGTGATGTGCGGTTTTGCAGGTTCGGGCGCTGATGCTTTCGCATTGCTCGAACGATTTGAAGGGGAGTTGAAGGACCATCCGGAAAACGTGCCGCTGGCAGCAACGCAACTGGCCAAGCAGTGGCGTACTGACCGGGCCTTGCGCCGGCTCGAGGCCTTGCTCACGGTCATCAACGAGAATTACACCTTGCTGATCAGTGGCACTGGCGACGTGATCCAACCGACCGATGGCATTCTCGGTACTGGCTCGGGTGGCAACTACGCGATCGCCGCGGCACGAGCTCTCATCGCCAATACTGAATTGGGTGCGACGGACATCGTGCGAAAATCGCTGGAGATCGCGTCGGGCATTGACGTGTTTACAAATGACAACATCGTCGTGGAGGAAATGGAAAGCGCAGTATGAGTGATAAAACAATCCCGATCGAGTTCACGACCAATCTAACCCCACGAGAAATCGTCGAACGATTGGACCGTTATATTGTTGGCCAAGACGACGCCAAGCGCTCTGTCGCTATCGCCGTGCGAAATCGCTGGCGCCGTCAACAGCTCGACGAAGACATGCGCGGTGAAGTGGCGCCGAAGAACATTCTCATGATCGGGCCGACCGGTGTGGGCAAAACAGAGATTGCCCGCCGTCTCGCGAAGTTGACCGGCGCGCCTTTCATCAAAGTCGAAGCGACCAAGTACACCGAAGTCGGTTACTACGGCCGCGATGTGGAGAGTATGGTCCGCGAATTGGTCGAAAACGCCATCTCCCTAGTCCGTGAACACCAGCTCAAGGCGGTCGAAGATGGTGCCCACCAACGTGTAGAAGAACGTCTCTTGGATCTACTGGCCCCTCGTCCGGTGACCGTCGAAATCAGCGCCAACGACACCGACCCGTCGAAGCACTACGAACAGACTCGCGAGAAAATGCGAGCCATGCTGCGCAACAATGAATTGGAACATCGCAACGTCGAAATCACTGTCGAACAGAAAGCCACTCCCGTCATGGTGGGTGGCATGGGCATGGAGAACATGGACGTGGATCTTCAGGGCATGTTCGAGAAAATCCTGCCCAAGAACACCATTCGCCGCGCGCTCACCGTGGCTGAAGCCCGTAAGACGATCTTCGAAATGGAGTGCGACGCGATGCTCGACCAGGAAAAGATAAACGCCGACTCCATTGAACTGGCAGAAAATCTCGGCATCATCTTCTTGGACGAAATCGACAAGGTCACTGCCAGCGACTCCAAGAGTGCCGACGTTTCGCGTCAAGGGGTCCAGCGGGATCTGCTGCCGATCATCGAAGGTACCACCGTCCAAACTCGCTACGGACACGTCGACACCAGCCACATCTTGTTCGTCGCGGCGGGTGCTTTTCACAAATCCAAACCAGGCGATCTGATGCCGGAGCTACAAGGACGTTTTCCTATCCGTGTGGAGCTTAACGAACTGACCAAAGACGATTTCGTTCGAATTCTCACCGAGCCCAAGAATTCGCTGACCAGCCAGTACACGGCGTTGCTGGAGACGGAAGGTGTTACGCTCGCATTCAACGAAACCGCAGTCGACGCGATCGCCGAGTATGCGTTTCGCGTGAATCAATCAACCCAGAACATCGGCGCTCGGCGACTGTACACTATCCTCGAAAGGGTGTTGGAAGAACTCAGCTTCGAGGCGCCGGACATGAAAATGGGGCGTGTCGACGTCAACGCGGCCTACGTCAAAGAACGAATCGATCAGATTCTGGAGGACGAAGATATGAGTAAGTTTATTCTTTAGGAGTTGTGTATCTCGCGGATTTCCTCAACCACTCTTTCCATCCCCGGGCCAAAGCCGACGATCCGAAATCGCCGCTGGGTCGAATCCAACACCTCAATCTCGATTTCGAGGCGATCCTCCGGCAGACACTCGGCCACACGATCTCCCCATTCGATAAACGTCAGCGCCTCGGACTCAAGAAGTTCGTGTCCGCCGATTTCAAAAAACTCATCTTCGTCCTTGATCCGGTAGGCATCGAGATGATGAACGGACCGCGTTCCCTCGTAGTGCTGGCACAATATATAAGTGGGACTGGTCACCAGCTCGCGATCGACACCCAATGCCACCACGACGGCCTGAACCAAACGTGTTTTCCCCGCGCCTAGGATGCCGCGCAAGTTGACGGTCGATCCGCTCGGCAAAGTTTTTGCCAACAGCACGCCAAATTGCTCCGTGGCCGATTCGTCATCGACCACAATTGAAAATTCCGCCATAACACTTTCCTACGGAGCACGGTGATGATGACGCTTGCGATAATGGAGCGAAATAGCCTAAAAACCTCGCGATCCTGCCGGACAGGGGGCGGATCGAATTATTCCGACGGGCTCACGTCAGGCACGAAATTTAAAGTGGACACTAGGCCACGGAAATCTTCCACCAGTCACTGCACCGGCGCGATCCGATAAATACCTTGACCGGTAGACGATTCGGTCATGTAATAAATCTCACCCTTCTCATCCTCTCCAAAGGAATAAACTGGCAACCCATCCGTTTCAATCGACTTGTTCTCGGTGACCTTTTTGAATTCAGCATCGTACTCCAGCGCCCAAACTTTCCCGGAAACATAATCGCCGTACACGTAATAACCTTGCAACTCCGGAAATTTGGATCCACGGTAGACCGTGCCGCCGGTAATCGATTTACCGATCTGATGATCGTATTCCCAGATCGGGTCAATGTAATCTTGCTCGGCTGGACCGCTATGGGGACCAAACAAGTGCGTCCCCTCGCGTCGACTCCAGCCATAATTGCCACCCGCCTCCACCAGGTTGATTTCTTCCCACAAATCCTGTCCGATGTCGGCAGCCCAAAGATCTCCTGTATCGCGATCAAAGTCGAGACGCCATACATTACGAAATCCGTACGCGTAAATTTCCGGCCGAGCTAATGCGTGACCCACCAGAGGGTTATCCGGTGGAATGCCGTAATTTGTGCCGTCCTGTTCGCTGTCCACGTCAATCCGCAAGATGGAACCCAAGAGGGTCGACAGAGTCTGTCCCGAATCGAGCGGATCATTGCGATAACCCCCATCGCCCAGCCCAATGTAGAGATAGCCATCCGGGCCAAAGGCAATCGAGCCACCATTGTGGTTCGTGAACGGCTGCTCGATTTCCAGGAGAACTTCTTCGCTTTCGGGATCCGCCTTATTTGGATCATCCGCCGACACGTTAAATCTCGAAATCACCGACGTGGGCTGTTTGGCGTGTGAAGTGTAATAGATGTAAAACTGGCCGTTCTTCCCATAATCGGGATGAAAGGCGAGGCCGAGTAACCCTTCTTCATTTTCTACAGCGCTTTTGCTAAACACCTCGACCTGGCCAGTTAGGTCCAGGAAAACCGACGCGCTGGCGGCTGCCGGATCGTCATCCAAGACATAGATGCGTCCCCCTTGCATGGCCACGAAGATCCTATTCGTACCGTCACCAGCATGAGTCAACACAAGCGGGCGCTGCATTTGAATGCGCCCTTGCTCGTCGACTGATTCCCAGTCTTCCCACTTAAGTAACGGAAAAGCGATCACGCCTTTCAGGGGCAGCTGACCGGTAATCGGATCTGGGACCGATCCGTCTTCGCCAAACTCACGGACTTTGAGATTGCGAAAGGAAACAACGTCGCCATGGTCTTGCAAGCAGATATGGCCCTGCGCCGCTTTACCGAATTCGGTGTACTTCGCGAATTTGCTGGCTGCGACACGCTCTTTCCACTGGTCGCTGCCAATTTCAAAAGAGAAATAGAACAACCCATTCACGACGACTTGAGATTGCTCCGCAACAAGCAGATACAAATGGTTCCACTCTCCCGCTGGTCGAGTCGCATCAATGACATCCGGAGCGTCAAAATTGACCGCCTTCTCGAAGCCTTCGGCCCAAGAAGGTTTCGCTGACTTGTAGAGATCATACAGCCATCCCGCCTTCTGGTCATCCGTTCCTGACTGAGGACCATTGTCAAGCAATTGGACTTCCGGGCCGGAATGCCAGGCCCGCTTGTTCTCTTCCGTGACGTGGAACATCACTCCGCTGTTGCCGGAAGCTTGTATTCGATACTCAAGTGAAAGCTCGAATTTATCGAATTGTTTCTTGGTGATGAGATCCCCTGCCCAGTCCTTGTTCCTGGTCAACACCCCATCTTCAACCGTCCAACCGTTACTTACTCCCTCTTTGCGAAAGTTTCGCCATCCGTTGGTAGTCTTGCCGTCGAACAGCAGCTGCCACCCGGAGCGACGCTCGGCCTCGCTCAATTCGTTCAAGGGAGCTTCTGCCTGGCAAATGCTCGTCGCGAAGAGCAGGAAAAGAACGGTCCGTGTAGACTTAGGGTTCAAACCAACATTGTGTGTCATTTCGACTCCCGAATTGCGAGACAACTGGGCCCGGTTTCATCCAGCCAGGGGCGACACTGCGGCCGGGCAAGCACCAAGATAGCACCAACGGAGTGCCTGATACAGTGGCCCCTTTGAAAGGGCTATTGCCAATCAAGGGCATTACCAATTGGCGATCTGATAATCCTTCAAGAACTTGCCCCAAACATGTTGGCCCGAAAGCAATCCTGAGAAGATCGGGTCACAAATGCGCGCGGCGGCGTCAATCAAATCCAACGGCGGATGGAATCGATGCTCCCACCTTTTCCGCTGGGCAATTTCAGCTGGATCCTCGTCGGTGATCCATCCGGTATCCACACTGTTCATGTGAATTCCGTCGAGAACGCAATCCTGTGCTGAGGTGCGTGTCAACATATTCAACGCGGCCTTGGCCATGTTGGTGTGTGGATGCTTGTCCGTCTTAAACGCCCGGTAGAAGATTCCTTCCATTGCCGACACATTGACGATATGTTTGTCCCGCGTCGGCACGCGTTTCATCAGAGGTCTAAGCCGCGCATTCAACACAAAAGGTGCGACCGCGTTAACCAAATGAACTTCCAAGAGTTCAACGGTTGGAACGTCTGCAAGACGAAGACGCCAGCTGTTTTCCGCCCGCAGATCAATCTGTTGCAGATCAACGTCGAATTGTCCGGCGGGAAAAAAGTTTTCGCGCGTCTCCTTGTCGCTCGGCGTGAGCGGCACTTGGGACAACTCCGCCGCCTGCTGGATCCCAATCAGACTGTCACTGACTTCAGCGGGAAGCTGTTGCTCGTTCCGGTCCGGCCGTCCGTTGGACAGTAGCAACTCATATTGCGACAGCATCGTGCGAGCTGTTTCGGGCAGCGCGTTGGCCGCACGTCGCTCGTTTTTCATCAAATGCGAATAAAAGCTTGGCGGTCGACGGACCGTCTGGCAAGCGTTGTTCAATATGAAATCCAATCGCGGCAACGTCGCAACAAGATGACTGGCCAACCATTCCACACTGGGTGTATGCCGAAGATCGAGGCCATAGATTTGCAGCCGATCGGTCCAGCTAAGGTGGTCGTCCTCGGTCGAGAATCGCTCCGCGGCGTCGCGCGGGAATCGGGTCGTAACGATCACACTGGCCCCCGCACGCAAAAGCTTCAGGGCGGCTTGATAACCGATTTTCACCCGGCCGCCGGTTAACAATGCGAAACGACCGGTGAGGTCGGCAGTTTGGTGTCGCTTGGTCCAATTAAACTCCGCGCAATCCTGACAGAGGGCGTCGTAGAAGGGATGCAATCGATCATAATCTCGCTTGCATACGTAACAGTTGCGCGCCTCCTCCAATCGCACGAAGTCCTCCGCTTCGCTGCCGGGCGGCGGCAACGTGGTCTGGAACGGCTCCGACGGACAGCCCTCTTGGCGAGGCAGATCGACGAACTGTTTTCGGATACCTGTTTCAGCCAGCGCCAGGTCGTCGCGGGACCGGCATTTGGCGTCCTCGTCCTGTCGCTGGCGTCGGCGGGCCCGCGTGTACTTCCGGCGCGCTGCTCGACCCGGAAATACCAATTGACCAGCCGCCTTGAGCAAGCGGTTCCGATCGTCCGCTTCCATCAATGCCAAGAGACCCCGGTCCACCGAGATCTGTTCCAATAATTCGATAACGCTTGCCAGGTCTTCTTCAGATAGTTGAGGATTCGTAGTTTCCCGAACAATCTCGGTCACAGTCGTACTCCAGGTGTGGTAATTGAATGGCGACGCCTGCAGAGTCTTACGACTTCAGCTACATCCGAACGCTCGTAGCTGAAGTCGTAAGACTTTGGCCATTTCGCATCCCAACCCAACAATCGCATAACTCCATCCAGACGGGTAACCCCATAGCTGAGCTCGTGAGATTTTAGCATTGAATGACAACCCCTCCAAAGCCTACGACTTCAGCTACATCCATTAACCTGTGAACGAGAACGACAAATGTCCGCGGGCCGGCGAATCATCGCCGGCCCGCGGACTTGTTCTCCTGGGTCGCCGAAGCGAATCGCTTCGCTCCGACGCCCAGTCTTAGTGCTCCACCGAGAAGCAATTGCCGGCACGGTTGACCCAGAAACCGTATTTGCCGGCAACTTTAATGCTCCTGCCCAGGAGGGAGGGCTGTGTCGAATTCCCGCAAAACCGACACTGTCGGCGGAGCCATCGCATAGATTGGGGGTTGGTCATTGGTGTGCAGGTTTTTGGGTTTAAAGATCCTGTTGTTTTATCCACTCTAGGACTTGCTTGACCGAATCCACTTGGATCGCGAAGCAGCCGGGCCAAGGGGCCAGACGGCGTTCGGCGATCACGCCCAAGGCGCCGCGGCTGTAGGCTTCTTCCCAAAATTCATTTTTCGCACCGGACTGCTGGGAGATGCCCAGCAGCACATCACGCGGCCCGACGTCTTCCGTCCTCGTCACGATCCGACGTATCGGCTCGGCGTCGCCACCGACCGGTGGCATCGGTCCAAAACACGGACTGCTGCCGAGTGACTTGGCGAGCTGGCGGATGCTCATGTTGTCCATCTACGTAGATCCGGAATCGGGATGTTCGACTAGTAATCAGATAAGCTGTTTTTCGATTCGCCGCCTCTTCACCCGCAATCGGTTCAGGCTGCTCTCGGGAACGCAATAGGCGCCTGGCCAACACTACGGAGCAAGTAACGCACAACGTCGCGATCGTCGAAATCCACTTCCTGATCACCGACGCATTGAACCCGTTCATTTCCTCTCCCAGCGATTAAAATCGTGTCGCCTCGTCGCGCTTCGCCCAGCGCCCAACCGATCGCACGAGCCCGATCGGGCAACACGTGTGCGCGGCCGGGGTATTGGCACCCGTCCAAAATATCGTGGGCAATCCGTAACGGCTCTTCGTCACGTGGATTGTTACTGGTAATAACCGTCAGGTCGGAATAGCGCTCGGCAACTCGCCCTAACAGCGGCCTTTCGTCGTGGTCCTGTCGACCGCGCGCCCCAAAGACACAGATCAAACGTCCTGACGTAACCGGACGCAATGACTTGAGGCTGGCCGCCAGTGAATCTGGTGCGCACGCCACATCCACGAAGGTGGCAAAATCATGGTCTAAACCAAGTTGCTCCATCCTTCCGGGCACCCCATGTAGCGACTCTAATCCGCGCACTACCGTCGCCAAATCAACCCCGGACGCTAATCCTACCGCGGCAGCGGCCAGGCAGTTATAAACGTGGTGATCTCCGATCATGGAAGTCCGCACTGGCACGCTTTCACTGCCGGCGCTTAACATAAAGGTCTGCTCGCTCGAGTGCCTCTCGACGACCCTGGCTGTCAACTCCGCAGCCTGGTTGATTCCAAAGGTGATGACCGGATGGTCGATCTTCGAGAGCAACGCACAGCTGGCCGGATCATCGGCGTTGATCACCGCGACCCCTTCAGGTTTGAGCTGTTCAAACAATCTTGCCTTGATGCGTCGGTAATTGACGACAGATCCGTGCTGGTCAATATGAGCGCGACGAATATTCGTGAGCACAGCGACATCAAAGTCGACTCCGGACAAACGTCGTTGAGCCAACCCTTCGCTCGAAGCTTCGACAACCGCATGCTGGCAGTCGTTGTTGGCCATTGACCGCAGCCAATTCGCCAGTTGGGCTGGCGGAGGCGTCACGGCGACGTCTGACAACGTCTTCCTTCCATCACAGTAACCCAGTGAGCCCATGATCCCCGTGGGACGATCATCTTCCTCCAGCACAGAGGCAATCAGCATGGATGTGATCGTCTTACCGTGCGTTCCTGTCACCCCAATGGTACGAACGACGTCCGCGGGATGACCAGCCAACGCATGGCAGACACGGCCGTAGGCGTCGCGGGTATCGTCAACCACGATAACCGGGACCGACACGGGCAACGGTCTCTCCGCAAGCACGGCAACGGCGCCCCGCTCGATAGCTTCGTGAACATGATCGTGGCCATCGTGACGCGAGCCTACGATCGCGACGAAAACGTCACCCTCCTTGCATTGGCGGGAATCACCACAACACGATGTGACGTGAGCTTTTTTGCCGCCGAAACAACGGCTGTCAGGAAGCAGATCGCCCAGCGAAACGCCTGACGACGATAGAAAAGTTCCTTGCATGGCTGATTGGCCTCCTTGCCGTGATAAGCCACAAACGGATCCCGACGCGGTCTTTTGCGGTAAGCACCGACGCCTCCTACGTCAGCACCACCAACCACGCCGTGACGCAACTGGGTCAAAGATCCTCAAAGGTTGCGAAGGGGATTCTGGCGATTTATGGTCCGTGGTCAATATGAGTTTTCTGGCCGGCGCAGGCGATGCTGGCAGAGGCCCCTGCGAGCCCTGTCACGACAGACGTCGGGCTTGCTCGCAAGTGAATCAAGTTGCCCCCTCCCAATGACTGTCAGCGAGCCGAGGCCCATAATTCAACGGCCCGTAAGTGCCTAAGTCCTAGCTTCCTCGCAACAATGACCTGGACGCACCTGTAGACCGCCGGCACAATTGAGGATGTATAACTCCGTTTTCCCGCCCACCCGCTGAAGGCTTCGCAAATGGCTCACGAGGATTTTAACGTTGCCGAATTGGCGGCCTACTTGCACCTGACGCCTCAACAAGTCGAGCGTTTGGCTAATCGGGAAAAATTGCCCGGCCGCAAAGTCGGTGGTAGCTGGAGATTCGCGCGCGCCGAGATTCACCATTGGATGGAAGATCAGCTGGGTTTGGTCGATGACGGGGAGTTGGCCCGTATGGAAGCCAATCTCCAACGCACTGAGTCGGTTGCTGGTCCCGTTGTTATCACCGAACTGCTGCGCGTCGAGGCCATCTCGACTCCTTTAGATGGCAGAACCAAAGGGTCGGTGATACGTTCCATGACCGAGTTGGCAGCCGATGTCGGATTCCTTTGGGACCCAACGGAAATGGCGGCAGCCGTGCAGAAGCGTGAAGAACTCCATTCCACGGCCATCGACAATGGCGTTGCCTTCCTGCACCCGCGCAGACCCATGCCGGACATCATGGCGGAAGGCTTTTTGGCATTGGGAGTTTCTCGACAAGGAATTCCGTTCGGCGGCAAACATTTGACCGACCTGTTTTTTCTCATTGGGTCCGTCGACGACCGGTCCCACCTGAGAACACTGGCACGATTGAGCCGTTTCGTAACCGACATCGCCTTGTTGGACTCCATTCGCCAAGCGCCGGACTCGCCCACGATCCATGATTTAATCCGCACCGCCGAGACGATCCTCGATGAATAGCGATCTCTCCCGCGACACAACCGATCAAGAACGAATTGACTGGCCACCGAATCTGCTGATGGTTGGGCGACAGCCCAACTTTGCATTGGATGCGGATGCTTCGCTGGCCAATTGTCGCTGGGTCGATTGTCTACCCACGGCCACGCGGTATTTAGCTGCTGGCGGCCAGGCCATGCTTGTGGTGCTGGTCCAAAGCTACCCCGAGCAATACACGCAGTCGGATATTGAAGCTCTTCGCGGCGCGGCTCCCTTGGCCCGGATCGCTTGTGTTGATGGTCCGTGGTGCGAAGGGCGTTCGCGAACCGGACGCCGCTTCTACGGCGTTTGGCGGATCTACTGGCATCAACAAACCTCTCGACTCGCGCAAGAGTTCCAGCGAATTGCGGCCGGCCAATTACCGGCCTGGTCAACTCCTCTGACCGTGTCCGAAAATGAATTGATGGTTCAAAGCCTGAGTGCATTTTCCCTTTACGAACTGGCAGGCCTGCACGTTTTGATCGATGCCCATCCAGCCGAGACGCGTGACAATTTGTTCTCCGCATTGACGAGAGCTGGCGCCAATCCGATCTACCGGGACCAATCCGAACCAAAGGCCCGGATCGATGCAATCGTCTGGGACGATGAAGGCCGTTCGCTGCGGGTAAGGCCCAAACTCGCGGCGATGGCGGTCGAATATCCGTCCGTTCCGGTCATTGCGCTACTGGGGTTTCCACGTCACAATGACTATGAGTGTCTCGCAACACTCAACGATTTCCCCCCGCGAGTTTTGGCCAAACCATTCGAATTGCGAGACCTTGGTTGGGAATTAATCAACGTCACCAGTCGGGCGTCGGCCGACTCGAGATCGTTACCTCGAGCCGGTTAAAATCAATGCACAAGACGTGCCAGCGACCTCTAGCCGGTATATCTCAGTCGCCTTCTGCTGCGCGGCGGCCAAGTCCATGGCTGGCTGCATCAACCTTCATCTTGGCCAGTTGCCTATTTTCAGGCTGTGGAAAACATGAATTTGGGAGGGTCGGCTCGGACCACCAGGCTCCGGCGCCATCCACGCCAACCAGTCAGGCTGTCGACGCCGCCGAAGACGACCCCGTCATTCGCTTCGCGACATTCAACGTGGCTCTCAATCGCCGGCAGGCCGGAGCCTTGGCTGATGAATTGAAATCGGGCGATAGTCAGCAAGCCCAACATCTGGCGGAGATCATTCAACGCGTGCGTCCTGATGTGTTGCTACTAAACGAGATCGACTACGACGTCGATCACCGAGCAGCCAACGTCTTTCACGACAAATATCTGGGCGTCGGGCAGGGCGATCAACCGGCCATTCAGTACGCCTATCGGCTCACCGCAGAGGTCAACACGGGCGAGCCCATGGGATTTGATCTGAATCGTGACGGCAAAGACGACGGTCCAGCCGACGCGTATGGCTTTGGTGATTTCCATGGCCAATATGGTATGGCCGTTTTTTCCAAGCATCCCATCGATCGCTCGCGCTTACGCACCTTTCGTAAGTTCCTGTGGAAAGACATGCCGGATGCTTTATGGCCGCTGGATCCTGCGACACAACAGCCCTATTACAACGATGAGATCCGGAGTGTCTTTCGGCTGTCATCGAAAAGCCATTGGGATGTGCCGATTCAATTGGAGAAACGCATTGTCCATTTCCTGGTTTGCCATCCGACCCCTCCCGTCTTCGACGGGCCCGAAGATCGCAACGGACGTCGCAACCATGATGAAATTCGCTTTTGGGCGGACTACATTGACGAGAAACGCAGCCGCTACATTCGTGATGACCAGGGCCATTCCGGTGGACTGCCTGCGGAATCCTTGGTAACCGTTCACGGGTGAAAAATTGGTAGAGCATTAGTTTAGCGTTTTTTGCTACTGTTCCACGCATGGACAGTAGGGATGCAGTCATTGAACAACTTCGAGCACTGGTTGCCAAGCAGGCTGCCCAGTTGGAGCAACAAGCATCTCGGATTAGGAAGCTCTAATTGGCCCTTGCCAAGGCGAAGAAGGATTAGTCCACCTCCTCCAAGCCGCCCTCTAGCGATATTACCAAGCCCAAACCGAAGCGAAAAAAAGCCCAGGGACGAAAGAAACCACGCCGCGGCGCTCAGCCTGGTCACGAGCGACAACTACGCGAGTCGCTGCCGCCCGAGCGCGTTGACGAAACCATCGAATACGAAATCGATGACGGCGAAGTACAACGACTTGGGCTGACTCCGACCGGCGACTTTGAAGTCATTCAGCACATCGAACTACCGGAAGCTCCGGTTTATGTCACCGAACACCGGCTGGCCGTCTACCAGGATGCCGACTGCCAGCTCTACATCCCCGATTGTCCCGAACTGAAAGGGCCGATCTTCGGGCCACGGCTGCTAGCGACGATCGGTTGGCTCAAGTCGGTCGGCCATTGCAGTTATTCAACGGTCGAAGCGTGGATGGAAGACGTGCTGCAAGTGCCCGTCTCGCG
>Ga0310121_10001221_pt1 | contig 26789 bp, 22 predicted proteins | sample CB27_Tmax_986_MG_FD_203504 | JGI IMG/M metagenome (GOLD analysis project Ga0310121, IMG submission 203504) | Marine microbial communities from Western Arctic Ocean, Canada - CB27_Tmax_986 | ecosystem: Environmental > Aquatic > Marine > Oceanic | place: Canada: Western Arctic Ocean | collected... | reverse complement strand
GACAATGCCGAGGACCCCAGAGAGACCCTCGACTACTCCTACGAGAAGCAGATGGAGATGCTGCGAAACGTCAAACGCGGCGTGGTCGAGATGGTAACGACCAAAAGACGGATGGAGCTTCAGGCGGCCAAGGTCCAGGAGAACGTCGCCAAGCTCGACAGCCAGGCCAGGCAGGCTCTGGGAGCGGGACGCGAGGACCTCGCCAGGATAGCTCTGGAACGGAAGCAGTCCGCTATTATCGAGCTTCAGGGCCTCGACCAGCAGGTCTCCGGCCTGGAGTTGGAGCAGGAGAAGCTGACCGCCGCCGAGCAGCGGCTGCAGGCCAAAGTGCAGGCGTTCCGCACCAAGAAAGAGATCATCAAAGCCCAGTACAGCGCGGCTCAAGCGCAGGTACGAATAGGCTCGGCCCTGTCAGGGGTATCCGAAGAAATGGGCGACATTTCCCTCGCCGTCGAGAGGGCGGAGCAGAAGACCGAGACGCTGCGAGCCAAGGCCGGGGCCATCGACGAGCTGGCCGCCGCCGGAGTCCTGGACGACCCTATCTCTGGCAGCGAAGACGACCTGACTCGCCAGCTCCAGCAGGTCACCGCCACGGCAAGCGTCGACTCAGAGCTGGAGGCCCTTAAGGCCGGGCTCGGAGCTGGAGAACAGAAGTCGCTGCAGGAGGGCAAAGCATGATCATCCGAATAATGACCGAAGGCCAGTACCGCTTTCCGGGGGCAATGATCGACGACTTGAACGACATCGATCACGCCCTCGTAGACGTGGTGGCGGAAGACAACCAGGAAGAGTTCGCGCGGCTCTTCGACGATATGCTGGAAATGGTGCGCAAGAACGGAACGCCGCTGGCCGACGACGAGCTTGAGGAGTCCGACTCGGTAATTCCCCAGCCGGACATCACGCTCGAGGAAGCCAAGGATCTGTTCGTGGGTACCGGGGTTGTACCCGGCTAGTCCCTTGTGATTGCGCGACAGGAAGGAAAGAGGCCCCCGACGGATATCGGGGGCCTCTTTCCTTACAGCCCTTGCCAGCGGCGTCCCGAGCACGGCTAGCGGAGCTAGCCCGGCGAGAGCTAGAACGGAATACCCCAAAGAGCAAACCACTTCTCGAGGTCCCGCTCTACCGGAATCTTCTCTTGCTCCATCAGAACGCTCAGCCTCATCTCGGCCGCGTTGTCGCGCTGCTTGTCACCGACGAGCACCAGCGGATGGAAGCTCCCGCGCTTGATGTAGTAGACCCAGTAGGCCTGCCCTCGTAGTCGAACCGGAAGACCGACGCTATCAGCCGATCGGAGAAGCCATGCGCCCCGATCGGCTCGCCCACCATGTGGATAGTCGACACCAGGTCCTCGAAATGGCGGTCGTCGAGCACGACCCAGCGGGTGCCATAGCCGTCGTCGGTTATCTCGAAGCGAGTGCCCGTCGCCCGCCCGCTGATATTCAGAAGGTCCCGCAGCTCAGTCTCAAGGGTCTCGAAAAAGGCCGACTCGACAGAGTTGAAGACAATCCCCGCCTTCTCGCCAAGGCGCAGGTCCGTCCGGCCGCGAAGGGAATCGGCAGTCGTTATGATCGAGAAGAACTGCTCCCGGTCGCCCTTCTTGAGTTTGCTTCGACCGAAGAGACCGCTGAGAAGACCCAAAGTCTAGTCAGTCCAACATGTCCCGGACCCGCCGGGCGTCTTCAGATCCACGTATATTTAGAGCCTTGATGAGAGGCTGCCACATCTGTTCCTTGGACTGACTGGGCACGCGATACCCACGTACACCCTTCCTCTTTCGTCACAGCACGCGAGCATCCAACTTGTCCCAATACGGCTCTATCCTCAGTTGCCTCAGTTTGAGGAAGGCTTCGTCATGAGTCATGACGGCTATCTCTAGGCTCACGATGCATTTGGTCGGTCTAGTAACCCTCGCATTTGGCCGGCCGCTCCAAGTCCTGCTGCATGTTGCGGAGCCGCTCGATGCACTTCTCCACCGGCGGGTGACTCGAAAAGAGCTTGGCCGCCCCACCACCCTTGATTGCGTTGACGATAAAGAACGCGTTTGCGTGCTCTACCTACCTGAGGTCCTTCTCGGGGATTCGGTACATGTCGTCGCTGATCTTCGACAGCGCGGAGGCAAGGTGCATCGGCGCACCGGCAAGCATCGAGCCGGCTCGGTCCGCCGCATACTCCCGGTACCGCGATAAGGCCAGTACCAGAATCCGACTCAGGAAGTAGATCGCGTAGGTGCCTGCATAAACCACCAGCATGATGAGAAAGGTATTGCCCCCACCACCACCACCCCTGTCTCTACCGCCGCCGAACCCACTGAACAGGCCTATCCAGAACAGCATCTAGAGCAGGAAGCCCGCCGCGATCACGATAAGGCCCGCCCAGGTCAAGACCATCACGTCACGGTGGCGGATGTGGCTAAACTCGTGGGCAAGCACGGCCTCCTGCTCCCGCTCGTCCAGCCTGGACATGAGGCCCCTGGTCACCGCCAGGACGGCGTTCTTCGGATTGCGTCCGGTCGCGAAGGCGTTAGGAACGTGCGCCTCCATGACTGCGATCTTCTTCGGCTTCGGCATGTCGGCCATCGCCGCCAGCCGCTCGACCATCCCGTGAAGGCCCGGCTCCTCCCGGGGCGAAACGACCTTGGCCCCCGTCGTCATCAAAACTATCTTGTCCGAGCCAAAGTACTGGAACACCATCATGAATAGAGCGATCCCGAAAATCATGATCGGCTGCAGTCCGGCCCAGAACAAGAGTCCGATGAAGGCCAGGTAGACCAGCCCCAAAAAGAAAACGGTCGTGAATATTCGAATGGTCAGCTCGGGGTCTCTTCCGTAGCTACGCTGCTTCATTTGTGCTTCCTCCCTCCCTCGCAAAGAACCCTGTCCTATCGATTCAACCGAAATCGGAAGTAGATGCCATGTAACGGCCTCTCTACGTAACGTTGTAATTGGCCCGGGAGTCCCGGCCTGAGCCACTGTTTCGGCGTCAGCTCTGGTCCAACTTGTCCAGCGCCTCAGCCGCCGCACGCTGTTCGGCATCTGCTTTGCGGGAGCCGTCGCCCCTGCCAACAACCTCGCCATCGACGCTGACCTCGACCGTGAAGCTCGGTGCGTGATCGGCGCCCGTCGCATTCACGATCTCATAGGTTGGCGGAGCGAGGCCATTGGCCTGGACGGCTTCTTGAAGGGTCGATTTCGGGTTCTGCAGGTGAACGGCGTCAAGGTCGTCGATCTCCGGGCAGAGCACCCGGACCACGAACTTCCGAGTGGCGTCGTATCCCTGATCGAGGAACAGCGCGCCAGCAACGGCCTCGAGAGCGGCCTCCAGGTTACCCGACCGCTGACTTCCGCCGCCGGCGAGCTCGCCCGCCCCCATTCGGAGATAGTCGCCCAGCCGTAAGCCTCTTGCCACTCGGGACAGTGTGGCGCCTTTGACGAGCGCCGCGCGCGCCTGAGTAAGCTGCCCCTCCGTCCATCCCGGACGCCGACAGTACAGCTCTTCACCCACGGCTGAGCCGATCATCGCATCGCCGAGAAACTCCAACCGCTCGTTGGACTCGGCGGCCTCTCCGGGGTTTTCGTTCAAGTAAGAGCTGTGGGTCAACGCCACGTTCAAAATAGCCTTGTCGCGAAAGGAAACACCCAACCTCGACTCCAGCTCTACCAGTTGTGACAACGCGATCACTCCAAGTTACGTATTCGAATTTTAGGCGTGGTGTCGAGGCGAAGTCAAAAAGAGCGCCTACGCATGATAAGGCAAGCGGAGGGCGTCGTGTAACACACCATTTAACAACCTCGCAACATATCCGCACCATCTTGAGGCTAGCGTGCTGCTAGGCACATTATCTAGCGATCTGGAGGGTTAACCATGACGCAGTTCAAGCTATCACCATTGAAGCTGCGACTCGCTGTGCTCGCGTTGTTGGGCACGGGGACATTCGTAGGAAGCGGCGCCGTCGCATGGGCGCAGGAGGGAGACGTCGCCAGGCGTGTCGAGAAGGTCGCCACCGGCGTCGACTTTACATGGACGCTCCTGGCGGCCTTCCTGGTTTTCTTCATGCAGGCCGGCTTCGCGTTTCTAGGCGCCGGGCTCATCCGGTCCAAGAGCACGGTCAACTACATGACAAAAAGTTTCCTGGACTTCTGCATAGCTTCCCTGTCGTTTTGGGCTTTTGGGTTCGCGCTGATGTTCGGCGGCTCGGCCGCCGCCAGCGGCCTGAGCGAGGGCAACGCTTTCATCGGCTTCTCGGGCTTTTTCCTCAGCTGGGAGGCCGAAGCCAACGACACCGCGACACTGTGGATATTCCAGATGGTGTTCGCCGGCACGGCCGCCACCATAATCGCCGGTGCGGTCGCCGAACGGACACGGATCAACGCCTATCTAGCATACAGCTTCATCGTCGGCGCGATAATCTACCCCTTTTACGGGCTCTGGGTGTGGGGAGGAGGTTGGCTCGGCAGCTTGCCCTTCGGCGAGGGCGCGGCCGACTTCGCCGGTTCAGGCGTAGTGCACACCGTAGGAGGCATGATCGCTTTGGCCGGCACCATGGTAGTCGGTCCTAGGATTGGCAAGTACAACGCAGACGGCACGGTAAACGAGATCCCCGGCCACAACATACCCTTCGTTTTGATCGGAACGTTCATCCTCTTCTTCGGCTGGTTTGGGTTCAACGCGGGCAGTACCCTCGCTGGGACCGATCTGCACATCGCGACGATAGCCACCAATACCCTGCTAGCCGGAGCGACCGGCGCGGCCGTCGTTAATGTACGTGGGGATGTCCATCAACGGAAAACCCGACCTGCCGATGTCGTGCAACGGCGCCCTGGCCGGACTCGTGGGGATCACGGCGCCGTGCGCCTACGTTGCTCCCTGGGCCGCCGTGCTCATCAAAGGGATCGGGGCCGTCGTGATGATGCTCAGCCTGCGATTCGGTGAACGCGTCCTCAAGGTGGACGATCCTGTAGGGGCCGTGTCAGTCCATGGCGCCGCGGGACTGTGGGGTCTGCTGGCCGTGGGCATTTTCGCCAACAGCGGCTACGGCAGCGTAAGCAGTCTGATCCCCGGCAACAGCGGGCAGATCGTCGCCCAGCTCATCAGCATGGTGACCGTGGCAGCCTGGGGGGTTCTACCGGCTACGCCCTGTTCTGAGGCATCAAGAAAACCATCGGGCTCAGGGCGTCGGAAGAGGAAGAACTGGGGAGCCTAGACTGTCCCGAGCACGGCATCTTGGCATACCCGGAGCTTGCCCCCATACCTACGAGTCGGGGCGACTAGAGGCCGGGACCCAGAGCGTGTAACAAAGATTTAACATCCACGCAACACTTACGAAACAACATGGGGCCAGAATCTGTACCGGACAGTCGAGGTAGAGAGCCACTTAACTGGATGTCTGCAGATGGAAGAGATATTTGGCGGCGTGGCATTCATGGCGTTGTTCGGTCTGCTCGTCGTCCTGCCCACTCTTCTGCGAAAGACCAAGCAGAACAGCTAGCCAGAACCGGCGGCCACAAACGGTAATATCCCGGCCCTGGAGCTACTGAGCCACGGGGCCGCGACATATTTCTCAAGGAGGAGCTTAGATTGGGAAAACAATCACCGGCCGAGGTCATAGAGTTCGCGAAACAGAAGGGCATCAAGATCGTCGACCTGAAGTTCACGGACGTGCCAGGCACGCTCCAGCACTTCTCCATACCGGTCTCCGAGCTCACGAAAAACGCGTTCGAGGAGGGCCTCGGATTCGACGGTTCGTCTATCCGAGGGTTCCAGCAAATACATGAAAGCGACATGATGCTGGTCCCCGACCCCGATTCAGCCGCGGTCGATTCGCTGCTGAAAGTACCCACGCTCAGCTTGATTTGCGATGTGAAGGACCCGATTTCGCGAGGCCCTTATTCGAGGGACCCGCGATACGTGGCCAAAAAGGCCGAAGAGCACCTCAAAAACACGGGGATCGGGGACGTCAGCTACTGGGGTCCGGAACTGGAGCATTTCGTGTTCGACGACGTGCGCTACGACCAGGACGCGCACAGCGGATACTACTTCGTCGACTCAGAAGAGGGAATCTGGAACTCCGGTGCGGAGTCCAAAAAAGACAAGCCCAATCTAGGCCACCGTCCCCGACACAAGCAGGGGTATTTCCCGACTCCCCCGACCGACACCCTGCAAGACATTCGCTCTGAAATGGTCCTCGCGATGATCGACTACGGAATCGACGTAGAGGTGCATCACCACGAGGTCGGGACGGCCGGTCAAGGCGAGATCGACATGGTCTACGGGTCGCTTACCAACATGGCCGACAAGGTGCTCATGCACAAGTACATCGTCAAGAACGTGGCCCGCGCCCACGGCAAGACAGCGACATTCATGCCCAAGCCGCTCTTTAACGACAACGGGTCGGGCATGCACACCCACCAGAGCATCTGGTCCGGCGGGACCAACCTCTTTTTCGACGCCAACGGCTATGCGCTCATGAGCGAGACCGGGCTTCACTACATAGGCGGGCTCCTCAAGCACGCGCCCGCGCTCCTCGCCTTCTGCGCTCCGACGACGAATTCGTACCGCAGGCTGGTGCCGGGCTACGAGGCGCCGGTGAACCTTGCGTACTCCCAGCGTAACCGGAGCGCCTGCGCCCGCATTCCCGTCTACACAACTGTCCCAGCCGCCAAGCGGGTAGAATTCCGCTGCCCGGATCCGACAGCCAACCCTTACCTGGCCTTCTCAGCAATGCTGATGGCTGGCCTCGACGGGGTAATCAACAAGATCGATCCCGGGGAACCCCTCGATATGGACCTGTACGAGCTCAGTCCGGAAGAGGCCGCCGGCGTAAAGCAGGTACCCGGGAGCCTGCAAGAGGTCCTCGATGCACTGGAGAACGACCACGACTTCCTGATGCAGGGCGACGTCTTTACCCAGGACCTCCTGGATACGTGGCTGGATTACAAGCGTACCAACGAGCTGGACGAGGTGCGCCTGCGCCCTCATCCATACGAGTTTTACCTCTACTACGACGCCTAATCTTCGAGGTCCATGGAATGCGCCGTCGGCCGCCATTCCTAGGTGGCCGACGGCGTCGCGTTTCTCGGCCTTTGGAAGCACTCTAGACGCGGGCATGGTGGGGCGGAGAGCCGATTGACACTTTTTCCACAAGCTGCTATATTCAGACACCCCATCGGGGCATCCGGATTTCAGCACCGGACCCATTGCCCCGTGGCGGGCAGGTTCCATTCCCTCACCTGAGGCAGGCCGATCTATCCCATTTTCGCAACGGGGCGATGCTAGAGAGAGACTCACAAGGAATCGATTACGTCCTGCACGAGGCGCGAGACAACGACGTCAAGTTCATCCGCCTCTGGTTCACGGACATCCTGGGCAACCTCAAAGGGGTCGCGGTCACCGTCGACGAGCTTGAGAACTCCCTGACCCGCGGTATGAGCTTCGACGGCGCCTCGATAGAGGGCTTCGCTCGCTCCAATGAGAGCGACATGTACATTCTCCCCGACCCGAACACTTTCAGCATCCTTCCATGGCGGCCCCGGACCAACGCGGTTGCCCGCATGTTCTGCGACGTCGTCACCCCCGACGGCGAGTCCTTCGGGGGCGATCCGAGGGCCGTCCTCCGACGCAACATGGAACGTGTCGCGGAGATGGGCTACAACTACTATGTCGCGCCCGAGATCGAGTATTTCTACTTCCAGGACTCTCAGAGCACGACGCCACTAGACAAGGGAGGCTACTTCGATCAGGACCCTCAGGACCTGGCCACCGACCTGAGGCGCGAGACGGTTCTCACCCTCGAAGAGCTGGGCATCCCGGTCGAGTTCAGCCACCACGAGGTCGCCCACAGCCAGCATGAGATCCGCCTGCGCCACACCGACGCCCTCACGATGGCAGATACGGTGATGACTTATCGCGTCGTCGTGAAAGAAATCGCGATGAAGCATGGCTACTACGCGAGCTTCATGCCGAAGCCTATCTACGGCGTCAACGGCAGCGGGATGCACATCCACCAGTCGCTTTTCGAGGGCAACCGCAACGCCTTCTACGACGAGACCGACCCCGATCGACTATCGGACGTCGCCAGGTCCTTCATATCCGGGCTGCTGCAGCACGCCCGCGAGATTACGTCGGTCACCAACCAGTGGGTGAATTCGTACAAGCGACTCGTACCCAGCACCGACGGCGAACCCCTAGGGTTCGAGGCTCCCGTTTACGTGTCCTGGGCGAGGGTCAGCCGGGCCGACCTTATCCGGGTACCCGACTACAAACCCGGCCGGGAGGACTCACGCCGCATCGAGTACCGGGCCCCCGACCCTGCCTGCAACCCGTACCTCGCCTTCAGCGTGATGCTGGCCGCCGGTCTCGAGGGAATCGAGAACGGCTATCCTCTCCCACCACCGGCTGACCACAACGTGAACCGGATGAGTGAGAAGGAACGCACCGACCTGGGAATAGAGACGCTGCCGGGCAGCCTTTGGGAAGCAATCCAGGCAACGGAGGAAAGCGAGCTGGTCCGAAAAGCTCTGGGAGACCACGTATTCGACAGCTTCATTCAGAACAAGAAGATCGAATGGGAGAAGTACCGCTCTCAGGTCACCGACTACGAAATCAAACGCTACTTACCAATCTTGTGAGCGCGGTAGTATGAGGGCATGACCACCACCACGCTGCAAATCGCGTATTTCAAATCCGCACGAGGCGACCGAGGCCGACTGGAAGGCCCTGAGCGCCTTCGAGAACCGGCGGCAGGCCGAAGAGGTGCCCCAGTTACCACCTCGGACGCTGCTCCGCTCCAAGCTCGACTTGAGAGCGCCGATGACCATGGGCGAGTTCCACGTCTGGACCGCGCGTACGCCGGAGACCGGCGAGCTGGTCGGGGAGATCAGCACCAGCATTCGGTCCACAGGAAGCAACGAGCACGTCGCCTGGTTCGACGTCTTCGGCCTGCCGGAGTTCCGACGCCTGGGCGTAGGAGCATGCTCCTAGAACCGACAGTAGCTGTCGCTCGCAAGGCGGACCGGAGGCTCCTTATGCCTTGGAGCCATAGGTCGGTCGCAGCCGGCGAGGCATTTGCCAAGCGGCTGGGGGCGCGATGGGGCACCACGAACTCAATAAGCCGGCTCGAAACTAGCCGATCTGGACCGCGAATTGATGGCTACGTGGCATAGAAGGGCTTCAGAACGCGCCTCCGAGTACACGCTCGGATTCCTGGACGGGGAGCCTCCGAGGACGAGATCGAGACGTTTGTATCCTTGGCGGCAGTGATGAACACTGCACCTCGGGACAACCTGTAAGTGGAGGATAACAGGTACACGGCTGAGCTCCTCAAGCAGTTCGAAGGCCACCTGGCCGCACGCGACTTGCGCCGATGGACGATGTACGCAAGGCACGAAGAATCCGGCGAATTGGCCGGTCATACAGAGGTCCACTTGGACCCGGAATCCCTCGCCACAGTGTGGCAGGAAGACACGGGCGTCGTGCCTCAGCACAGGAATCGGGGACTCGGCCGCTGGCTGAAGGCCAAGATGCTGAGCGATTGCTCGAAAACCTGCCCGACGCCGAGTTCATCGTCACGTCGAACGCCGAGTCGAACGAGACAATGCTCAACATAAACCATGAGATGGGGTTCAAACCCTACAAAACAGCAACGCCCTGGCAGATCGACGTGGACAGCGTTTCAAAATACCTGGCGAAGCGAGCAGTCTTACCTCCTCCCCCCATGGGGGAGGATTGAGGAGGGGGCACGCCACCGACAACAACATGACCACCCCATACACCAAAACCCTCCCTCGCCTTACGCCACAAGGACTTTACGACCCCCAGTTCGAGCATTCCGCTTGCGGCGTTGGGCTGGTGGCGAACGTCGCCGGCGTCAGGTCCCACCGGGTGATCACCCAGGGCCTGGAAGTGCTCATCAATCTCGGGCATCGCGGGGCGTCCGGCGCCGACCCCGAGACCGGCGACGGCGCCGGTGTCCTTATCCAGATGCCCCACGAGTTCATCTCGGAAGAGTGCTCCCGGCTCGGAATCGACCTCCCTCCGCAGGGCGCGTACGGCGTTGGCATGGTGTTCCTCCCCCAGAACGACGGCGACCGCCAGGTGTGCGAACGACTCGTCGAGAGCGTAGTAGCCGACGAAAGACAGGCTTTCCTTGGCTGGCGCGACGTTCCGGTCTCCCCGGACGCCATCGGATCGTTGGCTTCCAGGGTCAGGCCCACTATCAGGCAGTTCTTCGTCGCTCCACGTCCGGACTCGGAGGATCGCCTGCCCTTGGAGCTGCGACTATACCTCGTGAGGAAGCAGATTGAGAAAGCCGTGGCAGCATCGGGTATAGAGTCGAGCGCCGACTTCTACATCTGCAGCCTGTCGTCCAACCGTGTGGTCTACAAGGGCCTGTTCATGGCACGGCAGATCGAGAGCTTCTACCACGACCTGCGGAACGAGTCGATGGTGACGTCCTTCGCAATGGTCCACTCGCGATTCGGCACAAACACGCTGGGGTCCTGGAAGCTGGCGCACCCCTACCGTTTCGCTATTCACAACGGCGAGATCAACACGCTCCGGGGCAACATCAACTGGATGGCAGCCCGCCAAGCCGTGCTGTCCTCCGATCTCTTCGGCGACGAGATCGAGAAGCTGATCCCGGTGATAGCGCCGGGCCAGAGCGACACGGCGACGCTCGACAACGTCCTTGAGCTACTGCTCGCGACCGGCCGCTCTCTCCCTCACGCAATGATGATGATGATCCCTGAAGCCTGGGCCGACCATATCCCAATGCAGCAGGCCAAGAAGGACTTCTACGAATATCATTCGTGCCTTATGGAGCCGTGGGACGGCCCGGCGCTGGTGATCGGAACCGATGGCGCCAAGGTATGCGCGATCCTCGACCGCAACGGCCTGCGGCCCTGCCGCTACCTGGTTACGACCGACAATCTCCTGGTCATGGCGTCGGAAACGGGCGTGCTCGATATTCCCGACGACAAGATCAAGTATAAGTGGCGCATACAGCCGGGCCGTATGTTCATGCTCGACACCGAAGAAGGCCGCATCGTCAACGACGAGGAGATCAAGGCCGATCTGGCCGGGCTGATACCCTACGGAGAGTGGCTCGACGCCAATAGGGTCACCATGGACGAACTCCCCGAGCCGTCCGACGTGAACGCACCTGACTTCGACACCATCCTTCAGCGACAGATGGCCTTCGGCTACACGCAGGAAGATCTCCGGATGATCCTCGAGCCCATGGCGTTGACAGGCGCCGAGCCCGTCGGCTCCATGGGTAACGACGTGCCCATCGCGGTACTGTCCGACCAGAGCCCGCTCCTTTTCAGCTATTTCAAGCAGCATTTTGCTCAGGTGAGCAACCCTCCCCTCGACGCGATCCGGGAGGAGCTGGTGACTTCGATGGAGACCTTCATCGGCCCCGAAGGGAACCTCTTCGAAGAGACGCCGGAGCACTGCCACCAGCTCAAACTCACCGAGCCCGTCCTGACCAACAGGGATCTCGAGAAGGTCCGGGCCATCGACCAGGGTCGCCTGAAGGCGAAGACGCTAAGTACACTGTTCGATCCGTCTCGTGGTCCAGGGGCCCTCGAGGATGCGATGGGCGCGCTCCGCGAACAGGCCTCGAAGGCCATTGAAGACGGGTATTCGATTCTAATCCTGTCGGACCGCGGCGTTGACGCCTCGCATGCGCCGATGCCCAGTCTGCTGGCGACGGCCGGCGTCCACCATCACCTGATCAGAGAAGGTACCCGGACCAGGGTCGGGCTCGTCGTCGAGTCTGGTGAGCCCCGAGAAGTCGCCCATTTCGCCCTGCTCTTAGGCTACGGGGCCGGCGCCATAAATGCGTACCTCGCTTTCGAGACCCTCGCACACCTGACGGAACAGGACCTCTTCCCCAGGCAGATAGACTACGCCGAAGCCGAAGCCGCTTTCGTCCGCGCCATACACAAGGGCGTGGTCAAGGTGATGTCGAAGATGGGCATCTCGACCCTGCAGGGCTATCGGGGCGCACAGATATTCGAGGCCGTGGGCCTTGGACGCCCGTTCGTGGACAAAAACTTCGCGTGGACACCATCTCGCATTGGCGGCGTCGGCATCGCCGAGATCGAGCAGGAGTCCCGCGCCCGCCATGAAGCGGCCTATGTCGATCTCCACATCGCCTCAAATGGGGACTTGAAGGCCGGTGGCAACTACCAGTGGCGCAAGGACGCCGAATACCACATGTGGAACCCGGATACGATAGCCAAGCTCCAGCATGCGGCAAGGAGCAACAGTGCAACTACCTACGCCGAATTTGCCGCCGCCGTGGACGGCGCAAACAAGGCGCTGTGCACGATAAGAGGGCTCCTCGAGTTCAAAAAAGCCACCGGTCCGGTCCCATTGGACGAGGTCGAGCCGGCCGGCGAGATCGTGAAGCGTTTCGCCACGGGCGCGGCCTCGCTCGGTTCGATCAGCCGCGAGGCCCACGAGTCTATGGCGATTGCGATGAACCGCATCGGGGCCAGGAGCAACACCGGAGAGGGCGGCGAGGACCCGAACCGCTACGTCCCCGACCAAAACGGCGACTCTCGGAGCAGCGCGATGAAGCAGGTCGCTTCCGGACGCTTCGGCGTCACCGCCAACTACCTGGCCAACGCGACCGACCTGCAGATCAAGATGGCCCAGGGCTCCAAGCCCGGCGAGGGCGGACAGCTTCCCGGTTATAAGGTGGACGAGTACATCGGATGGGTACGAAACTCGACACCCGGAGTCGAGCTGATATCACCTCCGCCACATCACGACATCTACTCCATCGAGGACCTGGCCCAGCTCATCCACGACCTCAAAAACTCGAACCCCGAGGCGCGGGTCCACGTCAAGCTCGTCGCCGAGGCGGGGGTGGGAACTATCGCGGCCGGCGTCTCGAAAGGGCACGGCGACGTGGTGCTTATCAGCGGGGATACCGGCGGGACCGGCGCGTCCCCGGAATCGTCGATCAAGCACGGGGGGCTCCCTTGGGAGCTGGGCGTCGCCGAGACTCAGCAGGTCCTGGTAATGAACGACCTGCGCGGCCGCATCGTCGTCCAGACAGACGGGCAGCTGAAGACGGGGCGGGACGTCGCCATCGCTTGCCTGCTGGGCGCTGAGGAGTTCGGCTTCGCGACGGCACCCCTTATCGTGATGGGCTGCATTATGTTGCGGAAATGCCATCTAAATACGTGTTCGGTCGGTATAGCGACGCAAGACCCTGTCCTGCGGGAGAAGTTCGCCGGTAATCCCGAGCACCTGATCAACTACTTCTTCTTCGTGGCCGAGCAGCTCAGAACTATCATGGCGGACCTCGGCTTCCGGACCGTCAACGAAATGGTCGGGCGGGTAGACATGTTCGATGCCCATGTGGCCATCGAACACTGGAAGGCCAGGGGGCTGGACTTCACAGACCTTCTTCACCGTCCTCAAGTGCCAGATGACGTTGCCACCTACCACTGCGACGACCAAAACCACGGGCTGGAACACACCCTCGACCACAAGCTCATCGACCTGGCTCGAGGGGCACTCGAGAACCGGACTCCCGTCGCTCTTGAGGTACCGATCCTGAACTCCAACCGTGCGGTCGGGACGATGTTGAGCCACGAGGTCGCCAAGCGGTACGGAGACGACGGGCTTCCGCCCGATACGATCCGGCTTGCCTTCAAAGGTTCCGCCGGTCAGAGCTTCGCCGCGTTCCTCGCTAAGGGCATCTCCGTGAGGCTGGAGGGCGACGCCAACGACTACTTCTGCAAGGGCCTATCGGGAGGGGAGGTTGCTGTCGGGCCTCCGCAAACGTCGACCTTCGTCCCCGAGGACAACATCATCGTCGGGAACGTTGCGCTGTACGGCGCCACGGGGGGCAAGGCCTTCATTCGCGGCATCGCGGGAGAACGCTTTGCTGTCCGCAACAGCGGCGCCGTTGCGGTGGTGGAAGGCGTAGGCGACCACGGCTGCGAGTACATGACGCGAGGCACCGTGGTCGTGCTAGGCTCGACAGGTCGGAACTTCGCCGCCGGTATGAGCGGCGGCCAGGCCTACGTACTCGACGAATCGGGCAAATTCGGGGGGCTCTGCAATACAGGCATGGTGGACCTCGAGCCCGTCAAAACGGCCGAGGACCAGGAGGTCCTGCGGCGTCTACTGACGGAACATCTCGAGCGTACCGGGAGCTCCAATGCCGGGCGCGTTCTTGACACCTGGGACGATATGTTGCCGCGGTTCGTCAAGGTCATACCTCTCGACTACAAGCTGGTGCTGGTTGCGGAACGAGCCGCCAGGCTGGGCCATGAGCCGGCCGGGGTGGCCGATGGGTAAGCCCACGGGGTTCATCGAGCTAAAGCAGATTCCGCCCGCACGCCGCCCGATCGCCGAGCGAGTGGGCGATTTCCGCGAGGTGTACGCTCCTTGGGATGAGCAGTCGGCGCGCAACCAAGGCAGTCGTTGCATGAACTGCTCCGTGCCCTTCTGCCATCAGGGCTGCCCGCTCGGCAACCTGATTCCTGACTGGAACGACCTGGTGTATAGGGGCAACTGGCGGAAGGCCCTTGCAGCCCTCCACTCGACCAACAACTTCCCCGAGTTTACCGGCAGGATCTGCCCGGCGCCGTGCGAGGCTTCGTGTGTCCTTTCCATCAACCAGGACCCGGTAACCATCGAGTACATCGAGAAGACCATCGCGGACCGAGGCTGGGAAGAGGGCTGGATAGTTCCGGAGCCACCTGCGACACGCACGGGCAAGAAGGTGGCCGTAGTGGGCTCGGGCCCGTCTGGGCTGGCGGCCGCGCAGCAGCTCAACCGCCGCGGACACTGGGTAACGGTGTTCGAGCGCGACAACTACATCGGGGGTCTGCTTCGCCTAGGGATCCCAGACTTCAAACTAGAGAAACATCTGGTCCAGCGCCGTGTCGACCAGATGACGCAAGAGGGCGTAGTCTTCAAACCCAACACGAACGTAGGCGAGGACTACGCCGTGGACCGGCTGACCTCGGATTTCGATGCGGTGTTCGTAGCGACCGGTTCAAGGCAGGCGAGGGGCCTGCCGGTTCCGGGCAGGCCCCTCGCCGGCATACATTTCGCCATGGAATACCTGACTCAGCAGAACAGACTTGTAGCCGGCGAGGACGTGAGCCCCGAGGAGCGGATCATTTCCGAGGGCAAGCGGGTCGTAATTCTCGGTGGCGGCGACACTGGGGCCGACTGCCTTGGTACTGCCCTCCGGCAGGGCGCAGAGGTCGTGTATCAGTTCGAGCTCCTATCGGAGCCACCGACGAAACGCGCTCCCTACAATCCCTGGCCAGAGTGGCCAACGATCCTGCGAACGTCCGCCGCCCACGAAGAAGGCGGCATTCGCGACTACGACATCCTTACGAAGAGCTTCTCTGGCTCCAATGGCGTCGTCGAGAAGCTTCACGGTGTCAGGGTCACCTGGGGACCACCGGACGAGTCGGGCCGGCCGTCGATGCAAGAAGCACGAGGGAGCGAGTTTGAGATAGAGACGGAGCTGGTCCTGCTGGCCATGGGGTTCCTCCATCCCGAGCACGGTGGCATGCTCGACGACCTCGGCGTCGAGCTGGACGAACGGGGCAACGTCAGGACCGACGAGAATAAGATGACCAGCGTGTCCAACGTCTTCGCCGCCGGCGACGCGACCCGCGGCCAATCTCTTATCGTCTGGGCGATTGCCGAGGGTCGTGAGGCCGCCCGAGGCATCGACCAGCACCTCATGGGACGGACCAGCCTCCCAAGAGTCCTCTCAGCATAGCTAGACTGGCCACCTCATGACAGTCGCCACTTAGGGGCAGGTCTGAGACCTGCCTTCGATACGTTTGCGGAAGAACCGGAGGAAGCGTGCCCAACCACAAGATCGCATTCATCACTAGCGAAGACCGCGACACCACTCTCGTAGAGAAGGGCCTGGCCGGGCTCGACTACGAAATGAACGTGACCGTCTGCGGCAGTGACGGCGAGACAATAAAGGCGGTCAAGAGCGCCGATCTCATCGTCAACTTTTCCGTCCCGATGCCCAAGGCGGTCATGGACGAGATCGATTCGGCTGTGGCCATCGTCAGCATCGGGCACGGGTTCAATCACATCGACCACAATGCCGCGACCGAGAACCGAATCATGTTGGTCAACTCCGCGGGTTACGTCACAGAGGAAGTCTCGAACCACATCATCATGCTCCTGCTTGCGTGTTCGAGAAAGCTCAGGGTGCTGGACGGGATGGTCAGAGCAGGTAGATGGGGATCTGAGGCCCGCGACCTGGCGAGCGCGATCCCCAATATCGACGGCGCGATCCTCGGCATCGTCGGACTCGGGAACATCGGAAGAGCTACCGCCCGCAAGGCCGGCGCGTTCGGGCTCAAGGTGATCGCCTACGACCCATACTGCCGCCCTTGGGACGCCCGAGAGTTCCGAGTCGAGCTGGTCCCGAGCCTGGAAGCTCTAGCGGCCCGATCCGACTACGTATCGGTTCTCGTACCGCTAAACGACGAGACACGGAAGCTCGTCGGCAAGCGGTTCTTTGAGACTATGAAGCCGACGGCATACTTGATCAACACTTCGCGCGGACCGGTCGTCGACGAAGCGGCGCTGATCGACGCCCTCGCAGCTGGTCAGATCGCCGGCGCTGGAATCGACGTATTCGAGCAGGAGCCGACGCCGCACGACAACCCGCTACTGGGCATGGACAACGTGATCGTCACCCCGCATACGGCGGGCATGTCCGACGTCGCAAGAGCGGCAGGGATGTTGCGCGTCGGTGACGACGCCGCGAGAATCTTGCGGGGAGTCTGGCCGATGTCTCTGGTCAACCCTCAGGTACAACCCCAGGTGCCTATGCGGCATCCTGGCTTTGCCTAGGCGGAAGCCTTGCGGCCAACGAACTTGACCGAACGTCGCCCGTCTTTGTAGGGGCGCACCGCGTGCGCCCGAAGGGTCCACTGCCAAAATCCACTGATTCTGATACGCCTCACCACGTCCAAAACAGATCGGGAAACGACAGGCCGCGTTGACACCCCATACCCGCTATGCTAGATTTGGGCCACTTTCAGACGCACTTCAAGAGGAGGTCCCGATATGGCTTTAGAAGGAAAAGTGAACGTCGAGATCAAGTACTGCGTGCCTTGAGCCTACCACGCTGAGGCGGCCTGGATGGTCACCGAGTTCTTTGCGGAAGGTGGCGAGAACGTAGCTATAGCACTTACACCCGGAGATGGTGGGGTCCTGCAGGTCTTCGTCGATGGCGACAAGATCTTCGACAAGAAAGAGGAGGGCGATCATCCGAACCTGAACCGCGTAAAGCAGATGAGAGCGGTCGTGAGGGATCGGGTCGATGCTGCAGCTGACGCCTCCTGATCCAGCTAACCGAACGGAAATCCAAGAGCCCTGGGCCGACCCAGGGCTCTTTTGCTTGTGTGCCGGACCAACCATGCTGGCTGTTCGCCGCCGAATGGAACAAAGGGAGGAATCTTACCTCCTCCCCGCCGGGGAGGATTGAGGAGAGGGTTCCTTCTGACCGGCGGGCCAACCTGTTTCCGGAACGTTGACATGACCATGAGCCAAACCTAAACTCAGCCTCGGAGCAGACAGCGGGCCTTTGCACGGATCCGACGCAGAAAGAGCGACGACTCTAGACCAGGTCAGGTCATGGACGACCACCAATCGGTGGGAGTTGTTGCTCGTCGTGGCGTTAACTGTCGTCGCGGCCTTCCTGCGCATCTACCGCTTGGCCGATCTCCCTCCCGGGCTCCACGGCGACGAGGCCCTCACCGGCCTGGATGCTCTCCGCGTTATCGACGAAGGATGGATCGGCCCGTACGTCGAGAGCGCGCTGGGGCAGCCGACCGGCCCCCTGTACTGGACAGCTCTGCTGTTCAAGCTGAGCCACCCTTCCTTATTCATCTTGCGCCTCTCGATGGCCATCCTAGCCATCGCCACAATACCGACCGCCTACCTGATGTTCCGCGTCGGCTTTGGACGCTGGGTCGCGGTGTTCGGCACGACCGCGCTCGTCTTTTCCGTCTGGCACCTCCAGTTCAGCCGCGCAGGGTTCATGGTTGTCTCGATGCCGCTGGTAATCGCCATCGCGAGCGCGATGATTTTCTGGGCGATGCGATCGGCGGGCAAGTGGCCCTGGTTCCTGACCGGACTGGTTCTAGGTCTCGGTGTCTACAGCTATGGAAGCTACCCGGCATTCCTCGCAGCCTTCGGAGCGTTCCTGGCCATCCAGCTTGTGCTGCTCCGTAGCCGGTGGCGAGCACTACTGCCCAGATGCGCCCTCCTGATACTGGGGGCCTTCATAGTGGCTCTGCCGATGGTCCGCTTCGCCATCTCCGAATCCGACGTCTACTTCAGCCACGCCAGTCAGGTCTCCTTCTATAGGGACCCGGCGTTCACGTCGTCGGAAAGCATCGGAGAGAAAACCGCGCATCTGACGGGGAGGGTCTTGAGTGGCCTGGCCCTCCTGGTCCACCATCCGGAACTCGATTTCTCGGACGGCACCGGAGGGAGAGGCGCCTTAGATCCGATTCTCGCCATTCTCGCGTACGCGGGGCTGGGCATCGCTCTGTTCCGATGGCGACGCCCGCCTTACCTGCTTGCGGCGCTGGTCGTGCTGGCGGGCCTGATGGTCATCGCCTTCACGGCCACCAACTGGGGCGACATGCGCCGTAGCCTCGTGGCCGTCCCCTTCGTGTACGGACTTGCGGGGCTCGGCGCATGGGAGCTCGTACGGCTGGGTCAGCGCCATCTGGGAACGCAGGCCCGGCACGCCCCGGTGATAGCCGCCGGAGCGGTCCTGGCCATCGCCGTCGGCTGGAACGGCTACGCGTACTTCGGAGACTACGTCACAAAGGACTACGTTGATTGGGTGTTAGTCGGCCGGCTCGTCGACAGCCTCGACGCCGCACACACCTTCGACGACCCCGGCGAGATCTACTTCTACTCAGCCCGCTGGTCCTACAACTACGAGACCCGGAAGTTTCTCTACCCCGACACGCCCGGTACCGACCGGTCGAGGGAGTTTGGAGAGTTCTCGCTCGACCGGACCCATTCCGGACCTATCACCTACGTCCTTCTGCCGCCTTACGAGAGGGAGCTGGCAGAATTGCAGCAGCGGTATCCAGGCGGCACCACGGTCCAGGAGTCCAACGACGACGGCACCCTGCGATACGCTGTTTACCACCTTCCGTAGGCCGTCGCCGTAGGGGCAGGTGTCAGACCTGCCCGTCCGCAATTGGCCGACGCATCTCGTACTGCCGCCGCAAAACGGCTGTTGGTGCATCCTGTTCGACCTCGGTTCAGGATCATTTTGCCAACACCGGCAAGCATGGGCTGACCGACCGCGATGTCGAAGGGTTGCGTCTCGCTACAAAAGGTCTGGGTAGGCGCCAGATCGAGCATCGTTTTATCGTCACCGAAGACACTGTCTACAGCAAGATCGGAGTATCTACCCGCGCCATCCGCCATGGAGCACGGTCTGCGCGAAAAACCGTACAACGTCTGGCTCCCGCGTCCAGGACGAGTCTTCCTCAAACGCACCTTGGCAGGTCTCCCCACAGGGGGCGTCCAGACTATCTGTTATCCCACGAGACGCTGTTCGCCGCTGTGTTCTGGGTGCCACGTCGCTCTCAATGATCTGACGAACGTCAGATGGATAGACCGCAGCCCTTCCACCAGAATAGCAGCTATGCAAGGACATACTGTTTCGGAGGAGGACATCCATGACTCAGACCAGTCCAACAACTCAAGAAGTCCAGCAGGCGATTCAGCAGCAGACAGGGAAACTCCTTTCCCAGGTAGCCGGGTATGTAGGGCTCAGGACCATCGACCTCGGACTCCAACATGGTCTCCTGGCCGCCCTGGGGACAGCCCCGCTGGGCATGGCCGCCGAGGCCTTGGCGGAGGAGACAGGGCTTGACCCTCTCTACACGTGGGTCTGGTGCCGCTCCGCCTACGCCGCCGAGGTGCTTGAAGTTGGGGACCACGAAGCTTACCGGCTCGCGCCACACATGGACAAGCTTCTATTGGACAAAGTGTTCCCGGGCTATGTTGGCGGACTCCCGGGCGTCATGGTGCAGCCCGAGATTTTCGACCTATTCGCCGAAAGCCTGCCCTCCGGCAAGCGCATCTGGTGGGACGACTGCAGCCCCGCCTTCATCGAAAAGGTAGGTACCACAGGGCGGCCGTTCTACACCCGATTCCGACAGGGCTTGCAAGGGTGCCTGGCCTCGACGAGAGCCTGACGAACGGGGCGAAGGTACTGGAGTTGGCGTGTGGGACCGGTGCCGGGTTGCTCCAGATGGCGCAGAGTTGCCCGAAGACGACGCTGGTTGGCATGGACACGGGGACGCCCATTCCCTGAAGCTGGTGGCGGACAGGGTAAGCCAGGCCGGGCTCCAGGAGCGGGTATCCCTACAGCAGCGCTCGTTGGAGGACCTGGATGAGCAGGACCAGTATGAGGTGGCGCTCATCAACCTCTCAATGCATGAGTGCCGGGACATCGAGAAGGTGGCCCGCAACGTCTACCGGGCCCTCAAACCCGGGGGTTACTTCGTCATCTCCGACTTCCCATTCCCGGCGTCGGTACAGGAGACCCGGACGTTACCGGCACGAGTGATGTCTGGCATCCAGTTCTTTGAGGCCTTGGTAGGAGACCAGTTGCTGCCCACCCAGGCATACGTTGATCTGCTTGGGAAACACGGTTTCAATAACGTGGATGCTTTCGACCTGACACCGGTACATGCCGTGACCTTTGGGCGGAAGCACTAAACGCGGGCAAAAAACACCCTGAAAGGAGGTGTGCTTTCAAGTCGAAGAGTCGTCGCTAAGAGATACCGGCCGAAATTTCCTGCAGAGTTCTTTGTCTGGGAACAGTAGGAAATCGGTCACAAGCCGGAGCCGCAAGAAATAACGCGAAATACATGAGGAGAGACACCACTATGCCGATGTTTATGGACACGCACAAGAATGTACCTGACCTAACTGCGGAAGCAGCGGCAGGGGTACACCAGAAGGACCTTGAGGTCCAGAGTAAACATGGTGTGACTATCTAAGGTACTGGTTCAACAAGGCTGAAGGGACGGTGTATTGTCTGGTCGACGCTCCCAATGAGGAAGCTGCTGTTGCCGTCCACCGGGAGGCGCACGGCATGGTGGCAGACGAAATGATCGAGGTGAAAGAAGGAGCCTAGAATCCGGTATTTCGAAGGGGCTGACGTCTGAGACCCTTCAACTGAACTCAGTTCCGAGGTACCGCAACCACCGCGCCCCATGCCTCCCGGTTGGGCTGACGGCGAGCAACTTGCAACCACCAGTTACTTGGTGAAGTCCGTCGTGCCGACCCGTATCAGCTGGTCGGCGACGCCCAGCGGGTCGAACATCCCGTGGGCCAGAGCGGCGCCGAGCCAGATATGCTCCTCGTCGCCGTCCGCGTGGCCAGCGTGCCTTTCTCGTGTGCCCGCCAGTCCTATCATCCGCTCACGCATCGTCTCCTCGTCGGTCGCACAGTGGACTTCCACCATTCTGAATGCGTAGGCCTTTCGCAGACGTTCGAACCTCGGCACGTCGTATTTCCTGTAGTAGTTGCGCTCCGCTACGACGCTCCGGCCCGCCTCGATTTGGCGCTCAACCATCTCGAACAGCAGCTCGATACTCGCGAGTCCCAGCTTCTTCGACCACTCACGGGCCTTCGTTCCCAGCGAGTCGAACAGCGACTCCTTGATCAAGTCCTTGCTGAGAAAAGGAATCGTGAGGGCACGGGCGACCTCGCGTGCAAGCGTCGTCCTGCCGGTGGCCGGCGCGCCTGAGACCACGACGAGGTTCGGCTATCTTGATTCGGTTGCGAGCACGCGGACCTCCGGCACAGAAACGGCGCTATGGTATCATCCAGACCCGATTCCTACTGAAGGACCGCCATGCGCATCGTCTTCATGGGCACGCCTGTATTCGCGGTGCCTGTACTCTCCGCCCTTGCGGACGCGGGTCACGAGGTCCTGGCCGTCTACACGCAGCCCGACCGGCCCGCCGGCAGAGGAAAACGCATCGCCTCGTCACCGGTGAAGGAATACGCCACGGACCACGCGCTGCCCGTCCACCAACCGCCGTCCCTGAAACGCGACGATGCGCAACGGGCCCTTGCTTCTCTCTCGCCCGAGGTCACCGTAGTCGCGGCATACGGTCTGTTTCTACCAACCCGTGTATTGCAGCTTCCGCCGCTTGGATGTCTGAACGTCCACCCATCACTCTTGCCGCGCTATCGGGGACCGTCACCGGCGCCGGCGGCAATCTTGAACGGAGACCCTGTCACTGGCGCAACCATAATCAAGCTCGACGAGCGAATGGACACCGGCCCCATCGTTGCCGCGAGGGAAACGCCGATCGGTCCCAAAGAGAACGCCGTGGAGCTGACGGTCCGCCTGTTCGAGATCGGCGCATCGCTCCTCGTCGATGTACTGCCGGGATGGGCGAGCGGCGACATCCATACGCGGCCCCAGGACGAGTCCCAGGCGACGGTGACGAAGAGGCTGTCCCGCGAGAACGGCGAGATCGACTGGTCCGTCGACGCCGAGCAGATATCGAGGCAGGTGCGTGCCTACCACCCCTGGCCAGGGTCCTTCACCCACTGGCGCGACAAGCTGCTCAAGATAATAGAGGCATCGGTCCCGGCCGCCGAGGAAGGACCAAAAGCCACACCGGGAACCGTGGAGCAGCTACCGTCCGGAGCCCTCGGGATCGCAACTGGCAATGGTGCACTGGAGGTGCGGACGCTACAGTTGGAGGGGGGAAGGGCCTTGAGCGCGAAGGATTTCATGCAAAGCCACCCGGACTTAGTGGGGGCGTCACTGGGGCATCAGTGAAGAGGCCGCTTGAACCGTGGTTGGTCCAGATGCCATCCTCAGTCAGCATGCCCTTAGTCGGATGTTGCGAAAAGGTATCCGCCTGACAGACGTCGAGATGGTCCTGAGCCTAGGCGAGCACGTTGAAGGGAGAAGGCCAGGCATTCGGGAGGCGTGCGCTGAGCTGGACGGCAGACCAATCACAATCGTATACGACGCCGGTGAGTATTTGGCGAAAGACGTTTACCGGATTGTGGCGGTGTTGCGCAGGAGGTGTTCAGATTGAGGATCACCTACGACAAGGAAACTGACGCGCTTGCGATCGACCTCGCGGACGCTGCGGTGGAAGAGACCAGGAACATCGCTCCCGGCGTGGAGGTGGATTTCGACTCGACCGGACGGGTAGTGGCGATAGAGTTCATCCACCCCAGCAAGTCCTACGATTGGGACTGGTCCGACTTCGACAAGCCTGACCCTTACTACACACTGGCCGACGCCGCCGCAATGTCCGACATAAATCCCGGCACCATCCGGCATCAGATACAGCAAGGGGTGCTCCAAGACAAAAAGATCGGGCGCAGCTGGGTAGTCCACATCGACGATCTACATGAATAGCTGACGGAACGAAGCCGGAGGGCTAGAGCCCGTAGGCTGGCTGAAAACGGCGCTCCTTTGCCAGACAACGAAGGGAAAGACGCTCTCCCGAGGTCAACGAGATTGGTGACTTCGTCTGTAACGTGGACAGTCAGCCGCTAAGAGACGACGCGTCGTCGGGAACTGAGACGTGTATGGTGCACAAGTTTCCAACCGGGCGCGAGGTATGTAGGGGCACATTGCATGCGCCCGAGTCCACGACTGAGGGATTGGGCATCGCGAGTCGGCCTTCCATCTAATCTAAGGAGTCTTTAATGGCGAGCAAGAAACGAGTCCTGGTGACCGGTGCGTCCGGGACGGTCGCGAGTCAGCTCCTGCCGGCCTTGAGGGAACGCTACGACCTCGTCTTGCTGGATACGAGGGACACGGACCGGGACGGCCATCCCGTCGAAGGCGTGACCGTCGCCGACGTATCGGACCGCGACCGACGCAAGTATGAAGGCTACTTCGAGGGTGCGGACGCCGTCGTCCACCTCGCCTATGTCCACACCAACGGCGCTAACGTCGACAAGTACCTCATCGAACGCGGCAACGTCGACACGGCCTACAACGTCTACCGAGCGGCTTTCGACGCCGGAGTCCCGCGAGTCGTCTTCGCCAGCTCGTGCCACGCCGCCGATTGGTACACGGGCCTTCTGGAAACCCGTGAAATGGAGGTGCTCAGCCCCGACGTGGCGCCGCTTTCAGAGCAGTTCTACGGCTGGTCGAAGGCGACGTACGAGCATTTGGGATTCGTGTTTGCCAGTGGCAGCCTCGGGCGAAAGATGGGCGTCGTGCTCGTCAGAATCGGAACGCCCAACGACGGCAAGATTACCAACAATCGCAGCGCCAATGGCCTCAAGACCTACCTGGGCAGCTACATCAGCCCACGGGACCTCGCGCAGCTATTCGTGAAGTCGATAGAAACACCCAACATCGATAACGACTCTGGGGTGCCATGGCTGGTGGTCTACGGGATCAGCAACAACACCCGCGCCTACTGGTCGCTGACCAACACCAGAGCCGTCCTGGGATACGAGCCCGAGGACGACTCCGAATCCAAATTCGCCAACGTGGTTCAGGACGTGATCCTGAACGCCGGCGGTGAGGAGCGGGCCGGCAGGCTCGGTGCACGCTCCGGCGAGTGACCTCCGCCCTCACTCGAACCCGGCGAGCCTCGGCTGGAGCGGCTCAGAATCGGAGGACTCGAAGCCTGAGACGCTGACGCCGATCAGCCGAAATCGCCGTCCCTCGCTCATCTCACGCTCCAGCATCGCTCGGGCGCTTCCTGCGATGGCGTCCGGCGAGGAGTCCGGCTCCCGCAGCGTCCGCTGCCGACTGAAGGTCGTAAAATCGGAAAGCCGCAGTTTGGCCTTGACCGTCCGCCCCCGCAGACCTCCGATCACCAATCGCCTCGATACACGTTGACTCAGCCGGTCGACCAGCTCGAACAAGACCTCGGCGTCCGCGGTGTCGCGGGCCAGAGTCGTCTCCGCGCTGACGGACTTTGCTTCCCGCTCAACCACGACCGGACTCTCGTCCTGGCCCAGGGCCAGCCGGCGCACGTAGGGCCCCCTGCGGCCAAGCTTCTTCGCCAGCCACTCGTCAGGCTGCGAGGCCAGCTCGCCGATGGTATGAACTCCGTCGGCCGCCAGGCGTGCGGCGGTCTTCGGACCGATGCCCCACAGCTTTATTGCATCCAGCGGCGCCAGGAAGTCACGTTCCGAGCCTGGCACCACCACCGTCAGGCCATCGGGCTTGTCCATGTCTGAAGCGATCTTCGCGACGGACTTGCTCGTAGCGACTCCGACCGAGATAGTGAGCCCGAGTTCCACCTTCACTCGGCGTCGAAGCGCGGCGGCGATCTCTTCGGGCGGCATCTCTGGAGTGATCGCGTCGGTTACGTCGAGGAAAGCCTCGTCGAGGGACAGCGGCTCGACAAGCGGCGTTATCTCATGGAACATCGCCATTACCTGTCGTGACACCTGGTGATAGCGGTCGAAGCGAGGCGGGAGCCTGACGGCTTTGGGACAGCGTTGGAAAGCGGTCCGCATGGGCATCGCGGACCGTATCCCAAAACGCCTGGATTCATAGGAAGCCGACGCCACGACACCGCGCTGGTCCGGACTTCCGCCCACGACCACCGGCTTCCCGCGCAGGTCCGGATTGTCTAGCTGCTCGACCGAGGCGTAGAACGCGTCGAAGTCCGCGTGGAGGATGTGGTGCATCGCCTAATCCCCCAGTCTAATGCGACCCGTCGATCACGACGTCGAGCACCGCAGGCTTGCCGAGGTCCAGAGCATGTTGCACGGCGGGGCCCAGGTCCTCGGGGTCTTCGATTCGGCGGCTGTGGACACCCATGGCTTCGGCCATGCCGGCTAGATTGAACGGCGCGGCGAAGTCCATCCCGATGTATTTGCTTTGTGGCGGGTCCTGCTCCAGTACGTCCTTCTTGTAGGCATCCATGTTGACCTTTAGAACGCGGTAAGTGCCGTTGTTGCATATCAGGTATACGACCGGGATGTTCTCGACAGCGGCCGTCCACAGTCCCTGCACCGTCATCATGGCGCTGCCATCCCCGACGATGCAGACTATGGGGCGATCCGGATTCGCGAGCTTGGTGCCCATCGCGCCCCCGATGCCCCAACCGAGCGCGCCGCCCCGCCCGCTCATGAGTTCGCCCGGCTCATCGAATTCGAGCGTGTTGTGCAACGCAGTGCGCGTCGTTACCGCGTCATCGGCGATGATTACGTCATTGGGGAGGACCTGGGCGACCTCCGCGATCATTCGCTCCGCCGACATGGGCTTGGCGTCCCAACGCTCCTTCACGCGACGCTTCCACGCCTCTCTTACAGCAGCAGTCTGCTCGGCGACGACTGACGCCCGCCCCTTGGCCGCCTCGCGGTCCGAGCCAGACATCGTCGCCTCCAGCGCCTCAGCCAGCTGCCCGAGAGCGACCTTGGGATCCGCTACCATCGCTACGTCCGTCGGCTGGGTGCTGCCGACCGACCTCTGGTCCACGTCGAGGTGGATCAGTTTGGTGCCGGGCCCCAAAAATCTAAGAACAGGTTTTGAAAACATGTAGTAGAAACTGGACAGCTTGCCTACTACAAGCACGACGTCAGCGGCCGACAGGGCCTCGTAGGAATCCTCGAACCCGAGCCTGATGGTGTCCATGAACTGCGGGTGGCTAGAGGGGAAGTTCACCTCGGAGTACAAAGATGCGTAAACCGGTGAGCCTAGAAGCTCCGCCACTTTGACCGCCTCTTTCGTGGCGTCGGACTGGCCGACCCTGTCCCCGACGACCATTGCCGGA
>Ga0310121_10001220_pt1 | contig 26791 bp, 14 predicted proteins | sample CB27_Tmax_986_MG_FD_203504 | JGI IMG/M metagenome (GOLD analysis project Ga0310121, IMG submission 203504) | Marine microbial communities from Western Arctic Ocean, Canada - CB27_Tmax_986 | ecosystem: Environmental > Aquatic > Marine > Oceanic | place: Canada: Western Arctic Ocean | collected... | reverse complement strand
ATAAGCGCCTTCGCCTATCTCCGCGACCGCCTCAGCGGCGCCCTTGAAATGCCCTCGCTCGCACAATCCATCCGGATTGCAGCGCAATCTGCTGCCGCTTGCGGTTGAGAGGATACCATTAATCGACAGAAAAACGAGATAGTAGTCGATCAACCCATACCCAACGCAATACCAAGTTTTCAACTGGCCAGACTGGGCCTACTAAAGACAATGGTGGCATCCCTGCCGATCGAAGGCAGCGAGATCGAAGGCAGCGAGATGCGGGACACGGGCGACGGAGGGCAGGGCGCTCAAGAAAATCAGCCACGCGGCTGATCGCGGAAAACCTTAACAATTGCCGCCTCAATGGAGAGACGTGCGATTAGGGCATTTCCATCGACCAGCCGCATGGCCGTCATGGGGGGCAAACGTTTTACGCGCCGCTCGCCGCCTGTTTCATACCATATTCCGCGCGCCGCGGAGCGTGGATCCAAGCCGTTCGCCTATTGGCGAGCGACTTGCCCAAAAGTCAATCAGACCCAAAAGTCAATCAGACCATGTCCTTAAGGTTCTTCAGCGGTCGAACCTTCACGACGTTTCGCGCTGGTTTCGCCTGAAAAACGGTCGGCTCACCCGTAAATGGGTTGGTGCCTTCGCGTTCTTTGGTCGCCGGTTTGTGCTGGACCGTAACCTTACACAATCCGGGAATCGTGAACGCCTTGGGTCCGCCTTTGCCGAGCGACTTCTTAATCTGTTCCTGCAGCGAATCGAAGACAGCAGCAACCTGTTTTTTCGTCAGCTCAGTCGATTCGGCAATGTTCGCGAACACCTCGGTTTTGGTGGGGGGTTTACCCGCAGCTTTTGCCATGATTTGTCGCCCTTCTGGGCCCTCCTTGTGTCTCTTATGTTTTGGAACCAAAAACACGTCCGTCCCGCGACGGACGGCCGAGTTTTATAACCTCACGCGGGATTTTCAACCACCCGAAACCGCCGATTGCCGGAAAAATAAGAGGATTACTCGGTCTGGGACGCCCAAACACGGTCGTCTGGCGTTACAAAGCGAACACATTGCCCAATTTGCCCGTAGCTTGTAAGATATTGTATCACAAGTGGTTAGAGCGATCGGGTAGGTCCGCATCCGGAGTTTTTGGAGCGCCGATTTCCTGTTTACCGAGATTGGCCCGCTTTTCCTGCGATTTGGGAATCTTTTCGCTATTTTGTCTCTATTTCGCGGCAGAATGGGTATCAGGTAGGCCAATCCATGAAGACGGAGTGACTCGGTTTCGCGGTGGACGGCGTCTTCCCCGGCGACGTGTTCGGTCGATTGGGGCGCGTTTGGATAGGGATGACGCACGTGTCTCTCGTTGACCAATGGCTTGCGGTTCGTCTCTTTCGGCTGACTGGACTCCAACGAGACAAGGGATGTAACTGATGACCGACCAAATCAGACGGCTCATTCCCAGCAAATTGATTCCAATCAATATACCTGACGAACGCTGGCTCGCTGGTCAACGCAATGGACAAGCAGCGGATACCATTTTCCAGTCACCACGATGGCTCGCCATGTGTCTGGTCATTCTCTTAGTGGGAGTCCCTACTCAGCCAACTTTTGGCGACGAAGAACCTTCACCTCGAGTTCCGCGGAAGGCACCGGCCAAGCCAATACGCCGGGCAGGAGTGGTCCCGATCCAACGTCCCACATCGGCGATCGACAACTTGTTATTCCTTCCCTCGCCGCCCCGAGAGTTGAGACAAGCTTTGTCGGCGGGACAGCGTGCGATCGAGGACGAGCGATTCGCCGACGCGGTCGATTCGTTAGCGGAAATACTAAACCACCCGCAATCGGAAGACTATTTCATCAAGGACTTACGAGATGGGTCGACCAGTAGCCTCAAGCAAGCGACTCTGGACGCGCTCGGATCGCTACCTCCAGCCGGACGAGAAATCTACGAACTCCAGTTCGGCTCGGAAGCCCAACGCATACTCGACCAGGCGATTCTAGAACTCGACCCCAGGCGGTTGGCGGAGGTCACACGACGATTCTTTCACACCCAAGCCGGATACGAGGCGTCCATCTTGCTGGGCCGATACCATTTCGACCATGGACAGCCACTGGCCGCCGCGTGGCACCTGGAAAGAGTCTTCGACTCAGCCTTTGATCGTCGGCCATTCGAACCCGAATTGACGCTCTTATTGGCGGGTGCCTGGCAGATGGCGGAGAATCCGTCTCGCGGAGCCGAGGTATTGACGGAGTTACACGAAGACGATCCATCGGTCATTCTTCCGATAGGGAAGGAAGGGATTTCGTTAGCTCAAGTGATCAAAAACCCCACTGCCTGGTTGGAGCGAGAGTTCGGCAACGCCCGACAGGTGGGCGCCGTCGGCGTCGCTAATGACTGGGCAATGTTTCGTGGCAATGCCCAGCGGAATGCGGTCAGTCGCGGCAGCCGGCCGATCGGCGACTTTCGGTGGCGCGTTCCCACTGCAAATCGCGGCGACATCCGCGGCGACATCGCGGCATTACAAACGGCACAAGCCAGCAGCGACTTGTCGACTATTCCGGCGATTCATCCCATCGCGGTCGGCGACTGCGTGCTCATGCGGGGTCCCGGCGGACTGCTGTCCGTTTCGTTGAAAAGCGGCAAACGGATATGGACGTACCCATGGCAAGATGAGCTGGAATCCCCGCCATCACCAGACCTGGAACTGTTCGGTGGCCAAAGATCTCACGCCGGCCAATCCCAGCTTCTCAAACTGCGACGCCGCATCTGGGACGACGCGATTTATGGCCAGATCAGCAGTGACGATGAGTTGGTCTTCATCATTCACGAGACGCCCGACGATTCACTAGGACGCAACATCCCTCAACAAGCGATTGGCTTTCCCGGAGTCAACATTTCAGGTCTGATTCGGCGCGCGAACCAGTTGGTCGCCCTCGAACTTCCGACCGAAGGCAAGACCCGATGGATTAACGGGGGCCAAGACGGAGACGAACCGGAGCTCACGGACGCCTTCTTCATGGGGGCTCCGCTGCCGCTGGACGGTCAACTCTACGCCCTAGTGGAAATGCAGGATGAAGTCCGTTTGGTGGTATTGGACGGCCAATCAGGTAAGTTGGACTGGTCCCAGCAACTGGCGCACATCGATAACCCAGCGGCTTTAAGGACGGGGAGCGTTCGCCATTTCGCGGGTGCTACGCCCTCGTACGCCGAAGGCATCTTGGTCTGCCCCACGTCCGCGGGAACCGTGGTCGCGGTGGACGTAGCAACTCGAACCCTGCTTTGGGGATACCAGTATCCGCTGGCCAACGTCGCGATGCGGCGCAACCAAGGCGGTGCTTTCTTTCCAGCATTGACCATGATGCCGACCGCTGGAAAACGATGGGCTGACGCCTCGGTGACACTGGTCAATGGCAAAGTCTTGCTCACGCCCGTCGAATCGGACGAACTGCATTGCCTGGATCTTTTCACCGGCAAACCCGTTTGGGAGAAAGCGATTCCACGTGGAGAGTGGATCTACCTGGCGGGCGTGGCGGATGGCAACGTCATCATCGTGGGAGGCAGTCAGGTCGAAGCCCGGAATCTCATCGATGGGACCGCGGCTTGGAATGCCCCGCTGGCAATACCCAACGATGAGCAACCCAGTGGCCGAGGACTGCAGATTGGGCAGGAGTATTTCCTACCCACGACCGCTAACCAGCTACTGGTGTTCGACATGCTCGGTGGCGAGCTGCGGTCCACGGTGGAAACGAATGTCCAGTTAGGAAATCTGATTTGCCACGGAGACCAGATCCTGTCGCTGGGACCAGATTGGCTCTATAGTTTTTACCAGATTGACCATCTACGAGAGATCGTGGGCCGCCAGTTGGCGGAAGCTCCGGACGATCCGCGCACGCTGGAAGACGCGGCCCGGCTGTACGCATCGGACGGGCAACCGCGCAAGGCCATCGAGTCATTGTTGCGGGCGGTCGAGTCGTATCCGCCGGACAGTCCGCGTCTCACGGATGCCAAGAAGCTCTTGGTCGACACTGTACTGGATTTACTAAAGAACGACTTTGGTGGAAACAGTAATTTAGTTCAGGACCTGGATCAATACATCGACGATCCAGCCCAGCAGGCGCGCTATCTGCGGCTATTGGCAAACGACCTGGACCGCAAACAGGAAAACGCGGAGGCCTTTCGTACTTATTTAAAGTTGGTTGAGTCCTTGCCGGCAATTCCAACTCCCGACACTGAGATTTCCGAACCGCGGATGTTGCGGATTTCGCGTCACCATCAGGCGCGGAACAGCTGTTGGATCAACGGACGGCTGCGGAGTCTGAGCGATCGGATCGATGGCGACACCATGGCGGAGCTGACACCGTTGGTGAGCGAGCAGTTTCAGACGTCGGCGGGGTCTTCCATGGACAGTTTAAGGCGTCGGATGAAGTTCTACGCGGGCTTGCCCGTGTCATTGGAGCCTGCCTTGCGGTTGGCCGAAGAATTGGCTGAGGAAGATCGGACGCTCGAAGCGGGACTGCTTTTCGCCGAATTGATGTGGGGCGGAAATGACGACGTCGCGGCGCGCTCCACGATTCGTTTGGCCGACTTGATGGCCTCCGATGGCTTTCCGAACGAAGCGGCCGCGTTATACAAGAAGGCGGCCGAAGCGTGGCCCGCGCTGAAGATCGACGACGCGCCGACGGCCAGTGAAATGGTGACGGCGTTGGCACGTGATCCGATTGTCGGGCCGTGGCTGAACGGACAAGCCGTCTGGAATGACGGAACCGTCGAAGAGTTTGATCCCGACCCCGTGGCGACAAGTGGACAGCCACGTTATCGACCATACTTGCCCATTACGATCAGCGAACGACACGGCCGGCAGGACGAGAGCATGCGCGTCGCGCTCGACCTGCCACTTCAAGAAGTCGTCGTTTTCGACCGATACGGAGTGGTCAAGTCAAGGACGTCCTGGAAAACGGACCTACGAAACGTACGGATTCATCCGGGCGTCCCCAACGGCAAGATTCGCGGCCATCTGCTGGTTCTCTCGTTGGGTAGCGAAATCATCGCGGTGGACCTTCGTGGTAACGATCGAGGTCGGGGGATCCTGTGGCGCGCGTCGGTGAATTCAACGCTGACGGCAAACCTCCAGCTGCGGCAGACCCAAATCAAACCGGTTCCAATACCGTACCTGGGAGGAAGCGTTTTGCGTCTGATCCGAGCCATTGGTCCGGACCAGCGCCGCATTGGAGTCTTAGGTCCTTTGACCACTGACCGAGTCTGTTTCCAACAGGGCCACCAGCTTCGCGCGGTGGATCCGGTCACCGGCGAGTTGCAGTGGGCTCGCCATGATTTTCCGACTGGCTGCGACCTCTTTGGAGATGAACGCCACCTCTATGTCGTGCCACCGAACGAAACGACGGCCACCGTTTTGGATCTGGTGGATGGCCAAAACGTCACCAACCGCCCCGTGCCCGAGGAAGCTCGACGCTGGACAACACGCGGCCAGATGGTCGTCACTTGGGACGGCGATTCCCGCGGCAATCGAGCGACGGTCTTGCGAGTCTACGACGTCTGGCGTCAAAAAGACGCTTGGTCGGTCGAGCTGCCGCCACTCACGCGCGGGTGCTTGGTCGGCCAGGAGGAACTGGCTCTCCTGGAGCCGGAGGGTCGTTTTCGCATCTTCAACATCGTGACGGGGACCACCATCGTGGACGACATGGTTGAACCTGAACCAGCCCTGGAGCTGATCCAGGTTCATCGCGACGATCACCAGTATCTGTTGACAACCAGCCAAAAAGACGACAAGAAGATTCGCGAACGGCGCAGGCAAAACATGGTCATCCAGGCCGCCCCGAGATTGAACAATTCCGGTGTCATGGTGGATGGACGCGTCTATGCTTTCGACCGGGAGGGCGGTACACAGACATGGGAGGGCCCAGCCAGGATCGATAGCTATGGACTTCCGTTGAATCAGCCCTTCGATCTGCCGGTGTTGGTATTCATGCGGGAGGTGCGTTACCAAAAGAAACCGCCCAAGCCTGGCGCCAACCAAATATTGGAACTGCTCTGCATCGACCGTCGTGACGGTCGTTTGCTAACAGCCCGCACCGATATCGCGCCCACCCGCACGATCGAGATCACTGGGGATCCACTCCGACAAACCGCGGTCATCCAATTGCAGGACCACCAACGAATCGGATTTCGATTCACCCAGTTGGAAAAATCGCCGGAACCACCAGCGTCCACGGATCGTCTCACCAAGAAGTCACCCGCCTCGCCACTGGAGACCATCACGGGAGCTGTACTCGGGGCTTTGGGCGATCAGCTGCGAGTCCTGGGCGAATCCAATACCGATCTGATCGAAGACCTGATTGACGGAATCCCTGGTCCGGAAGAACCAGGCGGAGGAGCGGCTCAGGAAGAGGGTGGACAGGGGCGAGTGAAAGAGGACGGTGGTGGAGAAATCGACGAAGCCGACCTGGAAGTTGGTCTAGACGCCCTGTTCGACGACGAAGACGAGGGCGGCGGTGACGAGGGCGGTGGTGACCAAGGCGGCGGTGACGAGGGCGGCGGTGACGAGGGCGGCGGTGACGAGGGCGGTGGTGACCAAGGCGGCGGTGATGAAGACGGCAGTGATGAAGACGACGGTGATGAAGACGACGGTGATGAAGACGACGGTGATGAGGACGACGGTGATGAGGACGACGGTGGTGGAGAAATCGACGACGCCGAACTGGAAGATGGTCTGGACGCCCTGTTCGACGATGATGAAGACGACTAAGCTAACACGCGCCGGTGTCGTAGCCGGCCAGGACTCTCGGACAGACGGATCAACGGCCCTCACGAGGGTCACGCCCAATCGACCCATCGACGTCTACATCAATGCAAAAAGGACCACTGAATGACCGACGCTGACTCACCTCGCATCCATGAATCCGCACTGCAGCGCCTCGGCCGGGCACGCTCGCAACTCTTAGCAGAACTTTCCAAAGTCATAGTGGGACAGGAGTCGGTCATTGAACAGCTGCTGATCTGCATCTTTAGCCGGGGCCATTGCTTGTTGGAAGGGGTACCTGGATTGGCCAAGACCCTCATGATCAGCACGTTGGCGAAGTCCATGCAGTTGAGTTTCAGCCGCGTTCAGTTTACGCCGGATCTCATGCCGGCCGACATCACGGGGACGGAGATAATCGAGGAGAACAAATCGACGGGCGCTCGCGAAAGACGTTTCCTGGAGGGTCCGATTTTTGCCAACTTGGTGTTGGCTGATGAAATCAACCGGACTCCGCCGAAGACTCAGGCCGCGTTATTGGAGTCGATGCAGGAGCGGCAGGTTACGATTGGTCGGGAACATCGGCCACTGGTCGAACCCTTTTTCGTATTGGCCACCCAGAACCCAATCGAACAAGAAGGGACGTATCCGCTGCCAGAGGCGCAACAGGATCGTTTCATGTTCAAGACCTTTGTAGAGTATCCCAGCTTCGATGAGGAGTTTGAGGTCGCTCGCCGCACCACAACCTCCGAGGTGCCCGAAGTCGAACGCGTCCTCTCGGCCACCGAGATTCTCGAGCTGCAAAACATGGTCCGCGAAGTTCCAGTCACCGACCACGTGATTCGCTACGCTTTGTCGCTGGTCCGCCAAACACGAGTCGACCATCCAGGCACACCCGACTTTGTTTCCGACCAACTTTCTTGGGGGGCCGGCCCTCGCGCGGTCCAGTTTCTCATTGTTGGAGGCAAGGCACGTGCACTATTGTACGGCCGCACGGTCGTCTCGACTGATGACATCTCGGCGTTGGCCAAGCCGGTGCTGCGCCATCGGCTGGTCCTCAACTACGTCGCGGAAAGTGAAGGCGTAACGGCGGACACGATCGTTGACCAACTCATCGAATCCACACCAACCAAAGAGGACGAACTAACTCGCGATGCGCGATTCTCAAAGATTTTTGCATCCTGAGGCAATCCAACGTATTTCACGATTGGATCTGCGTGCCCGACAAATCGTGGATGGATTTCTTTCCGGACTGCATCACAGCCCCTACTTTGGCCAATCGGTGGAGTTCCGCCAACACCGCGAGTATACACCCGGTGACGACTTGCGCCATGTCGACTGGAAAGTTTGGGCCCGCCAGGACCGGCTGTACGTCAAACAGTTCGAGGCAGACACCAACCTTCGCTGTCATTTGTTGGTGGATGTTTCCGCCAGCATGCAATATGGCAACGGGCCGCTCAATAAATTCGAGTACTCCGCCACCATCGCCGCCTGCCTGGCCTACCTCCTGCTTCGCCAACAAGACGCAGTCAGCTGCACAACGTTCGACGAGAGTGTCCGCGACGTCGTTCCAGCTGGTAGTAAACGCACGCATCTGAACTCGATCATCAACGCGTTGAACGTCGACGAACCACGCGACAAGACGAATCTTTTTCAAGCGCTCAACAGTGTCGCGGAAAACCAGCCACGGCGGGGAATGGTCGTGCTGATTTCAGATTTATTATCGGATGTTTCCTCCACCGCCAAGGCACTGGGGATCCTCAGGCAACGAGGACATGATCTGCTCGTTTTCCACGTCATGGATGACGACGAATTAGACTTCCCCTTCACGGGTCCGACGCGTTTTGAGGGATTAGAATCCAACGACTCACTGCCTTGCGATCCTCGCAGCCTGCGAACCAATTACCTGGCCGCGGTGGACGATTACCTCAAGAAGATCCGGCATGTATGTGCCAGCCAATCGGTCGATTATAGGCTGGTCCGGACCAGTCAACCGTTGGACGCGGCCTTGTCGGTGTTTCTCGGCAACCGAAAGGAGACAGGAGGGATACGTCGCTAGTCAACGAACTGAAAACCGAGAACCAGCATCGTCACGAACAAAAAAGAATTACGCTGGGATAATACCTTTCGGCGACAATCGCCATCGATCCATGCACTTCATATTTCCAACACTCGCCTGGGGTTTTTTGCTGGTTGCCATACCGTTCGTCATCCACCTTCTCAATCTGTTGAGAATGCGTCGAATTCAATGGCCGGCGATGGAATTCTTGCTCCAGGCCAATAAGAAGCAGCGTCGTTGGATTCGCTTCCGGCAGTGGTTGTTACTGGCTCTGCGAATGTTGGCCATTGCCTTGATCGTCGCGATGCTGGCCCACCTCGTCACTCGATCGAATTGGGCCAGGCTCTTTTCGGCCCAGACAACGCATCACATTGTGCTTTTGGATGACAGCTTTTCGATGTCCGAACGGATCGGCTCCGACTCGGGCTTCCAGCGAGCGCGTCAAGTCGTCCGTGAAATCGCTCAAACGGCAACCCGCGCGGACAGCCCCCAAGAGTTCACGCTGATCCGCTATTCCGACGCCGTCCGATGGGCGCAAGAAACGCCGGACCACCTAGATCTTGAGCGGTCCGATGGAGACGCTAAGAATCGGGAGGCTCCAGCAATCGGACTATATCACCGCGCGGTCGACAAGGATTTCATGTCCTGGCTGCAAGACCAACTTCGTGACGTGGATGTCACTAATCTGGCAGTTCAACCTAACGCCGCCTCACGCATCGCCGTGGACCTGGTCGAGACGACCGCCGACCGCCGTTCACTGGTTTATTTGATTTCCGACTTTCGCGCCAACGATTGGCAATCGAGTGAACAGATCGACGAATCCTTTTCCCGCATCCGTCTGGCGGGTGGCAAGATACATCTGGTCCGATGTGTTTCCGCCGAACAATCGAATTTAAGTGTTGCTGAGATTCAACCCACGGAAGGAACGCGGGCCGCTGGTGTGCCGCTGTTTGTTGACGTTGCCGTGACGAATTCCGGCGTTCGCGCGACAGAGCAGGTGCCGTTGACGATCCGCACGACCAGGTACCACGGAACCCGTGATCTGGCGAGCCCAGACACGTCACTGGGCGAAACCCGCCAGCTTCCCCAGGCCATGCTGGATTCAATCGCGCCTGGTGAAACGGTCATGCGAAGGGTGCAAGTGTTCTTTCCAACTGCTGGCAAGCACGTGGTACAGGTCGAGTTGCCACCAGACTCGATCGAGGCGGACAATCGTCGATGGAAAGTGATCGACGTCCCCGAAACGATTTCGGTATTGATTATCGATGACGATTCTCAACAACGTAACGCCTACCATCTATCGACGGTGTTTGAGCCCGGAGTGCGGGCGGAAACGGGAGTGCGAGCTACCGTGCGGGATACGGCCTTCCTGCGCGACACGGCGGTCGGTTCTCTGGCGGAATACCAATCGATCTATCTGTTGGATCCAGTTCGATTGGACATACGGGCGATCCGTAATCTTAGCGAGTATGTGAGCCAAGGAGGCGGGTTGGCTACCTTTGCGGGCCCCAATGTGGATTTGGATTTTTACGACCGTTGGTATGACGACGGGCAAGGCGTTTATCCGGTTCCTCTGCGCGGGTTGGGAGGGCTCAACTCGGTACCTGGCGACGTCCCGGACTTACAGGTGACGCCGCATCCACTGTTCGAGGCGTTGCTGGGAGAAAGAAACCCGTTTGTTGGCAGTATTCGTTTTCGCCAATTCCTCAAGGTTCCCTCCAGATGGTCACCTCCGGCCACGTCCACCGTCAGGGTCCTGGCCCGCACACGCGAGGACGACCCGCTCATCGTGGAGCAATCCATCGGAGATGGACATGTCGTGGCGGTTCTCAGCACGCTGGCGCCGTTGTGGAACAATTGGGCTCGTCAACCAAGTTTCGTGGTGTTTGTACTGCAGCTTCAATCCTACTTGGGCCGCACGCAATGGAACGACACACCGTTGACCGTCGGCGAACCGTTGACCGTTGAACTGGATCAGCGCAAACATGGCAACGAAGTTGTCTTTCTGAAACCGCGGAGCTCATCCGACGAGCAGACCGATGGCGAGTCTCAGGCGAGAATCGTCCAAAGGGCCGACCCAGCCGAGGGCGACACCCAGCGGATGGTCGCTCGTCTCGGTGGCACGGCCAGCGGCACCGACGAGCCCGGAATCTACGAGGCCTGGTCGCGGCAATTGGACGGCAAGTTGCACGTGGATCGATATGCTTACAATGTAGATCCGCACGAGGGTCGACTGCGGGTGTTCGAGGCCGCCGCGTTAAAAGATTCGTTCGGCCAACAAGAGATTGAGGTCGTCTCGTTTGATCAACTCTACTTTGCCAACCTGAGCGTCCAACGAGGGAGTCTCACCCATTGGATGTTGGGCGCCCTGATCCTCCTCCTTATTGCCGAACAGACGTTGGCCTACATCACCAGTTACCATCCATCCACCGTCCGAGCTTGATGAATCACGAGCCCACCCGACTCATTGCCAATTCCATGGCTCGTACCTACCACGAATGGTGGCGAGTGGGTCAATTCGACGAATGGTGGCACTGGATGGCAGTCGTGTTCGCGGTCGCGCTGATCGGAGGATTTACGATTTGGCTTTATCGCAAAGACTCCAGGGAGTTGCGTGGCCCCACCGCTTGGTCGTTGGTCGCCTTGCGAGTCTTTGTGATTCTCTGCCTGGTCGCCTTCTTTCTCCAACTCCAACGGCGAACCGAACGCCGTGTCGTCAAGACTTCTAGGGCAGTGATCCTGGTCGATACCAGCCAGAGCATGGGGCTACCCGCGTCTTCTCCGCCAGCGGATGCTGCCGCGGGCAGCGCGACGTTGGAAAACATAACCGGGTCCCGTTTGGCGAGAGTGAAAGAAGAATTCACCAACGGAACTTTGTTGGACGAATTGCGTCAAAACCATGACGTGCGGATCTATCGGTTTGATGAAGGGACGCGTCCAGTTGAATTAGCCTCATTATCCAAGACTCCCCTGGCTTCGCTGGCGGAAGGCGAGTCCGAAGAAATCCGGCCCCTGGCGCCACCGGAATCCGCCAACCAGTGGGCTCGCTCGTTGGTACTTTTGGCTGGAATCACGCTGGCATTGCATTTTGGATTGGCCGTCAGATCGAGTCATGAGCTGGCCAGTAGCTGGGCGTTATTGATCGCGGTATTGACACTCATGGGTGGGACGGTGTCGATGGCCTATTTCGATCTGCGCTCATTTTCGCCGGCGCTGGAATCGGCATCCCAAAATACCGACACGGCGGACGAGGCGGCTCGTGGCGAGGAACCGCCATCCCCGAATTCCGCGAACCAGTGGCTTGACGAGCTTACGCCCAGCGGCAAGGAAACTCGCTTGGCGGATGCGTTGAAGTTCTTGATCGACCAGGAAAAAGGTGGTCCCGTGGCGGGCATCTCGGTATGGACCGACGGCAATCATAATGCGGGCCCCGATTGTCTAGAGGTCGCGGACGCAGCCGGCGAAGCGGGCGTTGCCATCTTTCCCGTCGGATTTGGTTCGACCGGTCAACTCAAGAATCTGCGACTGGTGGACCTGGCGGTCCCCTCCAGGGTCTACCCGGGGGACGCATTCCGCATCACGGCTTACGTTCAGTCCCATGGGCTGCGGGGTGAATCAGCCGAGCTCCAATTGCATCGTCGCGTCATGGGCGTAGCCGATGCGAATCCGGACGACAAGGATGAGTCCGGCCAACCACCATCGGACTCACCGACACATGTCGACACACGACAAATCCCACGCCTGGACGAGGACGGCCAAGTTCAGGCGATCCTATTCGAGCTGACGCCAGACGAGATTGGCCAATTTGAATACACGTTGACCGTGACCACCCCGGCGGCCGAGGACGAGCATGACAATTCCTTGTCGTCGAGCGTCCAGGTCGTGGATCGTCAGAACCGCGTTTTGCTGGTCGCCGGCGGGCCGACTCGCGAGTACCGATTCGTCCGAAACCTCTGCTTTCGCGACGCCATGATCGCCACCGACGTGTTTTTACAGACCCGCTTGTCCGGGACTGCACAAGAGGCGGACAACCTGTTGGACGAGTTCCCCAGCAGCACGGATGAGCTATTCGAATACGACTGCATTCTCGCCTTCGATCCAGACTGGGAACAGTTCAGTGCCACCCAAGTCGAAATGCTCGACCGTTGGCTGAGCGAACAAGCTGGTGGACTGATCACGGTGGCGGGTCCCGTTTTCACTCCGAACTGGTCATCACGGCGAAGCGCGGTCAAGTCGCTTGAAACCGTCAAGTCGTTTTATCCGGTCAGCTTCTTCGGGCATGCCGCCGCTCGGGTAGCGCGTCGAAGCTATGCATCGAATACCCCCATGACCCTGGATTTCGGCGACCATCTCAACAGCTCCAGGTTCCTTTGGATTGGTGAATCGATAGTGGCGAGTGCGGAGAGCTGGAGCGGTTTCGAAGGGGTGTATGGTTATCAACCGGTCCGGGGTCCGAAACCCGGCGCGACGGTCTACGCGACTTTGGCGTCGGACCATTCCTCTCCGGGAGATCCCGCCAAGCCATTCTTGGCCGGACACTTCTACGGAGCGGGCCGGGTCCTGTTCCTGGCCAGTGGCGAGATGTGGCGACTGCGGTCTACCGGCGGGCCTGAGTTTGATCGGTTCTATACCAATCTCATCCGTTACGTGAGTGAGGGAAGATTGTTGCGAGATTCCAGCCATGGGCTGTTACTGGTCGAAAAAGACCGCTGCGTGTTGGGCGAAACGGTAACGGTGCGAGCCGTCCTTTCCGACCGCCAACATCGACCACTCCAAAACGATGACGTACTCGCTGATTTGATTTCGCCCGATGGCACACGCGGCCGGCTGCGGATGGAGAAGTTAGCAGGCGATCCCAGGCAGGGCACCTACGTTGGCGAATTCACGGCCATGCTGCCAGGAAATCATCGCATCGAACTGTTGGTCCCCGACAGTGACGCTTCGGACCTACTGGTCGGGCAGGTTCGTGCTCGGGTCCCCGACCTGGAAATCCAAACGCCCCAGCGCAACGATGCTCTCCTCAACGAGGTCGCCCGACGAACCGACGGCAGCTATTTCGTGGGCGTCGACGGCGCGCTCAACGGGCCAACCTCCTTGGCGGAAAAACTGATCCCGCAAGACCAGGCCACCTATCTACCCGGTTCCCCGGATCGCAACTTTCAGCAACGATTGATGGCGTGGTATTTGATGCTGCTCAGCGGTGCACTCTCATTGGAGTGGTTGGTGCGTAGATTGAATCAATTGGCGTAGAGGCGGAGCGGTAGTTAGCAGCTAAAAGATTACAAGATAGATACTACATATAACCGTGAAATCCATCGAATCACTCCTGTCGCGACTCCGCTTTTGGATTCAATCCTATGTGATTCTGGAAGGACTCTCCGCCATCTTGATATGGCTGGGGCTGACTTTCTGGATTGGTTTGGCGCTGGACTATTTGCCAGTGCTGGTTGGCGCCAGTGAGATGCCGCGCGAGGCCAGGGTCGCCATGTTGACGGTGATCACCGGTGTCGCGGCGGTGATTGCCTATTTTTGGATCATTCGTCGGGTGCGGGCGCGTTGGCGGAACAAGAGCCTCGCTGTTTTGGTCGAGCGGCGTCACCCAACGTTTGCCGATCGATTGGTCTCTTCCGTGGAGCTGGAAGAACAACGTCAGTCGTTATCCCCAATGGGTCAGCGCCTGTTGGATGTGACGAACAAGGAGATCGACGAGGAGATTGTTCGGGTGGAGATACACCGGTTGTTCAACCCAGCGCCATTGGCTCGCGTCGCTGGATTGGCCACGTTCTTCGCGATCACGGTCATTGTATTCGGTATCTTTGCCACTCATGCGCTAACGACCTGGGCCCATCGCCTGTATGGTTTGTCGGACGAACCTTGGCCGCGACGGGCCGCCATTGAAGTCGTCGGATTCGAAGAGACGAAGACGAAAAAAATTGCCCGTGGATCTAATTTTGTGTTGCGAGTGAGAGCCGATGCCAAGCGCCCCACTCCACCGCCCGAGGTCTGCACGGTTCATTTTCGCACCGCCGACGGTGAACGGGGCCGAGTGAATATGAACCAACAGGGATCACCTCGAGATGGATACCAGTACTACCTGTTCGACGACAAACCGTTCAGAACGTTGCTAAATGATGTCACGTTCGACGTCGTCGGATTTGACCATCGCGTGCGCGACTATCACCTGCGGGTGGTGGCCAGTCCCGTCGTGGAATCGTTGCGGATCCAATCCCATCTTCCGGACTATACCGGCTTGTTGCCTCGCACTGAGGTTTACCGCGACGGCATGCGATTGCCTCGAGGGACCCGCATCACCGTGCTTGGTCGTGCCAACAAACCGTTGGAGAATATCTCGGTCTTGAACCTGACCACCAACGAATCTTTTGGATTGCAACCCACCGACACGGCTGGACCAGAAAACAATCTTTTTCGCTATGAGCTGGGGGAGTTGAACAACAGCGTCCGCCATGAGATCGAGTTACTTGACCAAGACGGGGTTGTTGGCCAGCAACCATTCTTCCTTTTGTTGCAATCGGTGGAAGACCAACCGCCCGAGGTCGACATGCGGCTACGTGGCATTGGCACGGCGATCACTCAAACGGCGATCCTGCCCATGGAAGGCGCCATCGCTGACGACTATGGTGTCCAAGCCGCTTGGTTTGAGCTGCAAATGGAGGACGAGCCGCCTTTGCGAGTCGCGATATCCGTTGCCAGCTCCGCAGACGTGACCGCGGCGCTGGACCTCAAAGAGCTACAAGCCTCCGCATCCCAGTGGCAGTTTCCTGTTGGCTCAAGCGTTAAACTGCATGTGGCCGCGGCCGACCGATTCGATCTCGAAGATGAACCCAACGTCGGCCAAAGCGATCCGTACGAGTTGGAGGTGGTCACTCCCAGCCAACTGTTGGCCCTGTTGGAAGCCCATGAGTTGGGGCTGAGGCTTCGTCTGACGCAGATCATCGGCGAGTTGCGTGAAACACGAGATTCGTTATCAGAAGTCACCTTCATGGAAAAGAATGATCCGCATGCTGGTGAAGTCGGGCAAGGCAATCCAGAAGCGAGGGAAACGCTGTCGAGGGACGTAGAAAACGTCCAGGATGTCGAAGCGAATTTGGCCGACGCGGACACGGTGGATCGGGCTCGTGCGCTGGTCCGCCTCCGCGTGCAAAGGGCGCGCCAACATGGGCAACGCGCCGAGCAGGAAGTGCTAGGTGTCGCCCTGTCCTTCGAAGATATTCGTGATGAATTGGTCAACAACCGCGTGGACTCTCAAGATCGACGCCGACGAATCGAACAAGATATCGTCGCGCCGCTCAAGGCAGTTGCGGAAAATCGCTTTCCGCAATTGCATGACCGGCTCCAGGAACTCGAAAATCAACTGACATCGGCGGATTTTGGACGTATGAAGCTCGAATCGATGGCGTCCGTCGACGAGATCCTGGCGGAGTTGGAAAACGTCCTGGCCAGATTGTTGGAGCTGGAGGACTTCAATGATTTGATCGAAATCGTTCGGTCGCTCATTGAAGAACAACAGGCGCTGGCCGAAGAGACCAAGAAACAACGTAAGCGACAGGCCCTGGAGCTGCTAAAATGATAGCAGCCACCATGCATTTCAAACCGTTCCCTGGAAACTGAGGCTCCGAAAAAATGCACCGCCCATTAACCGGCAACTTGACCGTTGGCTCGTCGATCGAGTCCATGCGGATCGGTCCACTCCGTGAGCGTTTCCCAATCGGACGATGGGCGTCTCGTAAGACGTTGGCTCCACGCGCCCTGCGATCGATAAGCACGGTGGTCATCGTATCGATTGCGACCGGCCTATGCACAGCCCAAGAGACGAACCAGCCGGCAGGCGTGGAGGTAAACGGGGCCAACGATTTGGCTCTTCAGCAGAGCCAAATCGCCGAAAAGTTCACCAGGCTGGAAAAGCTCTTACTGCGAATGGGCGAATATGACGCAGCGAATAACCCACGTCGGTCCGCCGTGCTGAAGAAAGCGGTCCGCCTGAGCAGCGACCGGCATATTCGAGTGCAATTCGAGGCGCTCGTCAATTTGCTATCCGAGGACCGTCTCGGCCCGGCGATCAAAAACCAATCGATGCTCCGTAGCGACTTGCAGCAGCTACTGGAGCTCCTCATGACGGAGAATCGTTCGGACCGGCTCAAAGACGAGCAAAAGAAATATCGCGACCGAATCAAGGCAATTGAACGGCTCCTGCGCATGCAGATCTCTGTTCAGGGGCGGACGGAAGGTGGCGGCGAATCCGCAGCGCTCGCCGATGAGCAAGATGAGATCGCTGAACAGACCGACAAGCTCGAGCAAGACATGGCCGGTGACGACCCGACCGGGCCACGCTCTAACTCCAACCAATCGAGTGACGGCGAAGAATCCGAAAACGGAGAGGCCGACGGTCAGCCGGGAGAACGCAACGAAGAATCTGGAGAACGAGAGGTGCAGGATCATGAGTCAGTTGATTCTGATTCCTCCGAGTCCGATCAGGCCGAAAAACCGGAGAAGCAACCGCCGAATTCCGACGAAGTCGGCGACAAATCGGACGACGCGGCTGAGGAGCCTGGCGAACCGTCCGCGGAAGGTGACTCTTCCGAGGGACAATCGACTGGGGGAGCCCAGGGTGAGGACGGAAGTGGCCGGTCAGGTGACTCGTCAGGCGAGTCTTCCAGTGGCCAATCCGGTCCGCCTGGCGAGTCCGGCCAAAGTGGCGAGTCAAGCGAAGCAGACAATGACGAAAGCAAGAAGCAGAACCAGGCGCCGGGCCAGCGGCGGATTCAAGAGGCACACCGCCGCATGCTCCAAGCCCAAGAGCGGTTGGCCCAGGCTGAGCGAGAACAGGCTGTCGAAGCGCAGGAAGCCGCGCGTCATGAGTTAGAAGCCGCCAAGGCCGAGCTAGAAGAGATTCTTCGCCAGATGAGAGAAGAAGAAATCGAACGAGTTTTGGCCATGCTCGAAGCGCGCTTTCAGAAAATGCTCGACTTGCAGCTGCGAGTCTACGAGGAAACCAAGCGATTGGAAAAATCCACGGCCGAAAATCCAGGTCGGCGGGTCGAAATTGAAGCTGGAAAGCTCAGCTTCGACGAGCGTCGCATCGGTATGGAAGCTGACAGGTGCCTAGCCTTGCTCCGCGAAGAAGCCTCCTCGGTGGCCTTTCCGGAGTCGGTGCGGATGATGCGCGACGACATCGGAATCGTCGTGGACCGGTTGGCACGGACCCAATTGGGGGCGATTACACAAGGTGTCGAAGAAGACATTATAGAGTCGCTGCGGGAAATGATTGAGGCATTACAAAAGGCCCAGAAGGAGCAGGAAGAGCAACGGCAATCGCCCAGGTCCCCCCAAATGGCTGGCGAAGATCCCAATAGTCGGCCATTGGTCGACCAGATCGCCGAGCTAAAAATGATCAAGGCGCTCCAACTACGCATCAACCGCCGCACCGACCGTTACGGACGATTACTCGAAGACATCGAAGACCCCATCGGCCAGGCCCGGGACGAGGATTTGATCGACGGCCTGCACCGACTTTCGGACCGTGAAAAACGGTTGCAACAAATCACCCGAGACGTGGTGGCTGGGAAAAACAAATAGCCCTTCAGACGAGCCCTGGTCTAAGAATTGTGGTACATTTACTTATGAGAGATACCATGTCCAACAAGCCCTGTTTTCCCGCTCGAATTGCTTTCGCGATGCTGTTCGGTCTGATCCTGAATCACTGCATTCCGATCTCCACTGTCATCGCCGCGGCATCGACGGATGAGCTGGCCAGTCGTCATAGTTGGGAATTGCCGACCTACGCCGAGGTCCGCGAAAACTTCGAGCAATGGCTCCAGTTGCAAGTACCTTCCGAAGAACTTCTCGCCCAAGTCAAGGCACTCTGGGATGACGAGCCGACGGACGAGGGTGGCGTTTTGCTGGAGAGGATCACGGACGGCTTTGCGTTGGCACTACCGGCGGCTCGGGAAATCGTGGAACATTGCCGCGCGATGTTCCCAGAGACGGTTGTTATAGGCCACGAATTCCTTGACAGTGACACGGCCGATCCGATGGTCCGTGACAATCTCAAGTTGCTGCTGGGACAATGGCTGGTTACTCATCAATTCTACGATGAAGGCCTCGACTTGTTGTCCGGCCTAGAACCGCGGTCCGTGGTGGATCCGGCGGCGTTGCTTTTCTATCGTGGTGCTGCCCACTATTGGCTCCGCCATGCCAAGGACGGCAGCGATGACCTTGCCCAACTCATGGAACAGCGTGAACTCCTGCCGCGGCGATACTCGCGTGTTGCGATCATGATGTCCCAGGATCTGGCCCGCCTTGAAGAGGATTCGCTGGACGAAATATCACGCATCATGAGCAGTGTACAAGTTCGCTTGGGCCATGGGCGCGCGGGTACGCGAGTACGCGGCGAAGAAGAATCGGTGATCTCTAAACTGGACAAATTGATCGACGAACTGGAGCAGCAGGCCCAATCTTCCGCCTCCGACATGGCGGCGGGGTCCACACAATCTGGACGACCCATGGAAGACAGCCAGGCCGCGGGCGGCTCGGGTCCCGGTGATGTGGCGCCGCGGGATCTCGGAAGAGAATCGGATTGGGGTGATCTGCCGGCGGCCCAAAGGGAAGAAGCACTGCAACAACTGGGGAAAGACTTCCCTTCCCATTATCGGGAAGTGATTGAAGAGTATTTTCGAAGTTTGGCCCGGAGCGACACGGACGAGTCGTAGGTGCCTCCCGAGCTGAAGGACGCGTCAGCATCAACGTTTCGCTCCATCCACACTCGCGCCGGGTGAAGGCAGCGAAAGCGGTCGAAACAGATTTGGGGACAGGTTGGGGCAAGGTCGAGAAAAAGAGAGCAAGTTGCCATTCGATGGGTCGTTCGCGCTTTTTGAAGTTGCGCTAGCGGACTATTTCCCGAAGAATAGTAACCCGAACCGTAAGTTTTGAATTCGCGCTTCACCCTAACGGGGTCGAAGCATTATGCTGGGGTCCACGGCGGCAACGAAAAACACGAAAGTGTCTTCATTACGGTCGATACATCACACCAATCGTCTTTTCCATGAATTCACATCGAGACATTCGGCCATTGCGCATGATTCTAAACCATTGGCTTATCGTCGCGCGAGACCCGCCTGACCGTTGGGCGATTCTGGTCTGGTTCGCTTTGGTGTTCATGGGTGGCGGGGCTACCAAGGCGACGGAGATTCGCGTCCAGACTATCTCTGGAGAATCCATCGTTGGGACCCTCGAGCGCTTGAACGCTGACGAATTGGTGTGCCACAATGCAGACGGGGAACACTCCATTTCCGTCGGCAACTTAGTATCCGTCCAACGTGCGATTGAGCCAGCGGTCGAGGATGTTGACGATCTTTCTAATTCTCATTACCTCGCGCTCGCGGACGGCTCGTTCGTACCAGTGAACTCCTTTCAACAAGAGGGATCACGGATCGAGGCCCGTTCCGCACGTTTAGGTAGTTTCAAACTACGCACGGACCAAGTCGACAGTGTTCGCCTTTATCCGCCTGGCTCCAAACAGGACAACGAGTGGCAAGCGATTATTGATCAGGAACATGCAGAGGATGTGATTGTCATCCGCAAGAGCGAAAATCGATTGTTATTCTTGGAAGGAATTATCGATAGCGTCGCTGAAGAGACACTCGAATTCGAGTTTGAAGGGGAACTGACTCCCGTCCCAGCCGAAAAGTTAGAGGGCTGGATCTATTCACACCGACTCGCCACCGATCAGCCCGGTTCAAATTGCACTTTGACGACCGTGCACGGCGCGCGATTGAACGTCGCCAACCTCCAGGCAACATCCGGCACGATCCAAGTCCGCCTTCCTACTGGCCCGGAGTTTTCCATACGTTGGTCCGAGGTCCGAGAGATTCGCTTTGCAGCGGAGAATCAGCTCTTTCTCAGCGATCTTGAGCCGATCGCCATCGAGATTCGCCCGCGCGTTGGCGGAGGCAAATTGCAGTCGAACCTGCTGCGATTGATGTACCAACCGCAGTTTGATCAAAGCCTACACGGTAAGCCGCTAAGCCTGACCATGGAATCAGGACGTCGGCCGACCAGTTTCCCTAAGGGACTGGCGCTCCATAGCCAAACGCGAGTCACCTTTCGGCTTCCAGACAGGTTTGATCGGCTCGCTGGATGGGCTGGTATCGATCCCAACGTGGGAAGCCTGGGGAGCGTCCAGTTGTCGATTCTTATCAACGACAACGTCTATTTCGATCAGACTATTGAAGGCGGGCAACCCGCCATTCCGCTGGAAGTGGATTTGGGTGGCGCTACTCGTCTCACTATCTTGGCGGACTATGCCGATGATTCGGATGTCGGTGACTATCTGAATTTGTGCGACCTCAAGGTGACCAAGTGATCCAAGTCAAACTGCTCATGATCGCTGGGGTAATCGGGTTTGGTTGGCTGGGGTTGCAGTCCAGCCAGGCCGCTCTATCACCGGACCCAGCCGTGCTGGAAGCCCAACAACAAAGAGTAAGCATGGCGGCCAAAGCGTCTCGCTCGGCGGTGGCCATCTTTGACTCCAGCGGGGGAGGAGGAGGATCGGGAGTCATCATTGACCCCGACGGGTACACGCTTACGAACTTTCACGTGGTGCAGCCCTGTGGCCCGCATATGAAATGCGGACTCAACGACGGGCAACTCTATGACGCCGTGATCGTGGGGGTCGATCCGGTCGGCGATGTCGCGCTGATCAAACTGCTGGGGCGCGAAGATTTTCCCGCTGCCGAATTGGCCGATAGCGACGAGGTCGCGGTGGGCCAGTGGTGCTTTACGGTCGGCAACCCGTTTTTGCTGGCCACCGATTTCCAGCCCAGCGTCGCGTGGGGGCTGGTGTCCGGCGTTCGTCGCTACCAGTACCCGGCTGGCACGCTATTGGAATACACCGATTGCATTCAAACCGACGCGGCCATCAATCCCGGCAACTCCGGAGGTCCGCTGTTTGACGCTTCCGCCCGCGTGATCGGCATCAACGGCCGAGCATCGTTTGAAAAGCGAGGTCGCGTGAATGTGGGGGTTGGTTATGCCATCTCGATCAACCAAATCAAGCGGTTTCTGGGGTACCTTCACAGCGGGCGCATTCTGGATCACGCCACACTGGGCGCGACCGTGACGACCGACTTTGAGGGCCGCGTCGTGGTTTCCAACATTTTGCCCAACTCCGATGCGCATCGGCGAGGGTTACGTTTCAACGATGAGATCGTCTTCCTTGGGGATCGGGTGATTGAAACCGTCAATGGCTTTAAGAATGCCCTGGGCGTTTTCCCTCGCGGCTGGCGAGTGCCGGTCTCCTATCGCCGTGATGGTGAACGACACAACGTCAACGTTCGGTTGACTGGAGTTCACAATCGGGTCGAACTCATCGATATGGTGCAGGGCCAATCTCGTCCGAATCTAGAACCTGACCAGGAAACGCCTGACGCCGAGAAAAACAGCCCCGAGGATATTAGCCCCGAGGAGTTCAATCCCGAGGAATTCAATCCGGAGGATGGTGACGAAGGGGCGCCGGGCGAGGAGGCACCAGGCGACCAGCGGGAGAATCCGCTCCGCCCGCGGAAGCCAGCCGCGGGCGAACAGGCCAACTTGCCCGCACATGTCGCCAAGTTGTACAAGGCGCGCAGTGGTTACGCAAACTATTATTTCAACGAACTCAATCGAGACCGGGTTTGGAACCAGTTTCAACAGCTCGGGGACTTTACCAGCCTCGGTGGCGATTGGGTAATGTCCGGCTCCACGAAACAGGGCCAATCTCTGGGGATTGTACTGGACCGCAGCCGAGCCTACTTACGCCTGGACGATGAGCCACTGGAGCGGCTGCTCTCGCAATACAGCGTCACTGTCGAAGAACAGTTTTCGCTCCGAAATCCCGGGGCTCCCCAACACGTCATCGCACTGGGCCTGTGGCGGCAGCTACTCACCTTGTCACCGGCCCGTTTCGGCGAGGTCTACTACTTGGGAAGGGTGCCCGGGTATCGCGATGGTGAAATGCGGGAGGTCTTGGTGGCCACCACCGGAGCGGCCGAGTGCTATTTTCAGTTCTCACCGGAGTCTGGCATGCTGATGGCCATGGAGGTTTTTTCCTCGGCCAACGAGGATCCACTGGTGCTGCTGTTTCGCGACTACGACCCCACGGAGTTCGGCCATCTCCCGAGCACTGTCCACTTCCTCCGTGGTGACGGACTCGAAGCGTCCTACCTAATCGACGACTGGAAACTGGAAGAATCGAATGCCAGTGGCCATTCCAGCGGCGCTGGCCTAGGGCCAAAGCCCACCGAGTGAAAAACATGCGAAGCGCCTTGTCCATCCGCCGATCAGCCGACTGTCGATCGTGTGTGGATTGGGTCGCGACACCGGTCCGCTGGTTCGTCGCGGCGATTCTGTTCGGTGCGATGGCGGACGCCTCGGTCCTCGCCGACTCCTGGACCGAGGCTATTGAGCAAGTCCAGCCAAAAATGGCGAAGATCTATGGCGCGGGTGGAATTAGGCAGCTAGAATCTTACCAAAGCGGCTTCCTTTTCTCACCAAACGGCCATGTTTTAACGGCTTGGAGTTACGTGCTCGATACTGACGAGATTATCGTGACCCTTTTCGACGGCAGTCGATTCGACGCGGAGATCGTCGGCGCCGACCCATCACTGGAGCTGGCCGTGCTCAAGATCGACGCCGATGGACTCCAACATTTTGATCTGAGTCTGGCGCCCAATTTGGAGGCGGGTGACCGCGTGATGGCTTTCAGTAATCTGTTTGGTATCGCGACGGGGAACGAGCCAGTGAGTGTGTTGCATGGCCAGGTGCTTGCGGTCACGCAACTGGATGCCCGCCGAGGCAGTTTCAACACGCCGTATCGTGGCGATGTCTACCTGGTCGATGCAATTACCAACAACGCCGGTGCCGCGGGCGGAGCGCTCACGAACCTCAGTGGCGAGTTGGCCGCCGTCCAAGGCAAAGAGCTGCGCGACGCGCACAGTGGCATTTGGTTGAATTACGCCATTCCTGTTTCTCAACTCCGGGAGTCGGTCCAACGGATCTTGTCAGGCGAATCGGCCCCGCGCCGTGAGGACCAAATCACGAGCCGTCCGGCGTTGGTACCTTGGGACATGAAACAACTGGGGTTTTGGATGATTCCCGACGTGTTGACCAATACGCCCCCGTTTGTACAAGGGGTAACGCGCGATTCACCGGCAGAGAAGGCTGGACTCCAGCCGGATGACTTAGTCGTCTACGCCAACGGTCATTTGGTGCGCGCCCAATCGGCTCTGGCCATCGAAATCGAATTGGTCGAGAACGACGAACCGTTGGTGCTCACCGTGATGCGAGGCCAGGAGATCACCAACATGACAGTTCAACCGCCGACCGAGTAGTCACCCATGGAGCCTCCTGTTGAAGTATCCAGTTCGTGATCGCTGTCCGAATAGATCGCTGACGGCTCGGCTGGCCGGGTTGATGGTCGCGGTGGCGTGTGGATTGCCAGGGTCGTTGGTCGCCGAAGACCTGGCGGTTCTTGAGCAAACCGCGATGAAGGATGCCGTAGCGCGGGCCGAACCGAGTGTGGTTCGTATCGAAACGTTTGGTGGTTTGCAGCAACGTGGGCAGCTCTCGACCACCAGTGCGCCAACGACAGGCGTGGTAGTGACCGGCGACGGCTACATCGTCAGCAGCGCATTTGCCTTTGTTCATCAGCCAGAGGGAATTGTCGTCACGACCCACGACAATCGGACTTTCCCCGCCGAACTTATCGCCCGCGACCGCAGCCGGATGATCGTATTGCTCAAGGTCAACGAACCGTACGATTGGCCGGTGCCAGCCGAATCACCTCCCAGCGAATTACAGGTTGGACAATGGGCAATGGCGCTGGGTCGTACCTACGGGTCCTCTTCGGCTGGGGCATCGGTTGGGATCGTAAGCGCACTGAATCGAATTTGGGGCACGGCGATCCAAACCGACGCCAAGGTCTCACCGGCCAACTACGGCGGTCCCTTGATCGATATCGTCGGCCGTGCCATCGGTGTTCTGGTCCCTCTTTCACCGGAGCGCCATTCAGAGATCGCTGGCGCGGAATGGTACGACGGTGGCATCGGATTCTGTATTCCTTGGGGGGATGTGCTGTCATCGGTCGAGCGACTTCGTAATGGCGAGGACCTTTTTCCCGGCTTGTTAGGGATCACCTTCAAATCAACAGACCTCTTCGCCTCTAGGGTTCGCCTGTCCACCGTCATTCCAAATTCTCCGGCTGCCAAGGCAGGGCTCCAACCTGGCGACGAAATCACTGCCGCCGATGGCCGCACCGTCACCCGTCAGGCACAGCTCAAGTATGTCTTGGGGCCCAAATACGCGGGCGACACGATCCAGTTGCGTGTGTTGCGGGAAGGAGAGGTGATTGAGGCGGAAACTGAGTTGGCACGGGAGATCGAACCGTATGAGGCTCCGTTTCTGGGAATCCTCCCCGTTCGTTTCGATGGTGACGAGACCGACGGTGTGACCATCAAGCATGTTTACTCGGACAGCCCCGCGGCCGGGGCGGGCATCCAACCCGGCGACCGATTGCTCAAGTGCAATGGTGAGGCGTTGGACACGATCGTCGCTTGGCAGGGAGCGCTAGTTCGCTGGCAACCCGGCGACGAAATCCAAATTGAGGTATCGCATCAGGGCAACCCGCGGTCACTGCCAATCGTTCTTTCCACTTTGCCGGAATCGATTCCCGCGGATGTGAACACGCCACCTAAGATGGAGGCTGATGAGTGGCAGCAGATCGAGATTACGATTCCAGCGGCGCCAAATGAGTGTGTCGCGTTGGTCCCTTCGGGCGATGCACCACCTGGTGGTTATGGTCTGGCCGTGTGGCTGCCGCCGCCGGAACTGGCCGCCAGCAAAGACTCATTGGCGATCTGGGAGCCGTACTGCCAGCAATACGGCGTGATCCTGCTCTGTCCGCGACCCATGGACACAAAAAAATGGAGCCTATCGGAATTGGAGTTTATCGAAAAATCGATATCCCACGTGCGCCGCAACTACGAAATCGATCCAGCCCGCATGGTGGTCCATGGCTACCAATCTGGCGGTACGTTGGCGTATCTATTGGCCATGAAGAGCCCGCAAAACGTACGGGGATTGGCAATCGTCGACGCGACCATGATGCGTGGTGTTACCTTTCGACGCAACGATCCAGCCTACCCGCTGGCCTTCTTCATTGCGGCGGACCATACATCGCGGTTGGTCGACCGCGTCAATCAAGACGTCGAGCGCATGCGGGAGCTCAAGTACCCGGTCACGTTTCGAAGCCTCGGGCCACTGGTCGGTTTCCCCACCGAGAGCATCGCCAGCGACATATCACGGTGGATGGACACGCTGGACCGGTTTTGATGGCAGAGTCCAGTTGGGCAGCGGCACGAGAAACTGCCGTGGATATTTGCCGAAGGCGTGAAAGCGGTGGCTTACAGCCGCTGGTGATTCGCGATATTACGGCGGCTTGTGTCGAATATGGAAGTACCAAGTCGTTCGATTTGTCATTAGTTATTTCCTATTTGGCGGCATTCCCACATCATCTCCTCGAATGACAAATATTCAACGCTTAAAATCGTCCTTCTGTAACTTCAGGACTCCTGATCCGATGTGCCGCTAGCTGCGAAAACTTCGGAGTTTTCGGTGCCATGAATGCAGTGCTACCGGAAAATAAGGTGACATCTAGATGGCATTGATAGCTTCAGGATATTGTGTAACTGCATCGCTAGCACCACGACGAGCTGTACAAGCACAATCAAATTAGGTGTCACTTTACGTTCCTATGGGATCAGGAGTCTTGCAGCAGTTCCCTGCAGATGAGAAATGTGGTTGAAACGCAGTAAACGCGCCAGCTTTCACCGGTTGCGTCTGGCAGTGCATTCAGCTTGCATTGCTTCTATTGCCGAAATCTCATAGTTGGCGATTATTAGTGGTAGTAGATTTCTCTCGAAGGACTCGAGTGCGAACGTGAACCCG
>Ga0310121_10001218_pt1 | contig 26841 bp, 18 predicted proteins | sample CB27_Tmax_986_MG_FD_203504 | JGI IMG/M metagenome (GOLD analysis project Ga0310121, IMG submission 203504) | Marine microbial communities from Western Arctic Ocean, Canada - CB27_Tmax_986 | ecosystem: Environmental > Aquatic > Marine > Oceanic | place: Canada: Western Arctic Ocean | collected... | reverse complement strand
TGTCGATCAGATGCTCGCGCACGACGGTGGCCTTCTCCTGAGCCGTCCAGTGTTTGCGTTGACGTTTCATCGGACCATCCTCCGTTCTGAGTTTATACTAACTCAAACGGCCCGATTGTCACATTTCAGCTGAAGCAGAACAATTCCGGATATTTCTTTTTCAATTGGGAACGCCGCTCCAGTGTTTGGTAAGCCCCATACGGCGGGTTGGCAATAATTTTATTGAATGTTTCTGGGGGTTCGAAAAGGGGTGAATCTCCATATACCAATGCATCTTCCTCGAATATTTCAACATTTGACTGTGCCTGATATTTTATCTTAAGGATCACCACAGACCTGGACTCAATCTCGGACGCTCGGACCTTTACATTTCTCTGTACAGAAAGTAGACCATCAACAAGATTTCCTTCTCCCGCACATGGCTCCCACACGAAGTCGTCTTCTTCGAGCGCTAACGTCGATACCATGTATGAGACGATTTCAGGCGCAGTAGTGTAGTGTGCCTGGAAGCCGTCTCTGCACCTCTGGGGCTTATGAGTCACCATGCCAGATACTTCAATAAGTTATTCGCTTCCAAGTGGGTGAAAAGTCGGCGGACAGATCATCTTCCCATCTTACCTGCCCCATTATCCACAACCCCACATCGAACCCAGAATATTCGAGTACGTTTGGGTATGTTTCCTCTCCACAATACACCTCCCAAAGCCCGGAGTTCTTTAGTGTCTGAAGATAATGGTTACTCTCAACCTCTGCTGATCGGAGCAGCAGAAAACATCGATAATCCTCGGGCTCGATATTCTTGTAGATACTCGCAACTAACAGCAGGCGATTAGTATCTCCCTTTTCGTTTGAACCAAATCCGCTCTTACAATCAATTACGTATCGCCTTTCCCCAATCCGGAAATGCAGATCTAATTCTAATTCGATTTCGCCAGAACTTACCAACTGCCATGCCTGATCGTAGCACCTTACATAGCGAATGCTTGGATTCTCGATCTATAGCGAGATTCTCTATGAAATCACGAACTTTATAGGTTAGTCTTTATTTGATATCTGAAAACATAGGTGGAGCAAATAGCTTGACATCCTTTCAGATTGGGTGGTCAAAGCAAACTGTAATAAAAGGCTCCCAGAGCTCGCCGATTCGGCGCGAAAATGCCATATATTCATATGGCCATACATCATTTCGGCTTTCCAGCATGACCACGTTCGCACAGTGCATTAGAAGTAGCAATGAACGTAGTATAATGTCTGGCAACCATTCGCCCCTCTCTGCTGCACGCCGAATCATTCCGGCCAATCTATCCCGCTCTGAGGCCAATGCCTTGTTTACTGCTGATGCGCGTTTCTTGTTCGGGCACCGCATACTTATGAAAGTTAAAAAGTGGACTGGCTCTCGGCCGCTTCTTGCCGTCGGGGGACGGCTATTCGCCTGGCTCGTCGGGGGCCGACTCTTCTTCCGACCCCTCATCCAGCTCCTCATCCGACTCCTCATCCGTCTCGCCGAAGTCCTCGGTCTCGCCGACCGGCGCCACCGATGTCAAGCGGTCCCCCTCGCCGAGGTTGATGAGCCGCACGCCCTGGGTGGCCCGCGAAATGATGCGCATCTCCCCGACCCGGCTGCGGATGGCCACCCCCTGGTTGGAGATCATGATCAGTTCGTCGCTGTCGATGACGTCTAGGACCGCGATGACCTTGCCGTTGCGCTCGGTCGTGCGGATGTTGATCACCCCAAGGCCGCCGCGCTTGGTCAGGCGGTACTCGTCGGCGCGGGTGCGTTTGCCGTAGCCGTTCTCGCAGACGGTCAGCACCGTGGATGCGGGCTCGAGCGTGATCATGCCGATCACCTCGTCGTCGCCGCGCAGGCTGATCCCGCGCACGCCGCCGACGAACCGACCCATCGGCCGCACGTCGCTCTCCTTGAAGTGGACGGCCATCCCGTCACGCGTGGCGATGAGCACCTCCTGCTGGCCGCTGGTCAGGCGCACCGAGATCAGTTCGTCGTCATCGGCGATGTTGATGGCCTTGATGCCGACCTTGCGCGGGTTCGAGTAGAGGTTGAGGCCGTTCTTGACGATCTGGCCCTTGCGCGTACCCATGATCAGGAAGCGGTCTTCACTGAACTTATCCACGGGGATCATGGCGCGGATGCGTTCGCCCGGCTCGAGCGTCAGCAGGTTGACGATCGGCCGCCCGCGCGAGGCCCGCCCGCCTTGGGGCAGCTCGTAGACCTTGAGCCAATACGCCTTGCCGGTGGTCGTGAAGAACAGGATGTAGTTATGGGTCGTGCCGACGAACAGGTGCTCGACCCAATCCTCCTCTTTGGGCTTCATCCCGGAGGAGCCTTTACCCCCGCGACGCTGGCGGCGGTAGAGGGCCGTCGGCGTGCGTTTGATGTAGCCCTGATGACTCACCGTGATGACCATCCGCTCTTCGGCGATCAGGTCCTCGATGGTCAGCTCGCCCTCCGAGTCGATGATTTCGGTGACACGCTCATCGCCAAACTTCTCGACCACCGCATCCAGCTCCTCGACGATGATCGCGATGACTTTCTTGGGGTCGGCCAGGATCGAGGCCAACTCCTCGATCAGGGCGACCAGTTCCTTGTGTTCGGCCTCGAGCTTGTCGATCTCCAGGCCGGTCAAGCGACGTAGCGGCATGTCGAGGATGGCTTGGGTCTGTTCGTCGGTCAGCTCGAAGCGCGATTTAAGTTGCTGGCGGGCGGCATTGGCGTCGGCCGAACCGCGGATGACCTTGATCACCGCGTCGATGTTCTCGACCGCCACGAGCAGCCCCTGGACGATGTGGACGCGGCGCCGCGCCTTATCCAGGTCGAACTTCGTGCGCCGCACGACCACCTCGCGCCGATGTTCCAGATAGCACTGTAAAATGCGTTTGAGCGAGAGGTAACGCGGCCGACGGTTTTCCAGCGCCAGCAGGATCACGCCGAACGTAACCTGGAGCTGCGTCATCTTGTAGAGCTGGTTGATGAGCACCTGCGGGTTCTCGCCCTTGCGCAGCTCGATGACGATACGCATGCCGTTCTGGTCGGACTCGTCGCGGATGTCGCTGATGCCTTGGACTTTCTTGTCGCGGACCAGGCCGGCGGTCTCGGTGATCAGGTGTGCCTTGTTGACCTGGTACGGGATCTCGGTAACGATGATCGCCTCTTTGCCGCTTTTGGTCTGCTCGACCATCACGCGCGCGCGCAATGTCAACTTGCCGCGCCCCGTTTCGTAGGCCTCGCGGATCCCGGCGCGGCCGTAGATGTAACCGCCGGTCGGGAAATCGGGACCCGGCAGCGCGCGCATGAGTTCGGGAATCGTGGCGTCGGGGTTCTCGATCAGGACCTTGAGTGCCACGCACGTCTCGCGCAGGTTATGCGGCGGGATGTTGGTCGCCATGCCGACGGCGATGCCGGCCGAACCGTTGACCAGCAGGTTGGGGTAAGCCGCCGGCAGGACGGTCGGCTCATCGAAACTTCCGTCGAAGTTGGCCGCGAAATCGGCGGTATCCTTGCCGAGATCCTGCAGGAGAGACTCGCCGATTGCGGAGAGACGGCACTCGGTGTAGCGAAACGCCGCCGGTGAATCGCCGTCAACCGATCCAAAGTTTCCCTGGCCGTCAATGAGCGGATAGCGCAGGTTCCACTCCTGGGCCATCCGCACCAAGGCATCGTAGACGGCGGAGTCGCCATGAGGATGGTACTTGCCAAGCACATCGCCGACGACGCGGGCGCACTTTCGGTGCTGCTTGGCGTGCGTTAGACCTTCGTTGTGCATCGAATAAATGATGCGGCGATGCACGGGCTTGAGCCCATCGCGCACGTCGGGCAACGCACGCATCACGATCACCGACATCGAGTAATCGATGTACGAAGCCTGCATCTCGTCTTCGATGTTAATCGGCACGATATTCTGCCGGTTCATTTCTTGCATGGGTTACCTGTTCCTTCAGGGTTGGGGGGAAATTGATAAGATAAATGGGACGCTGATTTTACGGATTTGACGGATTTACACTGATCCTTTGGAAGAACCTAGTCGGAGAAGGCTTCACTCGCATATCACAGAGCAACTTCACGGCCCTTCAAATAAAAAAGCGAAAGAATATGTCTTTATCCGCGTAAATCCGTCAAATCCGTAAAATCAGCTTCCATTCTTTCTTTTCGCCTTACACGTCCAAATTCCGTACTTCCGGCGCGTTTTGCTGGATGAATCGGCGGCGGGGGTCGACTTCGTCGCCCATGAGGATCGTGAAAATGCGATCAGCCTCCACGACATCCTCCAGCTTGACCTGCAAAAGCCGACGCGAGGCCGGGTCCATGGTGGTTTCCCACAATTGAGACGCGTTCATCTCGCCCAGGCCTTTGTAACGCTGGATAATGACGCCCTTGGAGCCGATATCGCGCACGCGGTCCAGCAGTTGAGGCAGCGAGTCGGCCCCCAGCGCGCGTTTCTGACCGTCGTAGACCTGGAAGGGGTGATATTCGTCGAAGGGATTGGCCGGATCGATCTCAAACTCTTGGGGGATAATGAGCGAGACCGGCAGGCCCAGTTTCTCGACGCGGCCCACGATCGCCTCGACCGCCTCGGCCTCGGGCAGCTCGACGATGTCGTGTTTGGGCTTGGGCGGGGCCTCCTCGGCGTCGGCCCGGTCGAACATATCGGGCTGCTCGGACCCCGCTTCTTCTTCGTGCGACCCGTTGCTCTGTTTGTCGAGTTCTTCCATCAGACGCGCCAGTTCATTCTCGCTATAGGCGTAATGCGGCGTTTCGTCGCGAAGGGTGACCATGAAACGCGGAAATCGACCCCCGTCGGCGCGTTGATCGATCAATTCGGTCAGTGGCAGGCCCTTGCGCTGTAGGACCGTGGCCAAACCGTCGAGCTCGATGACGTCTTCGAGCAGCAAGCGCAACGGGGTCTTGTTGATCACAATCGGGTCGGCGCCGTTCTCGCGCGTGCGATACTCCACCAGCGTTTCATCGATGGCCAGGTCCAATAGGTATCGATCACGCTGCTCCTCATTGTCCATGTATTGCTCCTTCTTCCCCTTCTTGATGCGGAAGAGCGGCGGCTGGGCAATGTACATGAACCCCCCGGTGACGAGTTCACGCATCTGACGGAAGAAAAACGTGAGCAGCAGCGTCCGGATATGCGCCCCATCCACGTCGGCGTCGGTCATGATGATGATTTTGTGATAGCGCAGCTTTTCGATATCGAAGTTTTCCTGGCCGATGCCCGTTCCCAGCGCGGTGACCATCGTGCGGATCTCGTTGTTGGAGAGGATGCGGTCCAGACGGGCTTTCTCCACGTTGATGATCTTGCCGCGCAGGGGCAGGATCGCCTGGAAATGCCGCTCGCGCCCCTGCTTGGCGCTGCCGCCGGCCGAGTCGCCCTCGACCAGGTACAGCTCGCACAGGCTGGGGTCGCGTTCGGAACAATCGGCCAGCTTGCCGGGCAGGGCGGTGATGTCCATGGCCGATTTGCGCACGATCTCGCGCGCCTTGCGGGCGGCCAAGCGCGCTTCGGCCGCCATGATCACCTTGTTCACGATGCGCTTGGCGATCGCCGGGTTCTCCTCGAGGAAGTCGGCGAGCGACTCGTTGACCATCTGCTCGCACCAGCCGGCCACCTCCGGATTGAGCAGCCGGCCCTTGTTCTGACCCTCGAACTGGGGATTGGATATCTTGACCGAGATGATCGACGTTAACCCCTCGCGCATGTCGTCGCCGGTCAGGGTGCCCTTGAGCTTCTTGGTCAGGTTGTTGCGGTTGGAGTAGTCGTTAATCGTGCGGGTCAGCGCCTTGCGGAAACCGGAGAGATGCGAGCCGCCGTCACGCGTGTTGATGTTGTTGGCGAACGTCATGACGTTTTCGTCATAGCCGTCGTTGTATTGAAGGGCGATCTCCAGTTCCATCGCCTCCTTCTTGGTCTCGCCCGTCTCGCGATCGACGCGATCGAACTGGCGGACGCGCTGAAAGTGAATCGGCTTGGGGTAGATCGGCTTCTTGTTCTCGTTGAGCAGCCGCACGAACTCGACGATCCCACCCTTGAAGTTCCACGTGTTCTCCTTGCCGGTGCGTTCGTCGTTGAGCGAGATGGTAACGCCGGCGTTGAGGAAGGCCACCTCGCGGAAGCGCACGGCCAGGGTATCGTAATTGAACTCGATCGATTCAAAGATGTCGGTATCGGGCCGAAAACGCACGCGCGTGCCGGTCTTCTTGGAGGAGCCGATCTGGGTCAGCGGCTGTTTGGTGATCCCCTTTTCGAATCGTATGAAGTGGATATTCCCGCCGCGCTTGATCTCGACCTCGAGCCAATCGGACAGAAAGTTCACGACCGAAACGCCGACCCCGTGCAGGCCAGCCGAGTATTGATAAGCTTCGTTGTCGAATTTCCCGCCCGCATGCAACATCGTCATGACCACTTCGACCGTGGATTTGCCCCGCTTGGAGGGATGAGGCTCGACGGGGATGCCACGGCCGTTGTCGCCGATCGAAACCGAATTGTCGTAGTGGATGCTCACCTCGATATTGTTACAGTTACCCCCCATGGCCTCATCAATCGAGTTGTCGATGACCTCGTAGACCAGATGATGCAGGCCGAGCGACCCGGTGTTGCTGATGTACATCGCCGGGCGCTTGCGAACAGCTTCGCGGCCCTCGAGGACCTGGATGTCCTTGGCGGTGTAGGACCGAATCTTGGTCTTGGCCGGCTCCTGATCACTAGAAGTTGAGCTGCTCATCGGGTTTGCTTTCTACCGGGGGAGTGGGTATGGACCGCCCTGGATTCGTGTGAATACTGGGGCCGCGGATGTTCAGATTTGACCCTCCCCGAGGGGAGGTCGCCGCGTGGGGCGGAGAGTAGGAAATCCGAACCTGGCGACGGATTCGGTGCTAAACTTGTCAAGGCACGGCCAGAAAACCGCGCCTGGGGCCATTTTGAGCGAAATTTGGGGCATTCTCAGTGCCAAAGCCCTTCCACGCCCAGGCCGCCGCCGCCAATTTCAGGTCAATATTAACCTCTCAGCCATCCCCTGTCAAGTAAAAGTCCGTTCCGGGTGCATCTATAACTTCATTGATCCCAATGATCTATAACGGTGCGGCAAGGTATTTCGCATGTTCTTGGCCGGCAGTGACGAGAGGCGTCCTGGCGGTCGTTTGAAGGTCTTGAAATTCACAAAGGAGAGGGCGCAAGGATCCGTTCTGATTTTGGGATCCTGGGCACCCCCTTTTATGTCCCCTCTGGTTTGAGGCGCGGCAGGGATCAAAAGCCCCGGACGCAGACGCGGGAGGACAGCGCCAAACTCGCGGAAAATGGACTGAACCGTGGCTGATCGAGGGGTGCCGGGGCATGGATATCTGGGATGCCCGCCCCCTGCCCGCCGGAGGTGGGTGTTATTCATTTGACGGCGAACCCGGGGTCGGGTAAATTACCCGTCCCTATGTCTGTCCCACCCGGTCGTGAATCTTGTGGAGGACTGGTGCCAGGGGCGGACAGCCGGTGAGACCAGCCAATCAGTAAGTAGGTAAGGATTTAAACGAATGGCGGCAAAGTGTGTTGTGTGCGGCAAGGGCCCTCGCGTGGGCAATAGCGTCAGTCATGCCCACAATAAGACCAAGCGGCGATGGCTACCCAACCTGCAAAGGGTGCGCATCCACTGGCAGGGGCAGGTGCAATCGGTGCGGGTTTGCGTCCAATGTATCCGAAGCAATCGCGTGACGAAGGCCTTGCGTGGGACCGCTTCCACCCCTGCGGCTTGATTCCCCTCGTTCGTCGTGATTGGGGGGTGAAAGCCCGCAGCCGGCTCCCCCCGCGAACCATCACCCTCCGTTTTCATACTCAGTTGGGTCCGATGTGTCACTCCGAGGCGGCACTCGGCTTAGGATTTCAAGCGAACTCAACGGCGCGCCCGCGCGTTCGAGGATTTCGGCGGCCTGCCTTCGGGCCGCCTGACGGTCGGCTTCGCTGATCCTCTCGTCGCGTGGCATCGTCGTCAGCGTCCGTAGCGCCGCAGCCAGGACGCGGCGGTCGGCCGGACCCCAAGCCTTCTCGCCGGCCAGCATCGTCATGCGCCAGAGTTGACCGGGGCTGGAGGGGGGAGCCGGCTCACGCCAGAAGGAAGCCCAAAGTGCCTCGGCGGCCTCTTCGTGACTCCCCAGCCGCCAGGCCGCCTCGCCGAGCAGGCGCATGATGGGGGCGCCTTCGGGATGCCAGCGCGCCAAGTGACGGGCCCGCTCGGCCAACTCGGCCCAGCGACCAAGCCGCTTAAGGGCGACCAGGCCCGAATAATTGGCCTCAATCCCGTAGGGATCGAACCGCGACGCCCAGGTGGCGGCGTGGAGGGCATTTTCGTGCCGCTCGGCGTAAAGGTGACGGCGGGCCCGCGCCCCGTGCCAGCGGCCGACCGTGCGCAGCAGATCGGCACCGAGCGCCAGTCCCGCCACCACCAGCGCGACTCCGATAAAACCAGCTCTAGCGACCCGGCTTGTCATCGTCTTTAGCGACCGAAGGAGCGAATGCTGCTCTGGGGGGTGTTGATCGGGCGACCGAAGTTGTCCAGTCCGCGCCCCGCGCCGCGGCCGAGTCTGGCGAGCCGGGCATTGCATTCACGCAGGCGCACGTTGACCGGCGAAGTGGAATCCCTCCCCAGGGCCGGGTTCAGTTCCATGGCCTTCTGATAGGAATTGCGCGCCAGCGAGTAATACTGCTTGGCTTCAGACTTATCGCTGCCCAGCAGCGCGTTTTGTTTTCTTTCGGTCGAGAACAGGTTCTGGAAGTGGAACTGGGCCTGACCGTAATATTCGTCCCCCCACTGCACGTACCTTTCGGAAAGCTGGGACTGTTGTTGCATGCTCTTCGCCACTTGGGCCTGGGCCCTGCCCAATAATTCGGCGACTTTTTCGAGCACCTCGCGCGAGTCGGGGTACTCATTCTTGATCCTTTGGGCGACCGTCTGCGCCATGGTGTAGTTCTGCCGCTCAAAGAACATACTGGCCAGGTCGTACGCGCCCGCCGCATAGCGGTTGATCGCCGCCTGCGCTCGGCCTCTGATTGATTCGACTTGCAGCAACAGGTTGTAATGCTTCAACGCCTCCACGTCCATGCCGCATTGTTCGGCGAACTGCGCGAGCTTGAGGTATCCCTCGTAATCGTCGGGGGCCAGCTTGGAAGAGTGCATGAGATAATCGTAACGAAGGTAACCCAAGGGATCGGCTTCGATATCGATGGTGGCCAGCAGGTGATAGGTCTTCTTCGCCTCTTCGTAGTTCTTGTCCGCCGCGTAACGCTTGTGCAACCGCTCAAGCATTTCAATCAGTCGTCCCTCCAGCTCCGTGCCTTGATACTCTTCGCTTTGCTGATACAACGCCATGTAATGGTTCACCGCGTCGACCGAGTTGCCCATCTTGTAATAGAGACCGGCCAGTTTCTTGCGGATATTGTTGTCCTCGGGATTCCGTTCGAGCAGCGTTTCATAGACGTTGGCGGCGTTTTCGCGCTCTTGCGGATTGTCTTCCCACAATTGCAGGAGGCGGTTGACCACCTCGGGGTTCTCCGGGTCGGCCCCCAGCGCCAGCGTGAGCTTCTGCTCGGCCCCCAAGCGGTCCAGCTTATCCTGGCGCTCGTCGGACCAGGCCAGGTAGAGCTCGCCCAGGAGCCATTGCAGACCTGCCCGTTGATCGTCTTTGGGCACCAAGACGTTAGCCTCCTTGAGCATCTGTTCGGCCTCTTCAAAGTCCCCCTGCTCGATGAGCGCACGGGCCTCATCCGCCAGATCGTCGATGCGCGTGACCGCTTCTTTACGGTCCATTTTCTTCTCGGCCGAGATTTGCGACTGGACGCTCTCGACCAGGGCGCGGGCCGTATCGTTGTCGCTCTCGGCTTGCAGCGCCCGCTCGAACGCGAGCAACGCCTCGGGCAGCTTGCCCCGTTGCCGGTGCTCGGCGCCGATGTGGATGTAACCCTGGGCGGTCGATTCATGCTTGACGCTCTGGATGCGGCTTCGGGGGATCGTCAGCTTGGTCGTCGCGGTTTCGATGCGGACCGTCTCTTCGTCACGGTTGGAGCGATCGATGAGGCCCTTGACCACCCGGCCGTTCTTGTAGGTCACCACGTCGCCCCAAGCGGAGGCGGCCAGGGCGAGCGCGGCCAACGCGCAAAACGTCCCGAACAAGCGGTTGCTCGCGTCGCGGTTATTCATGGTTCACACCTTTCCTCGTGCTGTTCAGCGGCGAATTCCCGGTTCTCGCGGATCGGATCGATCCCGCCGCGTTACAAGTATAGATCAAAATGGGAACTTGAGGCAAGTTTCAGACCGGCGAGGGGGGTCGATGCAAGGTACGATCCGCGGCGGGGGACCGGAGCGGTCGGGCCCGACCCTCAAAACTCGATCCGCCGCCATCGTTTCAGTCCCAGCCACATCGGGACGACGGTCATCCCCACTTGCAGGACCAGCCACAAGGGGATGGAGCCCAGGACCATTAGGCGCGAGAAGCCCCTTAGGCCATCGCCCCCATTGACGTAGGCGTAAACCCAAGGTCCCTCCAGGGTAAGGGTAAGGGCGATATAGACCAGGCTGAGGACGGCGTTGAGCGTCCCCCCCAGACCGTTGGCGATGCGCGAGGGATTGTCCTCGGAGAAATTGGGCAGCAACGCCCCCAATCCCACGGCCAGCGAGCTGAGGCCCAACGACAGCACCATGACCGTGAGCAGGGCCAGGCCGGTGATAATGGAATCGGCGCGCAATATGAAGCACGAAAGTAGCGCCAGCGGGGCGGTCAGGCCGACCGAGCTGATCCAGCTGACCAGAAACTTGACCCACACCAGGCGGGTGCGGGCGACAGGCGCCAGGCCGATGACCCATTGCTGGCGGCCCTCCAGGCTTAGCATCGGGTAGACGAAGCGGGTGGTTAGGATCGAAAGGACGAACGCGGTGGCCCCAATATTGAACAGCGAAATCAGGCTTTGCCAGAACGGGACGAAGATCCTGAGCTGCCCATATTGGGCCGCCGACCGCAAATTGACGACGTAGATAAACAGCAGGCCGAAGAGCATCACCAATTGACCCCACTGGGAGGGGTCGCGCCAGAAGACCGACAGGTCCTTGACCACGATGGCGCGCGTGGAGGCTGGCATCCAAAAGAGCAACCGATCGAACAGGCCGTAAAAACCGCCCCGGCGACGCCGTTGGGACGAGCCCGAGCTGCGTGAGTTGGCCCATCCCCGATAGTAGAGGCCCGAGAGCCAATCGCAAACGACCAGGCCCATGGCGGCGGAGATCCACAGCGCCAGGGCCCAAAACCCCGCCTCGCCCCACTCCCCTCGCTCCACCGCGACCAGCCCCCACCCTAGCCAGCTGCTGGGGAGCATGAGGAAGTCGCCCACGCCCATCATGCGCATCATCCTGGAGAAATCGTCACCGTCGGGCCCGGTCAGAACATTCGCCATCCCCTGCATGCGCTGGAATGCCACGGCCATCGCCATCCCCAACAAGGCCAGGACGATCATGAAACGGACCATGTGCCGGGGCGGGAAGTAGGCGGCGACGACCAGGGCCAGCGCGGCCCCTATGGCGGCCGGAATGATCAGGTAGGGGGTCAGCAGGACCGTCGCCACCGGGTAGAACCACCAACCCAACTGGCGCGACAAACCCAGGGCGATAAAGAATGGGATCGAGAGGATCACGAAGGCCCAGGAACTGTAGAGCACCGATTCACCTAGTTTTCCGAAGAAGAGCCGGCGGTGCGCGACCGGCTGGGCCATCAGGAACTCCACCTCGTTCGAGATATAGGTCGTGGTCAGCATGATGATCAGATTGGAAAAGATCAGCATCGAGAAGAAGGCCAGCAACACCATGCGGATCAGGCGGTCCATCAGGGGGGGGCCGAAGGGCTGCTGATCCATGAGGAAATCGAAGACCAGGTGAAACAGCACCGTGCCGCCGGCCATCAGCGTCACCAGGACGAACAAGGCCGTGGCCAGGTGCACCCATTTGTGGCGCTGCAAGCCGGCCAGATGGTTGTTGGCCATCCGCCATTTGAGACGCAGGAACAGGCGCAGGAATGGGGCGTGGAAGGGAAGCGCGGTCAAAGGGTTGGGCTTACGGTCTGGTTTTCTTCGGTCAGTTCCAGGAACAAGTCCTCGAGGTTGCCGTCGCGGGCGAGCTGTTGGCGCAGCTCCTTGATCGTCCCCAGGAAGAGCAGGCGGCCGCCGTTGATGACACCGATGCGGTGGGCCAGCTCCTCGGCGATCGATAGGGTGTGCGTGGAGAGGAAGATGGTGCGGCCGGCTTCGGCCTGTTGGCGCATGACCTCCTTGACGGTGCGGGCGGATTGCGGGTCCAGGCCGACCATCGGTTCATCGACGATCAGCACCTGCGGCTCGTGCATCAGCGCCGCGGCGAAGACCAGCTTCTGGCGCATGCCGTGCGAGTAGTTCTCGATGAACTCGTCGGCGGAAGGCGTCAGGCGGAACAGGTCGAAATAGTGCTCGAAGTGCCGCGCCTGAACCGAGCGGGCGACACCGAACATATCACCGAGGAACGTGAAAAAGTCCCGGCCGCTCAGTTTTTCGTAGAGGTAGGGGCGGTCGGGGATATAGCCGATATTGCGTTTGGCCTCGATCGGCATGTTCTGGATGTCGAAGCCGGCGACCTTCGCCGAGCCCGAGGTGGGGATCAACAGGCCAGCGAGCATCTTGATCGTCGTCGTCTTCCCCGCCCCATTGGGTCCCAGGAAGCAAAAGCACTCCCCGGCCTGGATATCCAGGTTCAGGTCAATCACGGCCTCCTTGCCGTCGTAGCTCTTACAGAGATGGGTGGTTTCGATCATCGGGGCGTCGGTTCCCTCTGGGCACATGGCCCAAACTATGAGTTTATCAATGGTTTAGGCTTTCGACATCCTGGAATTGTTATTGAGGCGACGATTTGGGACCTCAAGGGGCGCCATCCACATTCTGAACCGTTGAGGATGGGTCGGGCATAAGGAAAGCAACGGCCCAGGTTCGGCCTGCCGGGTCTTTGAATTCCTTGGCGAACCGGCCGTCAACTTCTTTCGCTCGGATCGCCGACATGGTCTCCCCTTCGCCCATGAGTATGACGCAACGCGAGCGGGGGCGGGGGCGGTCGTTGGTCTCGGGCGTCGGCGGCCAGGGGCCTAGGACCGCGCGGCCTTTATACGGGAAGACGTTTTCGAGGCCAAGGGTCAAGAACTGGAACGTGCGCGGCGACCAGTAATCCTGGGGGACGAAAACGGCGATCTCGGGGGGAGTCTCGCGCGCGTAGGCGGCGAGCTGGGCCAGGGGGGCGTGATACTTCGCCCAGACATCGAGCCGACGCCCCCACGCGCGCAGCTCGACAGCGCTCCAGACCCCGGAGGCAAGAATCAAGACGGCCACCAGGCCCGCGGAGAAGTTTGGACGCCAACGTCGTCCCAAGCGCCGGGCCATGTCGGCGAGCCCCAGCGCGACGATCGCGGCCACCGCGGGGGTGATGCACAGGGTGCGCAGGAAGTTGGGCGAATCGGTACGCGTCAGAACCGTGGCCAGCAAGCCGCAGCCGGTCCAGCCAAGCAGGATCGCCGCCAGCGACTCGCGCCGGCGCAGCCGGGCCAGGCACAAGACCAACCCATAGACGAAAAACAGCCCCTGAATGGGGTCGAGGGCCGCGCGGCGCGGGATGTTCTGGGTGGGGACGTGATCGCCGCTCCAGTGAAACATCAAGAGCGCCTCGCCTGTATTTTGGAGTATCTCGCTCAGGCCCGATCCCAGGCCGTCCCGGAAGATCGAAACCTCCGCGGGCCGGGCCAGCAGGTGTTCGGGGTGGCGCGCGTAATGGAGGCCAAGCGGCAGGAAGACGATCAACGCGCAACCGATCACGACGCCCGCCCGGCGGAGCCGTTCGCCGCGCGCAGACGCCGTCCAAATCAACCAACCCACGAGCCCGGCCACCCAGGGCAGCATGAAATACCAGGTCAGGTAGGTATAAAACCCGCCACCGATCAAACCGCCGACCAATGCGAAACGCCACGTGTTCGGCCGCCGCCGGCAAGCCAAAACCGCCCAAACAAGTCCCACCAGCCACGGACCCAGAACGATGGTCCGAAAAACCAGCCGGCTGAAGAGGACGTGCCAGAACAGGGTCGCCAGGACGCCAGCCGCCGCCAGCGCCGTCGCCTCGCCCGTCTCGCGCCGCAGCATGGCCCACAGCAGGATGATGGTCAGCAGGCCAACGGCGACCGAGGTCACGCGCAAGACCGCCACGCGCGGCCCACCGATACCCACGGCCAGGACCAGCAGCGTCTCGAAAAGTGGCTCGCGGGGAAATACGTCGGGGTAAACGAGTCGGAAACCTCCCGGCCCCGACCAGACGGCCGCCGCGTCCTGCCCATTGAGGGCTTCGTCGAACCACAGGCCCGGCGGGACGCCGTTTAGGTTGATAAGTCTCAGGCACCCGCCCGCGCACAAGATCAACGCCAGCCCGAGCAGCAGCGGCACTCGCGAGGGCGAATCTGGACTGGAAGGCGACCGCATGGGGTTTCGATTGTCAAGCGGGCCGGCGGCGAAGTCAAAACCTTTGCCGGGCGGATTTTGTGCGCGACTCGATCCTTGCCTTACCGGATGCGGATCCCAATGCGGTGTGAGAAAGGGCGCAAGCCCCTCTTGCCCGTCAGTTGCCCAGGTCCGTCAAATACAGTTCCTCGAGATTATGCGTCACCGAAGTTCGAATGATCGTGGGTTTGAGATTGCCGATGTTGTTCTTCGCGGCCACGTACGCCGTCGCGTTAAACAACTGGATCGTCGGCGACTGCCGGACGTAGAGATCTTGCATCTTGAAGAATATGTCGCGCTGCTCATCCAGGCTGAATGTTCTTTGTAGGCTCAAATACATCTCATCAAGCTCCTCCTCCCATTCGCTCATGGGACTTTTCTGTTCGGGATACCAATTGTGCATCCCACCCGAACTTCTCCAGGTATTGGCGCCCATGGACGGATGGGGGGGCACCCCCGTGCCCAGACCCAACAGGCAAGCGTCGTAATCAAAAGTGCGCTTGAGCTTGGGGATCAGGTTGTTGAACAGCAGGACCTGTGTTTCCACCTCCAGCCCGACGGCCCGCAGGTCCTTCTTGAGCAATTGCAAGACGCGTTGACGAAGGTCATTCTTGCGATTGCTGACGATCGTGAAACGGACGGGATTGCCGTCGGCGTCCTCCCGCATCCCATCTCCGTCACGGTCGATCATGCCGATCTTTTCCAGCCGGGCCTTGGCGGATTCCGGATTGTATGCAAAGCGAGAAATATCCGGGTTATGCCATTGGCGATTGGAAGAGGGAACCGGACCATAGAGGGACGTCCCGAGACCGAACAGAACCGTATCGATGATCCGTTGGCGATGGGTCGCCTCCGAGCAGGCGATGCGGAATTCAGCTTGTGAAAACCAGGCGTACTTCACGGGATCAACGAAAGGGATGAAGTTTGTCAGATCGGGGGGAGGCTTCTCGCCGCGCAGCGAGGGCTGCCATGCTTCGGTTTCGCCCGCCTCGTTCTGGAACGATCCACCCTGGCTTAAATTGAACCAATAGTAATTCGAATTCAAGCTGGGTCCCAGCTCAATGACCTTGAAGCCTTTTTCCTCCTGCGCGTCTTGAAACTGGGCGAGATTGTCGGGCTTCACACTTTCATGGAGGTCGGTGTCTCCCGCGAGGAAACGGACGGCCATGGCCTCGGTGCTTTCAACGACCAGCGCCACGAAACGATCGACGTACGGCAGACGTTGGCCTTTAGCGTCGAAACGCCAGTATTGGGGGTTACGTTCGAAGATCACCGCTTCTTCGGGCCGTAGTGCCTTGAGTTTAAACGGCCCGGAGACCACCAACTCGGAGGGATCGGTACTCTGGCCCCACGTGTCCTCGAAGCGACCCTCTTTCCAAGGTTTCTCCAAAACGTGACGCGGCAAGGCCCGCAGCAGGCCCAACGTCATAAAGGAAAAACTGTTCGGCTCGGGAATTCTCGCGACAAACGTGTGGTCGTCGGGAGCGGAGAATTCGTAACGTGGGCTATCGGGTTCGGCACCGAGCATAAACGCGAAACGGTCGTCACTGGAAATGTCGAAATCGTACATGACCTCGGTGTAGAAAAGAAAGTCGCCGGCGGTCAGCGGATGACCATCGCTCCAGCGCACTCCCTCGCGCAGTTTAAAGGTCCATTCCAGGGTCTCTTCGTTAAACGCCCAGCTCTTGGCCAGTTCGGGCCTATCTTCCTGTTTGTACCAGTCGTAACCGGTCAGGCCGGCAAACATTAAACCGGTGACGAACTGATCATCGACACTGCCATGGAAGAAAGGATTAAACGTTGAGGGGTCGGAGACGAGGGCGAACACGATCTCTCCCCCATACGTCCCCGGCCTGATATCGGTGATGATCTCGGCGTCTTTGGGCGCGTCGGGGGGTAGGGCGGCGCGGAGGTCCGGGACATGGATAGCGCCGGGGACGACCACGGGGGTTTGACGGGGGACCGCCGCCAGGGCGGGGGAAGCCTGGAGTTGCGTCTCGGTCATGGCCGCGGGAGGAGGGGGTAGTTCGGGCGGCCGGTCGCCGACTTCCGGCGGCTCGATGACCGGCGGTTCGCCGCAGCTATTGAGCAGCCACGCAGCCGCAACCAGGACGACGCAAGCTAACCCAGCCGAGGCGAGTCGCGGACGAGCCCCGCGGACGCCCGTCGGCCATCGACCTGTTTGATTAACAGCGTCTCTCATATGCACACCCGTGAAGTCCATCACATGCACCTTTCCTGTATAAGGAGAATTGGCCCTCGAACGCGCCTTAGCGGGGCTCAGCCAATGTAGGGAACCTCTAAAATCCGGTTTGCAATCGTCCCTACGGGACTCCAATTCGTTATCGGTTTGATTTCCCGCCACTTGCGTGGCGGGCTGAAAGCAATCGTCCCTGCCAAGACTGCGTTTTTAGAGGCACTCAGTAATCTTTCCAGTGCCTAAAAATCGGATTTCGGTGGGACGCGGATCGATCCATCCGCTTCCCGGCTCAATCCCCCTCCCCTTCGGGTTTCTTCCGTGCTGGCGAGGTCCGGCGGCGCGGGGCCGAAGTCGCGCTCTTGCGGGCGGTGGTGGTTTTGGGGGGCGACGCGGCGGACTTGCGGCGAACGGCCTTGCGCGCCGGTTTTTTGGTTTCCTCGGGATCGGTGGCCGCCTCCGCTTTGGTCTCGGCCGGTTCGGCCTCGGTAGAGCTGGGCCTTCCGGTCGTCCGGCGCGAACGGCGTTTGGAGTCTTCGGCGGGTTGATCAGGCGTGATCTCGACGACGGCCGCCGCCACGCCGCCCTCTGCATCCGCGGCTTCGCGGCGCGCGGCGGCGGGCGAGGGTTCGCTTGGCTGATCGGGCTCATCGCTGAACGCGACCTGGGCGTCGGCCCAGTGGGGTTCGGACTCGGTCATGTCATCTTCGGCCAGCACGTCCAGGCCCTTGCGCACAGTAACGCCCTTGAGGTTGGCGTAACGGTCGGCCACGTCCCCGGTCGGCCGTTCGGATTGTGGCGCCTCGCCGCGATCGCCCTCGGCTGATTCGGCGTAAGTCGGTGGGCCTTCGCGGCGACGACCGCGCCCTCCCCGCCGGCCTCGCCGCGGCCGCCGGAGCTCACGCTCCTCTGCGGACTCGGTCTCCTCGCCGGCCTCTTTTTCCTCGACGGCTCGCTCGCGCCGGGCATCCTCAATGAAGATGTAGACCGCCCGCAGCGCCAACTCATAGCCCATCAGCCCCAGGCCGCTAACCAGCCCGATGCACACCGCGGCGGTCAGCGAACGGCTGCGAAAGTCCTCGCGGGCGTGGATGTTGGAAATATGAATCTCAATCACGGGGATATCGATCGCGGCGATGGCGTCGCGCAGGGCCACCGAGGTGTGGGTATAGCCCGCCGGATTGAACACGATCCCCTGGCAACGATTGCGCGCCTTGTGCAGGGCGTCGATCAGCTGGCCCTCGTGATTGCTTTGGTAAAACTCGATATCCACGTTCATCCCTCGGGCCTGCTTGCGCAGGAGGGATTCCAGGTCGCTCAGAGTCTGCCGGCCGTAGATGTCTGATTCGCGTTGTCCCAGCAGGTTGATATTCGGTCCGTTGAGAATCAAAATGCGCATGGTCGATCGTTCACCTCGTTGAATGATACAAGTTCGCGTCCCGTGACGGGAAAACCATCTTCCTGAAACCCGGTCTAGCAATCCAGCGTTAATCAATCGCCCCGGCGAGATTTCGACGTCCGACCCGCCCCCAACCAGCCTGGGCGCATGGCGAGCGGGGCGGCGACGGGGACGATGTTCAGCCCGTCATGGGTCCATCGTTGCTCGCAGACAGGCCTCGACCTCCTCGCGCTCGACGTCCGCCACGATCTCGACCTGCCCGATGCGGCGCGGGAGCACGAAGCGGATGCGGCCGTCGCGAACTTTCTTGTCCGAGCCCATGACGGCCCAATAGCGGGCCGGATCGAATGACAAGAGACGATCGGGCAGGCCCGCGCGTTGGACCAACCGCCGCACGCGCTGGGTTTGATCGGGCGAGACCGTCCCGCGCGCCTCGGCCAGCCGCATCGCCGCCACCATCCCCATGGCGACCGCCTCCCCGTGGCGGACCGTGGTGTAGCGCGAAAGGGCCTCGGCCGCGTGGGCGAACGTGTGGCCGAAATTCAGGATGGCCCTCCGGCCGCCCTCGCGTTCGTCCTCGCCAACCACCTCGGCCTTGATTTCACACGAGCGCTTGATGACGTGGGTCAGGACGTCCGGATCGCGGGCCAGGGCCTGATCGATGTGCTCCTCGAGATAGGCGAAGAAGTTGGAGTCGGCGATGATGCCGTACTTGATGACCTCGGCCAGGCCCGCGCGCAGCTCTTGGGGCGGGAGCGTTTCCAAGAACTTGAGGTCGATCCCCACGAAGGCGGGCTGCCAGAACGCGCCGATCAGGTTCTTGCCCATCGCGTGGTTGACGCCGGTCTTGCCGCCCACGCTGCTGTCGACCATGGCCAGCAGGCTCGTCGGGAGCTGGACGCAGGCCACGCCGCGCAGGAGCGTGGCGGCGGCGAAACCAGCCACGTCGCCCACCACGCCCCCGCCCAGCGCGATGACGCCGCTCTGGCGCGTGTGTCGCTCGCCGAGCATGTGATCGTGGATGCGGGTGACCGAGTCGATGGTCTTGCAGGCTTCGCCCTCGGGGATTTCACAGACGCCGGCGCGGTAACCGGCGCGGGTCAGGCTGTCGGAAACCGCTCCGGCATGGAGGCCGCCGATGGGTGGATTGGTCACGATCGTGCAGGGACGAGGTGGAAAGTACGGCGCCAACCGCTCCCCCAGGTTGTCGATCCAGCCCCAGCCGATCTCGATGGGGTAGGAACGTTCGCCGAGCTCGACTCGCACGGTCGTTTGCGGCGTCGTGTGCGCCGCCTCGGTCAACGGGGGGGAATTTGATTCGAGGAGACCCAGGATCTCACCGACGATCTCGTCGAATCCGCGCTCGTCGGTCATGACCCTGCGCGGGACTCGATCGTAGGCCTCGCGCCGCGCGGTCAGCAACTGCTCGATCGCGGCTTGGGGATCAGGTCCGGCGAGGAGGGGGCGGTCATTCCAATGGCGCGTGCGTTGATGGATAACTCCGGGGCTTGCTTCCAGCAGAACAACGAGTCCCGCCCCCTGGAGCGTATCCAGGTTGCCCTGATCAACGACCATTCCGCCGCCGGTGGCGATCACGTGATGATCGAGCCGCGCCACGTCGCGCACCGCCTCGCGTTCCATCCCGCGAAAAGCGGCCTCGCCGTCCTGATCGAAGATGTCTTTGATCGGCTTGCCCGCTTTTTGAACGATCAAGTCGTCGGTATCGACAAATTGCCAACCCAAGGCGCGGGCCAGCAGCCGACCGACCGAGCTTTTACCCGTCCCCATAAACCCCGTCAGGATAACATTGCGCGTCGCCGGGATCACAAAACTTGGTCTGGGCTCCATCCGGATATGAGCTTTAACATCGAATACGCTCCGCTATCGACAAAATGTCAAGATCACCGCTTGAAGTAAATCCAATTCGGGAGCGTGCTTTGGTTGACCCGATGGAACTTATGGGTCTCAAAATCGGTTTCGCACTTGCGCCGTTGGCCGTATGAAAGGATATTGGTGAGAGGGAAACCACGTTGGAGAACGGCGGTATGGATAGTTTGCAGGGGAAAAAGATCGTCGTCGTCGTCTCGGGCGGGATCGCGGCTTATAAGGCGGCGGACCTGGTCAGCCGCCTGGGCAAGGCCGGGGCGGCGGTCCGCGTGGTGCTGACCGAGGCGGCCCGACGATTCGTCCAGCCATTGACGTTCGAGGCCTTGTGCGGCCACCCGATCTATCAGGACATCTTCGATACGCCGAGCGCGTGGGAGATGGAGCACATCAGTTGGGCGCGATGGGCCGACGGCGTGGTTGTCGCCCCCGCCACGGCCAATTTGATCGCCAAGATGGCCCACGGCCTGGCCGATGACCCGGCCTCGACACTGGCCCTGGCCTACCCCGGTCCGATGTGGATCGCCCCCGCGATGAATACGACGATGTATGAGCACCCGGCCACCCGGGCAAACCTGTGCTCGCTCGCCGAGCGTGGCGTGCGGGTGATTGAACCGGGGGATGGACCGTTGGCCTGTGGAGAAGTCGGCGCGGGACGGATGGCCGAACCCGAAGCGATCCTACAAACCGTGGCCGAGGGACTGGCGCCCGGCATCAATGAACCTGAGGCGGGGACTGATGAAGTCAACCCGTCGGCTCCACTCGACGGCAAATGCGTATTGGTTACCGCCGGTCCCACCCGAGAGGCGCTCGACCCAATCCGGTTCATCAGCAACCGCTCGACCGGGCGCATGGGGACGGATCTGGCCGCCGAGGCTCGGGTGCTTGGGGCGCGGGTTGTTTTGGTCCATGGCCCGCTCAGCGTGCCGGTCCCCGAGGAGGTTGAATCGGTGCCCGTTGGCGGTACGCGGGAGATGCTCGAGGCCGTTCAGAAGGTCTGGCCGCGGGTGGATATCGCGATCTTCACGGCGGCCGTGGCCAACTACGAAAGCACCGAGCCGGCGGACCGGAAAATCAAAGGGGGCCAAACGCTGACGCTCCGGCTGCGCCGCACGCCCGATATCGCCCGCTGGGGGGGCGAGAACCGGCGGCCCGGCCAGTTGCTGGTGGGCTTCGCGGCCGAGAGCGAAAACCTGCTGGCCGCGGCCAGGGGGAAACTGGAGGAAAAACATCTGGACGCGATCTGCGCCAATCCGATCGGCCGGCCCGGCGTCGGTTTCGAGGCCCTTCGCAACCAGGTCACGCTGATCTGGCGCGATGGGGAGCAGGTGGAGCTGCCCGTCCAAGACAAGCGCGCGTTGGCGGCGACGATCTGGGGCCGGCTGCTCGCGGGAGCGGCCGAGCGCGCCGCCGACCTTCACCCCGCGGCCACATGAATCTGGCGACCATGGCATGAGTTTACCCGAAAGTGGCCGAGGGATTTCGAAACCAGGGCCAATGGGGGAGAGTACGTTTTGCCGAGGCAGTGGGGCGGGGTGCTTTCCCATTGTGCTAATTCGTGATTTGCTGGAGCAGGTCAGCAGGATCACGCGGATCGTCGGCGAAATCCAGCAGATTCACCGCGATCACTCGTGAGGCCGATGCTCCGGCCGGACTGGGCGAGTTCGGGACCCTGGCGCGCACGGGAAGTGAACGACCGATGGCACTGATCGAGGCGATCACCTGGAGCTCACTTAATCTGATGCGGGTCGTGGGTCGGCTGGGCAATTTTGTCGGCTTCACGGCGGCGACGCTGGTGGGCTGCGTACGGCCTCCGTTTCGACCGCGCCAGGTCAGCACCCAGTGCTACCGATTGGGCGTCACCGCCATGCCGCTGGCCTTGCTCACGGCTTTGTTTGTCGGGATGGTGATCGTCCTGCAGACGGGCTACGAGCTGAAGATGTTCGGCGCCAAGCATTACGCCGCGGCCGGGGCGGCCAAGGCGCTGACGCGCATCATGATCCCGATTTTCACGGCCCTGGTGGTCGGGGCGCGGATGGCCGCCTCGATCGCCGCCGAACTGGGCACGATGCGAGTGACCGAACAAATTGACGCCATGCACGTTCTCGACGTGGACCCGCGCAACTACCTGGTCGTCCCGCGGGTGGTGGCGGCGGTGTTGATGCTACCGGTCATGACGCTCTACGCCGACGTGATCGGGCTGCTGGGCGGAATGTTCATGGGAGCTTTCGGGCTGGATATCCCGGCCGGTTACTATTGGTCGATCACCGAGAATTACCTGACGTTGGGGGACGTCCTCAGCGGTCTGTTCAAGACGTTCTTCTACGGCACGGCGATGGGCGTTTGCGGCTGCTATTTCGGCTACAACGCCGAAGGGGGGGCCGAGGGAGTCGGCCGCGCGACCACCCGGGCGGTGGTTTTCACCCTCATGTCGATCATCCTGCTCGAATTCTTCCTCTCAAGCTGGACGCTCTACTTCATGGAGGTTGTGTTCACGAGCCATGCGGGATGAGCGGCCGGTTCGTCGGGGTCGCGGATCCATCAAAGTCCCCGATGCGCCCCGAAGCCGCCGCAACCCATGTGAATTTCCTGGTGTCGAAGCGCGTAAATCTCTCAAGAGACGTTGCCGGACCGCCGATAGGTTCAGTGAGATACTATACCCCGGCAGGCCCATGAAGCCGGTCGGACGGACCTGTATTCTGGAACCGGCGCCGGGCCAAAGCCACGAGAAAACCCTAGCGCCAAGGATTGACCTTCTCCATAGGAACCCACCCATGCAGCGGCCTCAATCGCTCGCGGACCATCTGCTTAAACAAAAACAAAAAGTGCTCGAAAGCGTGATCGAGCGGTTTGCCCGTTACGGGGACAAACCCTGCAAGCTGATTAAGCGGGCCGCCTGCCAGCCTCATGGGATGATGCGTCTGATCGAGCGGCTCGGCCTACCGGCCACCCCCCATTTCGATCAGCAGTTGGACATGCTGTCACGCTACCTGAGCGAACGGGGGCCGATGGCCTTTATTAAGCGACTTAAACAGGAAGCGGCGGGGAGTCGGGACCCCGCGGAAACACCGAACACGAAAGACGGCGCCGAAGCCCCGGAGCAGAGCGATCCGGCCCAGGCCACGGCGGTCGCCGAACCCGAAAAACCCCTATTCGACGCCCAGCATAACTATATCGAGCCGGAACGGCGGTCGGAGAGAGAACGACGATCGGGAGTGGACCCCCGGGCCAGCGTCGAGACGATCAACAAAAACAAACGGTGGGGCAGAGATCGGCGCCAAACGCTGCGCCGCGAAGCCGACCGTGTACAATCGGCGTTGGAAGACTAAACCCGCGACGGTCCGGGAGCTTTTCGATCGGTTCCTCGGAGGTCCCGGCATTGCGAGATCGAACATTGTCCCCGGCGGGTGTTCCGCTGGGCTCGATTTTCACCTTCGAATCCTTCCATTCAAACGTCTAAACGAGGACGAGAAACAGGGGACAATCCCTCTGTTTCAAAGGCTATGGCGGAGGAGCCCCGGCTTGGGCAATCGCCGGGGCGATGGGTGCCGACTTCGCCGAAGGCAGTTGCGAACCGAGGCCGTCGGATGGGGGAGATGGTTCCGGGAATCGAAGCGGAACAGCATCCTGCCTGGCGGGTGCACAAATCAATTCCGTCCTCATCCTGGACCCCGCAGGGGTCGAATGTGAGTAGCCGTGGGTGTCAACCCACGGTGCGCGGCCCCAAAAAGGCCACAACCCTGAAAGGGTTGAACATAACGTGACGCGGCCTGTTCGACCCCTCCAGGGTCGTGACGTCTTGGGACCCCCATGTCCAGGGGTTGACACCCCTGGCTATTCAAATTGTTCCCCTTCAGGGAGCCAGAGAACTGACTTGTGCCACCATCCCGCGAGTGCATCGCACGGCTCCGTGCGATGCACCCCGGCCTGGCCCCCCGCGGAAAATACGCTTGCCTGCTTCGGCGGTGATGGCACAATGTTGTGCGAGATGAATACCGTTGGCCTGGTATGAAACGCCTCTGAGGAATCAGGAGAAGAAACATGCGAACCATCCTTTACGGATTTGGAATGATTGGGATGCTGGGCGCGCTTATCGGCTGCGCGCGCGCCCCGGAAGCGTGGGTCGACAGCCCCGCGACCCGGTCACCGGTCACCGGCCTGTGGGTCGGGACCTGGAAGGAGATGAATCACCCCGGAGAGGGCCGAACGCTACGGTGCACATGTCTACAGACCGGGACGGGTCAGTGGAAGGCCACGTTCGACGCCGAATGCGGCCGGCCCGCGTCGTTCACATTTGACTTGCAGGGCCGGCAGATCGGCGACCGGGTCGTGTTCGAGGACACGGTTGACTTGGGCCCCGAAAACGGCGGCGTGTATCACTGGCGGGGCGAGGTGAACGGAAGCGAATTCACGGGGACGTATAAGTCCGAGGGGTATGACGGCGGCTTTCAGATGGTGAAGGCCGAAGAGAACGCGGCGGCCTCGGGCGCGGTTTGTCTCGTGCAATAGGACCGAACCAATCGCCAAGCCCCTTAGCCGCGGACCGCTGCCCGGACTGCGTCAAGCCGACCCCAGGGAACCTCTAAGAATACGGTTTGCAATCGTCCCTACGGGACTCAAATTCGTTATCGGTTAGATTTCCCGCCTTCGCTAAAGCTTTCAGCCGCCGCAGCCAAGTCTGCTATGGCGAAGGAGGCACGGCGGGCTGAAAGCAATCGTCCCTGCCGGGACTGAATTTTCATCGGCGATCCGGAGTCCTATTCATCGCCGGTCGACTTCTTCCCCGCCTCGGGATTGGATCGGTAGGCGATGATGTGGACCTTCTCGAGGGTGATCATTCCTTCACCGACCATCTTGTCCAAACTCGGCAGGAAGTCCTGAATCCGCTGGGGCGTGTCGACGATCTCGATCACGAGGGGCAGGTCTTCGCTAAGACGGAGGATCTTCACCGTGTGGGTCCGACTGTGGGCACCGAACCCTTCCAGTCCGCGCAGCACCGTGGCCCCGGCGAGGCCCTGCTCGCGAGCGGCGCGGACGATGGCCTCATGGAGCGGTTTGCCGTCCCAGCGGTCGCTCTCCCCGATAAAGATTCGAAGCAGTTGCCCTTCGCCTTCTATCTTCATGACGTCCTCCTTCAAATTCCGAGTGATTTGGCGGCGACCCATCCCGCGATGACGGCGGCGAGGCTCACGATGACGTTGAGGGCAACATTGGCGAGGGCGAGATGGATTTCGTTCTCCCTGAGCAATGCGAATGTTTCATAGCCGAACGTGGAGAAAGTCGTCAATGAGCCCAAGATGCCAATCGTCAGGAACAGACGCACGTTAGGCGTAAAGAATTGGCGGTATTCGACCAGATACATGACGGCGCCGATCACCAGGCAGCCCAATATATTCACCACCAGTGTCCCAAGCGGAAATGATCCGCTGACGTTGCGATGGACAAGCCCGGATACACCGTAACGCAGGATCGCCCCAATGAAACCGCCGATTCCGACCATGAGAACCTGGACCATGACAACCTCCTGTGTGGGGATCGAAGCGAGGGAGACGGCTCTCCCAAGCGCCAACGTGTCTTACTCCCACGCGTCGCTCAAGCCAACGGTTAAGATCGCCCCCGACCGGCGTTGCCGATCGTCCGACGCGACGCCATGTTAATCAGTTTCGCCTTCCCTGCGTTTCGCTCTGAAGTTCCGGACTATATTTTTGAAGAACCGGTCACTGTGCAGATCAGCTACAAGCTCCTCGCGAAACCGATCGGGTACGCGTTTCCGGAAGCGATACTGTCTCTGATGATGATGCCCAAGTTCATGCGCGAACACCCAGATGTAGAACCAGAGGAGCCGCAGGGGGGGTCTTCGGGCCAAGTGGTCTTGACCTGTTTGTCGCCGAGTTCCTCGATTTGTGCGTAGTAACGCCGTACTGACCGTACAACGTTACATCCAGCTTTACAATTCCACGACACCGGAAGTGAGTAAAGGATTATTGCCTTTTGGTCGAGTGCAATTCAGTTTTGTGATGCGTGGGGGATGCGGTTGATAGAAAATGCGGTGGCAGAATTGAATTTTTGGCAAGAAGGTCGTCCGATGTCTGTCGCTGTTGCTGCTCCCGTTCCCCAACCCGCCCTCCAAACCTTGGAGAAGGCTTGGCGTCAATTTCGCCGTCAAACCAATGCCCTGAAAAAACAACCGGCCCTGGCCGGCCAGATCGAACGTCAGTTGGCCCAAAACAGCTGGCAACTGTTGCGTCAGGCCGCACGCGAAACCCTTCAGGCCCAAGCTGACGCCGCCTCGCCCCATTGCCCCGTCTGCGACGCCAAACTGCGCCAGGTCCAGATGCCCGAACGCACGATCCAGAACCAATGGGGGCCGGTCACCCTGCGCCGCGCCTATGGCCAATGCCCACGTTGCAAAGTCTGGTTCGCCCCCACCGATCACGCCTTGGGACTTGAACCACACAGCCAGACTTCGCCCGACATGAGTGAGAAACTGGCGTGGCTGGCCACGCAAATGCTCCCGGCCCAGGCCGCCGAAGTCTTTGACCCATATTTCCCATTCTCGACGGGATGGACTCAGCGGACTTCGCGACCGCGTCGCACGACCATGACGCCGCCAACCTGAGCTCCGGCGTGCTGGATGACGCGCGTATCTCGGTCAGCATCGCGCGGATCGGCGATATCTTGCCCACGGTGCTAGCCAACGACGGGGTCGATAGCGGATTAGACGCCGATACGCTCGACGGAGCGGATTCCGCGGATTTCGCGACGGTAGTCCACGATCACGACACGCTTTACTACACCGAGAACGAACTCAACAC
>Ga0310121_10001217_pt1 | contig 26846 bp, 27 predicted proteins | sample CB27_Tmax_986_MG_FD_203504 | JGI IMG/M metagenome (GOLD analysis project Ga0310121, IMG submission 203504) | Marine microbial communities from Western Arctic Ocean, Canada - CB27_Tmax_986 | ecosystem: Environmental > Aquatic > Marine > Oceanic | place: Canada: Western Arctic Ocean | collected... | reverse complement strand
AGTGGGTGTTCTTTCCACTGCACCCGGACACGCCGCCGGAAGGGCGTTCGCTGGCGGCGCTGTTTGCGGGTCAACGTGTCGACCTGGCCGGTATGCACCAACACTTGGCAGATCTCATGCGCGCGGAGGGGTTGCCCTACGGCGCGCGCACACACACCTACAATAGTCGGCTTGCCCAAGAGCTGGGAAAGTGGGTCGAGACCGAGGCCAAGACCGCACGGGATGGCGACGCGGGTATCGTGGGTCGCGTGCATGACGCCCTGTATCGAGCCTATTTCGTCGAGGGACGAAACATCGGCGATACGGAAGAGCTGGTGACAATCGCAGACACACTTGGATTACCCGGCTCGATAGTTCGAGAGATGCTCACCGCGCGACGTATGCGCGACGCGGTCGACGCCGACTGGGTGTATTCGCGACGGTCCGGGGTCACGGGCGTGCCGACGTTTCTCGCGGGTGGTCGGACGGTGGTGGGCGCCCAACCCTACGAGGTGCTCGAGCAGTTGGTGATGGCCGCGGGAGCCACGCGCCGTTAGTCGCAGCCGGTCGCGTCCCGGCACGCGGGTGGTGAACGGAGGCAAAGCGCGCGTCTATCCCGGCCACGAACTGACAATCATCCGTAGCGCTAACGCGGTGATAACCAGAGTGAGCGTCGTCCGGAGCGCACGCTCTGGGACATGTCCTCTGAGCCGTGTGCCGGCCCACGACCCAAGAACCACTGCTGCAACCATCCCGCCGATGAGGGGGAGATATGGTGCGAACGCAAACCCCGCGACGGTAAAGACCACCAATTTTAGAATGTGGATGACGGTCATCACGACTCCCAAAGTGACGACCAGCCGGTCTTTTGGCAGGCCCGCCCGGAGCAGAAAGGGGCTCGTCATCGGCCCGGTGGCGCCGACAAAAAGGGAGAGGAAGGTCTGGACGGCGCCGAGGATCGCATACTGACCGGGGAAACGGAGGCCACGACCAGGCACGGGGAGCCAGGTGACGGTGAGAATAAAGACCCCTAGATAGAGGGGGAGCTCGTCAAAGCTAAAATGAGCTACCACGCGAGAACCGGCCACTGCCCCCAGAATGGCGCCGCCGACGAAGGGTCCGACGATGCGCCACTCGACATGCGGCCCGCCCAGGAGCACCCGACTCGAGTTCGATGCGAGTTGCACCGCACCGTGGACCGGCACAACGGCCGCGGGTGGCAACGCCGTCGCCATGATCGAAATCAGCAGCACCCCGCCCCCGAGACCGATGGTCGCCGTCAGGGTCGAGGTCAGAAACGACACTGCGATGAGAAAAAGAGTGTCCACTACCCGGTGGGCCTCGCCGCTGGTCGGGTTTCCAGCCAGAGGTAGCAGGCAGTGGCGAGCCCGGTCGCCCCAAACATCATGCTCATCACCATGATCTGGTAGCGCACGGCGACCAGTGGTGGCACCCCAGAAAGTATCTGGCCGGTCATCATGCCCGGGAGAGACACGAGACCGACCGCAAACAATGAGTTGATCTGTGGAATGAGCGCCGCCCGAAACGCGATGGGGCGCGCTGCTCGACCCTCTATCCCTCGAGTGATCTCGGCGTCGTATCGCTCGGCCGCCAGGCTCACCGTGTTCATGGACATGGCGAAGATCATTCCCGCCAGTGGAATGACGACATTGGCTTGATACCAGGGGGTGGCGCCGAGCACACCGTACGTGACGAGGACGAGTGTGGAAAGGCCGCCGAAGGCGATCGAGAAGAGTACCCGCGGATAGGTCCGCCTCCGCGTTCTTTGAATCGGTCGCAGGGCGATCCAGCTGGCGATCAGCAGCATCGTGGTCAAGACCGCGATGACCACCGCTGGCTGGTCAGAGCCAAAGATAAATGTCAGCACGTAGCCAACGAGCAGGAGTTGCCCAACCATCCGTCCCAACCCGTAGACCGCGGTTGGCGCTTCGCCAGTCCAGCGCCGGAGCACCAGGAGCACGGCGATGGCAGGTATGAACGAGAGTGCGAGATTGGACAGGGGGATGGCGTCGACAGTTTCGTTCATAATGCGTGATTCGTTCGGGCCCGACTATTTTGAGGCCGGCGCAAGATACGCCGCCCGACCGCGAGGTATGATGGCGTCGGGGGTGTAGAAGTATATGAGAGCTCGCGTGTCAGGTCGCAAGAGGTTCGTGGCGGGAGTGGCTGCGATGGGGATGATCACGGTGATGGGCGGAGGGACCGAGGCCCGGGCCAACGACTTTCATCATGTCCATGTGACGGCGTCCAACGCCTCCGAGGCGGTCAAGTGGTATGCGCGACATCTGCCGTGCGAGCCACTCTCGGACCGGGACGATAGCGTCGATTGCGGCGGGACGGAGGTGGTCTTTGACTCTCAGCCGACCCGTGGCAGCAGTCAGCGCACAGGTATCGATCACCTCGCGTTTTCGTATGCCGACCTCGACGCGAAGATGGCCGAAGTCGAGTCCTTCGGAGTGGGCGGAGCGGGTGTACGTCTGCAACGGTTCGACGACGGCTCGATGGTCAGGGTCACTGATCTCTTCAAGCACGGTTTCATATTCGACCCCTGGGGCACCCGTATCGAGCTGCTCGAGGACACCGAGCAGGTCGGGTTTCACCATGTGCACTTGAGCGCGACCGACCCCGACGCGACACTTGACTGGTATCAGGACCTACTGGATGGCGAGCGCGGTTTTGTGCGCGACGGTATCGAGGGTGTCATGGTGGGCGGCGTGTGGTTCCTCGTCGCTCTGCACGAGGAAGGTGTGCCTGCCGCCACGGCCGGGCGGTCGATCGACCACATCGCATTCGAGGTGGCGGACTTTGAGACCGAGTTGCCGCAGCTGCGGACGCAAGGTGTCGAGTTCCTGCAAGAACCGGTCGTTCCCGAAGGTGGCCGGACCGCAGCCCAGCGAGCATTTGTGGCCGGTCCGGACAATGTGCGACTTGCGTTGGTCGAGCCTGGATTCGCCGGGGTCGAGGCGGGGCTTGCGGCGGAGGTTCTCACGACCGATGTTGGGCCTTACGAGACACCGCGGACACCGTGGGGAGAGCCCGATCTGCAAGGGGTGTGGACCGGGGATGCGGCGCATGGCTTGCCCCTCGAGCGAAGCGCTGAGGACGAAGGGAAAGTCGAGTTGACGGCCGCTGAAGCGCTGGCAAGACGTGAACGGGGCACCTTGGGCAGTATCTGGGGCTATGAGTCGGAGTGGCGTGACACCACGCTCGGGTATGTGAAGGCGGGAGTGTCCAGCCAGGTGGCCATGCTGGTCGACCCTCCGGACGGAAGCCTGCCGACGATGACGTCTGAGGCTGAGGAACGGATGGCGGCCGTACAGGCGGCGCGGGAACCGATTCCTGCGGGGCCCGACAACCTCAGTCCGTGGGTACGCTGTATTACCCGAGGTCCAATCCCGATGCCTCAGGTCTACAACAACGGCCTGCAGGTGTCGCAAGGGCCGGGCTTTGTCACCGTCACACGAGAGATGGTGCACGAGACGCGTGTGATTCCGACCGATGGGCGGGCCCACGTGGGCCGCAGTCTGACCTCGTATCTTGGTGATCCCGTGGGTCACTGGGAGGGAGATACGCTGGTCGTCGAGATCACAAACTTCAACGGAAAGGCCCCCCTTCCTTCTGAGCGGGTCCAGGGGCTTCTGGGGTCAGGCTACGGGTCGAGCGACACACTGACGTTGACAGAGCGCTATACCCGCACCGGGCCCGATTCGTTGCGATACGAGTTCACCGTCGACGACCCAGCGACCTGGAGTCGACCCTGGACTGGGATGTATACGTTTGTAAAGGATGACACCCAATACGAGCTTGTCGAGTACTCCTGCCATGAAGGCAATTATGGGATGTTCAATATCTTGACCGGAGCGCGGGCCACAGAGCGCGAGGCCGCCTCGCAGCGATAGCCGCGGCGTCCGGACGGTGTGCGGCGTGGGCTTTTCGAGACGGGGTCACTCGATCTGACGCGCGTGGTGAGCCTAGCTGGCCCGGCAGTCACTCGACCCCTCGACGGGTTGCTCTCGGGCGAAATAGCGTATGGATCTCGACCGTTATCTGGAGCGAATCGAGCACAGTGGTGGTGTCGCCCCCGATCTCGCCACGCTTTCCTCGTTGCACACCGCACACGTGTGTTCGGTGCCCTTTGAAAACCTGGACGTGCAGTTTGGCCGTCCGTTGACCACGCGTGTGGAGGAGGCGTACAAGAAAATCGTCACGCGTCGTCGCGGGGGTTGGTGCTACGAACAGAACGGGCTGTTCGGATGGGCTCTGTCCCAGATGGGGTTTCGGGTGACGCGAATGGCCGCCGCCGTGCGCCGACCGACAGGACAGAAAGCCCTCGACGCCAATCACCTCTGCTTGCTTGTTGACTCCGATTGCCTGGAGTACCGATATCTCGTTGACGTCGGGTTCGGTGGGAGTATGGTCAGCCCCATCGTGCTCGAAGAAACCGAGGAGTGTCAGCCGCCGTTTCGACTAGGGCTGAGGCGGCTCGACGACGGTCGCTGGAAGTTTTGGGAGGCGACGGGCCTAGCCGAGTTCGGTTTCGACTTTTCGACGACGGCGGCATGCGAGCAACGGTTGACCGACGCCTGTTCACTACTTCAAAGCGATCCCGCCTCAAGCTTCGTGTTGAATCTGGTGGTGCAACTGCGCTCTCGGAGCGAACACAGAACGTTGCGGGGGCGAGTCTTCACCAGTGCGACTGCGGCCGGGAAGCACACCGAAACACTCGGATCGCCCAGCGCGCTGGTCAACACGCTCGCCGACAAATTTCGATTAGACGTACCGGAAGCCGCGGGCCTCTGGTCACAGATCCTGACCCGCCATGATGAGTTGCATGGCTCCCACGCGGCCACGTGAGTTGCGCGGACACGCGCCTCCGAGCGGACGTCACCACCGGGGAGAAGCCCGAGGACCAGACTTGACTAGCCATCCCTGTCGCAGGTGCGGTCTCGGGGGCGGTCGATGGGATCGCCAAACGGACCGAAGTCATTGTCCGTCACGGTATCGGTGTCGCAGTTGTCGGCGCACGACGTGGTCACTCCGACCGCCACCGCTCCCCTGGCCAGAAACGACCGTCTGTCGAGCCGTGTGGTCGTGACTTCGCTATCGAGCAACGACTTCTGCCGTTGCTCGTCAGATCGATCATCAGAAGCTGCCATCGGAGCCTGTCGTTCCGCAGGCGAGCGCTAGTCTTTTCATTCTGACTCCGGTGCTACCCTGTGTCCATGGACCACGGGACGCGGTCTGACGGTCAACGCCCAGAGCCGGACGCGTGGCCCTGCAAATACAGGCCTTTGAGGTCCCCAGCGGTCATCCCGTATGCGAGCGCGATCTCTTGCACCGATCTGTCGGTGAGTTCCGCGGCTAGTGCCACGCTTCGCGACTGCGGCTTCCTCGACGAGGAAGGCGAAAACACCCATTGCGTGCCACTGGTCGGGAGGGCTGTTTGCTTCGCTTCGACCGTCGCCACACTCTGCGCTCGCAGGATCCTCGTCAAGAATCGCGCGGTCGCGGGCCTCACCCGTCTCGCGAATCGAAACGGGCACGAAATTCACGATGGGCGACATCGTGCTGCGTGGGGCAACCTCAGTCCTCAGCTCCGGCATTGAAATCATCCACGCCCCGACCAGGGTCACTCCGAGGGCGACGATTCCCCACCACGCGCGACGCGTCATAGGTTGCATTCAGCGATTCCCCCGTAGTTGAAGCAGTCCCTCTTTGAGGAGTCCGCGCGCAAGCGTCACCTTCCCTTCAGCGTCGATGCAATCGGGAAGCTCGCGGACGGCAAAGAGCTCCCGCGTCGTTATGAACTCGACTGCCGTCCGGACCCGGCCGGGCAGCTTGAGTTCTCGGTGACAGAAACGAAGAAGACAGCCGTCGGCATGGTTCTCCAGTTCGATGGCAAGATTGGCACGTCTTCCGACCAGCGAGTCGAGGGTCAGCCCGTCGTCACGCAAGCGCGACCCCAGGAGATCGGTCATCAGCGGTGTATGTGCTAGAGATCGTGCGCGAGTCGGCACAACTCGAGGCCACTTTCCTCCGCATGGGTGCGGAGGTCCGCAACGCGTTTGGAAGCAGCGATCTGTATCTCGAGAAGCTCATCAACGCCGAGCGAATCGCCCAGGACCCGGACACCGGGCCGCGCATTGCACCAGATCCCGGGACGGTGAGTGCCTGCGTGTTTCCCGAACACGATGACGTAGACGTGATCACGGGGATCGAGCCGGGCAGCGTCGTGTCTCCTTTCTACGACAATCTGCTGGCGCAGCTGGTCGCCCGAGGGAAGAACCGGTTGGCGACTATCGACACACTTCGAACCTGGCTGTCGGATGTCCGGATCGAGGGCATTGGCTCAATCGTGCCTCTCTTGCGGCTCATCGTCGGGGAGGAACAGTTCACTGGGGGGAAGCATGACACGGGGTATGTAGGGCGGCTCTTCCACCGCACGCGTGTCGAGGATTTGGTCGCGCAGGTCAAGGGGCTTCGTGGCCCTCGGTCGAGGCTCGATCGTTCGAGGGTGGCGATCGAAGGCAGCGACGAGCTGAAAGTGATCGCCCGCGCACCATGCGTCTTTTACTCGGCGCCCGGCCCCGGCCACGCCGAGTTCGCGGCGGTTGGTGACCGCGTGCGTGTGGACACGACGCTCTGTCTGGTCGAGGCGATGAAGCTTTTCGAGGAGCTGTCGCTCGAGCGCTACAACGCAGAGGGGCCGGTTGTATCCCGCCGACGTTGAGTATGAGGTCGTCCGGGTCAATGCTCACAATGGACAGCTCGTGACCGAAGGCGACCTGCTGCTCGTGATACGCCCGGTCTGACCATGCGGGGTCGGCGGTGCCCGCGCATTTGCTCGCAAACGCACAACCAATGCGTTAGGGGGCTATAGTAATCCTGGTCCCGAGAGGTCGAGGATGCGCATCGTGTCGAGGGTCTATTTTCGACGCGATTTCAGCGGCAAGGCGTTCTTGTTAGAGCACTTGTTAAAAGGAATCCCATGAATGCACTCACGAAATTCTCTATCGTTGCCGGACTCACGTGCCTGATGGGGCCCGGCGAACTCGGAGCCCAAGACTGCGACCCTCAGGGCGACGTGCAGTTTGTGTGCGGCCCAAGCAATCCCGAAGACTTGGTGCGGCTACCCGAAGAGTCCTGGGTGATCGCGTCGGGGATGGAAGACAACGGTCACCTCTATCGAGTAGATACGCGCGACCACACCACTGATGTCGTATTTCCCACTCACACCTCGACGCCGCGATTCGACCGCGAGACATATGGAGCATGCCCCGGGCCGGGTGTAGAGGAATTTCGACCGCACGGGCTCAGTCTTCGTCCAGGGCCGGATGGGCTCCACACTCTGTATGTTGTTCGTCATGGGCTCCGCGAATCCGTCGAAGTGTTTGAGGTCGATGCCAGTCAAGACGCACCGACCCTGACGTGGGTGGGCTGCGTCGTCGCTCCTGAGGGCGTCGGTCTCAACTCGGTGGCGGCGCTGCCCGAGACCGGGTTTGCGGCGACAAACTTTCAGCGACCCGTCGGTGAAGTGTGGGAATGGCAGCCAGATGCCGGCTGGGCGAAGGTTCCTGGCAGCGAGACGTCTGGGCCCAACGGACTGGTCGCGGCGCCCGACGGTCAGTGGCTATTTGTTGGCGGATGGGGGACCCAGTCGCTGATCCGGCTATCGCGTGGCAAGTCGGAGCCCCAGACCGATTCTGTCGACGTCGGCTTTCACATTGACAACGTCCGGTGGGGACCGGATGGGTCCCTCTTTGCCGCCGGTCATAGAGGGGATAGTCCAGAGGCGATTTTTGAATGTCTCGGACAAGGCCGATGCGATAGCGTGACATCCCGCGTGGCGAAGGTCGACCCCGAAACCCTGGAAGCAGAAGAGATCATTCGCTATCCGTCGGATGACGTGCTGACGATAGGCACGGTGGCAATTCAAGTGGATGATGAAATCTGGGTGGGCGGCATCGGCGGGGGAGACCGCATTATCCGTTTCGTCGCGCCCACGCCGTAACTGATGGCCTGTCTCTGGCGGCCAAGACGACGCCCCGACATTGCCCTGACATTCAACGATGGGCGGTGTCCGTCTAACCTGTCACGAAGGAGACTACGGGATGACACATCTGTGCACGGCGCCCGGCTTGCGCCCCGCGTCCAGGCTGATCGCCAGCGCGATGAGCGATAATGGCCGATATGCTGGCACTATGGGAGAGAGGCGAGATGACTCTGATTGCGCACAGATTTACATCGGTGGTACTTGCCGGGTCGATGGCGGGGCTCCTGCCCCTCACCGCGCACGCTCAGACGAGCGGAACGTGGAGCCCGCCCCGTACGACCGATGGGCAACCTGACATTCAAGGGGTATGGACAAACTTTGACCCGACGCCGTTCGAGGCTCCGAGCGAGGTGGATATCGAACGGTTGGCTCCACTCGCTCGATGGTTCCCGGGCACAAACCAACCGCCGGCGCCCCCCGCCCCAGAAACACCAGCCGAGGAAGGAGAGGACGGCACCGAAGAGTCTGCTCCGGAGCCAGCGGCCGCCGCGACGTCGGCGATGACTGAAGAGGAGGCGGAAGAAGCGGCCCGTCTGCAGGAACTCTGGAACTTTGCCGATGGCCCGCGGAGCGCGTCACGGAACGACCGTCGCCGCTCGATGGTGGTCGACCCGCCCACAGGCCGTATCCCCGTACGTGAAGAAGCCGTCAGCGTGCGTAACGAGCGTTTAGTGAATCTGACGGATTCGTGGATGAATCACACCCCGTGGGAACGGTGCATTACGCGCGGCGTGCCAGGGGGCATCTTTCCCCCGGGGTATGGTGCCGGGTATCGGTTTCTCCAGACCCCCGGCTATGTCGTCATCATCTACGAGATGATTCACGAGGCCCGCATCATACCGCTCGACGGCCGGCCATATGTCGACGGGAAGATCCGACAATGGAACGGAGATTCGCGAGGATGGTGGGAAGACAATACGCTTGTCGTCGAGGTACGGAACTATAACGATCGGGGCGCGATCGCGACGAATATCGCGACCCGCGGCGCACGGGGACTCCCTCGGACGGAGGACCTTCATATCGTCGAACGATTCACGTTCGTCGACCTCAACACCATTCAGTATGAGGTCACAATTCACGACCCGGATGTATACACCGCGCCGTGGAAAGTGGCGATGCCGTTGAACAAAGATCGCACGTACGACCTGTTCGAGTACGCATGTCACGAGGGAAACTACGGTCTCGAGAATAGTCTCAGTGCGGGACGCGCGGAGGATCTCGCGGCAAGCGCGACAGAGACCGGGCGGTAGCCCGGCGCGGCCAAACGGACAACCGGACCGACTGGCTGGTTGAGGGTCAGATGATGTGTCCGACCCATCGACCAGCCAGAATGACACCTGACCAGAGGACCAGCGACATCCCCCCCGCGAACTTGGCTGCAAACGGCGTGCGGCCGGAACTGTCCCACCCGTGGATGTACCGAAAGGTCCGGAACTGGAACCAGGCCATATTGAGACCGGCCAAGCAGAGGAGACCCAGTTTTATTTGAAACGCCGGGTTCTCGATATAGACGCTCGCCCGGGTCACAAAGAGACCAAACCCGGTAAGGGCCGCCACCGCAAAGGCGCCCCATGTCCACGGAATCAGCTCGCGGTTGATCCGGCTAGCGGGATAACGAACAGCGGCGAGTCCGAGCAGCCGAAGATCGACGGTCAGAAGGGAGCCGACCACAAGTCCGACAGCCAGGACATGCACGGATTCCAGGAGCGGGAACCAATAGGTGAATCCAATGTGTTGAGCAGTGGGGTGGTTCTGGAGGTAATTCCAGAGCCCCGCAAGTGGCATCGTCATTCGGTAGGCCCTACCCGTAGAAAAAGAGATAGTCGGAGTAGGCGATCCACCGACCTGCCAAGACGACGCCGATCCAGAGGACGAGCGACACCAGGGCGATACCCTGGGAGACGGCCCGGCGCCCCAACGACCGTTCCCAATAGTCAGGTTCACGCAACGCTCGTCCGTGCACGACCAACGCGAGGACTACGGCCAGAGCCAGCAATGAGAACTTGATCGCGACCACTGGGTTGTAAAAGTAGCGATATGGCCGGGCCACGACAAAAAGAAGACCACTTGTTGCGTTGACGAGCAGCGCGCCCCACACCCAGGGCATCAGTCGGCGAATCATCTCGCCGATGTGTTGGCTCCGCACCGCGAGGCCAAGAATCCGAAGGTCGATCAGTACGATCGTCCCCATCATGATGGCGATTCCGGCAATGTGACATGACTGGGCAATCGGCGGCAGACCGGGCACGTTACCGAGCCAATAGACGGCTAGCTCGTTGAGGGGGCTGCGCGCAAGCGTGTTGGCTATGAAATCTCGCATGTTCCCTGGTAAAAGCGGTCGCCGCCAACGCGGACGGCTTCCGTAGAGTCAGTTCGTAGCGCTCGCCTGTCGGACGTGGTCTTGACAACCCTCAGTCGCTTATCCGCACCCAGCCGATGATGCCTTGCGTCGTTCGCCCGTCGTCGTCGGCGCCAGGTGGGGGGCGCAGGTTGAGATGCGTATCGGTCAACTCGTAGAACCGTTGGGCGTCGGTTCCGCTGCCGCTTGGCGTCTTGTTGCCGATCCGATGATGCACAAGATAGCCCTCGTCTTCGTGGACTGAGAAAGGACCGAAGTAGCTTGCGTAGCTCTCGGTCGCGCCCAGGGCCTCTTCCGGGGTCGCCTGAGGACCGGCGATGGCCGGTCGTTCCGGTCGCATGAGGTGCACCGCCATGTGCCCAGACGGCGCATAGATGATGTATCCATTGTCGTATTGCGCAACCTGTTCGATCGGAACGGTCTCCCCATCAACCGTCCGGTTTACCGATTCGATCCGATAGAAACCAAAAAGCCGGCGGTGCGTCTCGGTCAGACCGCTTTCAGGGAGGTCGGGTAGTCGCTCCCACGAGATCTCCGACCGCACTCCGGTGTCGCTCACCGGGGGCTGCAACACGAGTCGGTCTTCTTCAAAACGATAAAAGCGCTGATTGTCAGCCCCGGTTCCTCTCGGGTTGAAGCTCCCCTCGAGATGGTGTGTCACATAGCCCTCTGACTCGTTGACCGTGTAGCGTCCGAAGTAGGACGTGTAGCTGCTCAACGCCGCCTGCGCCTCGTCGGGCGTCGGAGCATCGCCGGCATAGAGCGGGCGGTCTGGGCGCATCAGCGTGACGCCCATATACCCCGCCGGGTCGTAGATGAGATATCCCACGCGGTCCTCATCGACCGGTTCGGTCAACGCGCCCGCTTCGTCGCGACGCTCGATCCGAACGAGGCTCCACGCGCCCGCGAATGGGTCGTTGTCTCTGACGCTCGGCTCCAGCGATGGTGTGTCGATGGCCACGGGTTCAACCGGCGCGGATGTGTCGGCACACGCTGCCAGGGCCACGAGGGCCAAGAGCCAGGTCGCCGTGATGGAGATGTTTCGCATGGGTCCCTCCTGTTTCGGTGCCTATACTACTGGACTATTGACGGCAAAAGTCCACGGGGGCAAAGGAGTCAGAATGTCACGGAGTCGATGGGGATTGGTGGTGGTGAGCGTATTTTGTCTGGGGGTCGTCAGCGGTGGCGGACTGCTGGCGCAGGTGCTGATTCGGCAGCAAGCGCCGACGGACCGAGCGGTTGACATACTTGATGCAGAAATCGTGGCGACCATCGCCCAGATGGACGCTGAGAATCGACCGACAGTGCGGTTTGTGGAAGGCGGACGTTTCAACATCAACATCCGGCGAATCAAGAACGCGGAAACGGCGCTGCGGCACCCGACCACAAACGATGTCTATGTGGTGAGGGAAGGGTCCGGCACATTGGTGACGGGCGGCGTCATGGTTGACCAGGATGGCCAGACGGTCGACGGCGACCGCGCCGCATCCATTCGTGGCGGGGAAGAGCGAACCATCAGCGCGGGCGATCTGGTATTTATCCCGGCCGGCGTCCCGCATGGCATAAAAGATACCGACGGGATTACCTGGTTCAATATCCGGTTCGACTAAATCGGCAGCGCACGCGACGAGGTGCCCCTTCGGCCGCGAAAACGGACTGACGGGGCACCGTGAGGAACAGCTAGCGAGTGCGGCTACTTCGTCCCTTCGACTGCTTGGGTGTTCAGTCGGCGTGCGCCGGCCAAAATACCGGTTAAGCCGTAGTTGCCCTCGTGACAGGCGTACTCGTAGAGCGGGCCGTCGGTCCGTCGAAACGGTACGCTGACCGTCCACGGGCCCGTGTAGTTATTGGGGTCGTCGATCGTGAATTCGTAGTTGACCGTGTCCCCATCGATGCGGGTGAACCGTTCCACCAAGTGGGTATCCTGAGACGAGCCTGAGAAGTTGGTCTCGCGTGCGAAGTTGGTCGTCTCTACGACCAACGTGTCGCCTTCCCAGTGGCCGCGTGAGCTCCCGACCCATTGGGGGATCTCGTTGTGAGGCGTGTCGTCCATCGGAATGATACGCACGTTGTGGATATGCTCGTTGATCAGCGCGATGACACCCGGCGCCTGAAAGATTTGCACGTTGTTGTTGTATGAGCCCGGGCGCATCGGCGGGCCGGAGTTCGACCCCATGAGGCAGCGGTCGCCGAGGCTACGGTCGGTGTGGTCGTCACCAAAGCCGTTGCGAAGATTCAGCCGACGGATACGGCTGTATTCTCGATACTCGTCGGTATAGGGAATCCGCCCTGTGGGGGGGTCTATGACGAGGGACGTGCGTTTGTCGGAGGTGAGCTCGACACCACGCTCGTACCAGAACTCGTTATACGACAGCACGCCACCCTCGTCGCGTGACTGATAGCCAGCGCTCGGAGCTCCGCTTTCCGGGTCAAATAGGTCTCGATTGAGCCGGGTCCGTTCTGTCGCCTCGAACGCCGCGGCGTCTTCGGCGGACAGGCTCTCTTGACCTTCGAGCGCCTCGGGCCGTTCAAGTGGTGTCAACGTTCGGAACGTGTAGATCCCAGACAGATTCGGCGTACCGCCCGCTGTCCGAGACGTTGATGTGTCGTCGCCGGGCTGCGCGCCGGCCGGGAGCGTCGTGGCCCCGACGAGTGCCAAGCACAGTACAAGCGGAATACCATATTTCTGGAACATCTGAATGACCTCCACGGGCGAACCGAGTCCTCGTGAGGATAGCACGTGGCCCTACGTCATGGGCCGCTTTGCGGCTCCATGACAACCATCGAATCGGCTCACCGAGTCTCTTTGACGTCGTCGGCGACCGTGAGCCGAACGACGGTGGCAGAGAACGACCGAGCCTATCGGCGCAGTCGTGTCCCGGCATGTCCCGGGCAGCCGCGGAAGGGGGTTGGGGTCATCGAGTGAGGAGCCAGAGTATCCACCTGTGGCCTCGCAGCTGGCTGCGCCGCAGGAGGTCCACCTCATCGGGTCCGAGCGTGCCCGATATCCTGAGTCCGACACAAAAAACCAGCACGCCCACTCCGGAGAGCACGATGGCCTCGGCCGGGCTCGTGTCCCACGCCGCCCGTCCCCCTGCGACCACCATCGCCATGACCACGCTGACAGCGCCGATGCGGGACGCAAATCCCCAGGGAAATCTCAGGCCGTAGATACGCCGGGAGACCGCGTAGGCGGCGGGTGCCGTGACAAGCCGCGCCGCACCGAATACGACCGCGCCGCCGCCAGCAGACCCCCGGTGGCACCAGCCACGAGAAAGAGCGGCGCGACAGCGGCGGGTATCGCCTGAATCCACAGGACCGCACGATAGCGCTCGTCGACTGTCAAGAGGAGACCGGGCACGTTGAAGACGACCGAGGCGAACATGAACAAGACAAGCACCTGGGTGATGGGGACGGCCGGCACGAATTCCTGTCCAAACAGCAACAGTAGATAGCCGCCAGTCATGACGGCGAAGCCCAACCCCGTGGGTAGCAGAATGATGAGCTGACCTTTGGTCAGCACCGTGAACGCTCGTTGCAGCTGGGCGGGGTCGTTGCGGATGCGGAGACGGGCAAAAATTCGTTGGTATAGGCCGCGAAATCCGGCGATGACCAGGGTCATGGTCATCAATGACAGCTTGAAGGCGGTGGCGAACAAGGCGACTTGGCCCGTCGTGAGTGTCAGCGCGAGCGCCGGGGCGATAAATCCATGTCGGAGAAGAATCCCAAGACGCCCAAGGGGTACGTAAACATACTGAAGCGAAAAAACCGCGTACCTTCTCCGGCTAGCCACGACTGCCCGTCCTGGCGCTCGCGTCGCGACGGGAGCGCTCCCGTTGGCGTGTCTCGACGAGTGAGCATGTGGAGTCGCCCCGACACAAAGCACGCGCTCCCGATGGCGACGACAAGGGCGCTGGTGGCCAAGCCGGCCAGAAGACCCACCATTTGAGAGCCGGAGACGAGTGCGCCTCCGACGAGGAGGACATCAAGTGCCGCCTGTATGAGTGAAAACGTGTTTGACGACGCTTGGGCAAAGAATGCGTTCAGCGCCTTGACCGCGAGGTCCAACGTGGCGCGGGCAATGACCAGAACCGAGAGCAGCGCGAGGTATACACGCCCGTCGATTCCGAGGTCGAACGCCGCCACGATCCGGCCGCCAAATAGACTGAGAGGGATCAGGACGAGGATGAGAGCCCCGAGCCGGATAAGCGACGCCTGAGAAAGAAAACGATGAAGGGTGCGCGGACCCGTCGATGCGTGTATTTCGGGAAGAAACTTCGACAAGCTCGAAGGTATGTCTAGACTTGAATAGAGGAGTAGTGCCGATGAGAGTGCGAGCACGACGTCATACACGCCGGAGCGAAGACCGAACTCTCGGCGAACGATGACCGAGAGCGCCAGATTCGCAACAGCCAGGAGAGGGAGGAGTAACGCGTTCCACACCGCGGCGCGGGACGCTCGGCGGAGGAGCCCGCCGTTCTCGTCTGGTCGGCTGCGGCTCGCGCTCGAGTCCTGTCTCACGTCCGTCCTTGTCACCAGCGCGTGATCCTGACGGCATTGGCGCGGCCGCAGTCAGGCGGTGGCGCTAATACCGTGTTACCGCGTTCGACTGTTAGAATCGGCTGTTTCCGTATCAGCGTATTCTCCGAAGACGTGAAGGGTAGGTGTTTCCATGCTACTGCGTGAGATGACGACCGCGGCGTTCACCGTATCGCTGAGCGTTGGGGCGCTCGCTGTGTCCCCGGCGCCAGCAGGGGCGCAAACCGAACACCGGCTCGAGGCCGAAGGCGGCGAGATCGTGTTTACACCGATTGTCCATTCCAGCGTGCAGGTTGAGCACGCGGGACGGGTGATCCAGGTGGACCCATGGAGCGCCGGCGATCTTTCCGACGCCCTCACGGCCGACTTGATTCTCGTGACGGACGATCCAGGGCATCACCTTGATCTCGTCGCGATAGAACAGCTTCGGAAAGCCGGCGCCCCGGTGGTTCTTACGTCGGCCGCGCACGCCAGATTTCCAGAAGGCACAGTCTTGTCGAACGGCGAGCGTGGCACGTTTGCCGGCATCGAGGTCGAAGCCATCCCAGCATATGACATGACGCCGGGTCAGCCGTTTCATCCTCAAGGTGAGGCAAATGGCTATGTCATCACGCTCGGCGGTCGTCGAATTTTCTTTTCCGGGGTCGGAGAGTGCGTGCCAGAAATCCGAGCGCTAAAGGGGATCGACGTCGCGTTCATGCCAATGAACCTTCCTGTCGATCGGATGCGACCTCGACCAGTCGCTGAGTGTGTAAAGACGTTTAATCCCGGAGTCGTGTATCTCAACCACTACGATCAGGGGTACGCCCGTTGGCTCACGTCGCAGACCGGGTCGCCCACCGGGGCGCAAGATACTCCGGCGACCATTCAGGCGTTTCGTGACGCCTTGGAGGGCACCTCGATCGAGTTCCGCGACGCCGGTTGGTATCCTCCCGCGCCGTGACCCCCGAGGACCGTATGGCTCATTCGTTCCGCGACGTCGTGGTCCAGTCCCCGGCAGACAAGACGCGAGGAGGGCACAGGAGGAAAAGCACAGATTGGGCAGGTGTGACCAACGAGCAACGCTCGAGGGCGGCATGTCTCGCCGGGAAGTCCCGACACGAATCACACATATAGCTGACTAGCACGTGATGGCCAAGAACTTCACGCTCTCTCGGAAGCGGGCCGATAAGCATCAGCTCTACGAGCTGTCGGTTCAAGACCCGGCGACGGAGGTCGAGATCGCCATCGCGCAATACCGTCGCCGGCGGCGGCGGCGCCCGCTCGTGCTAAGAGAGGATTTTTGCGGGACGGCGGCGGTCGCCTGTGCCTGGGTGAAGGAACATCCCAAGGCGCAGGCAGTCGGGTTGGATCTGGATCAGTCCACGCTCGACTGGGCCCAGACTCACAATGTCGCGGCGCTCGGGGACGCCGCGAGTCGGATCGAGCTCCGATGTAAAGACGTCCGCAGCGTGACGAGCCCCAAAGCGGACATCATCCAGGCGTTCAACTTCTCGTCCTACCTCTTCCATCCGGTGTCGGAGCTTGTGAAGTACTTCAGGTGTGCGCGTAGAAGCCTTGCTCCGGGCGGCGTATTCATGCTCGACGGCTATGGTGGGTGGGAAGCCACGCAATCGTTAAAGGAACGACGGACCGTCAAAGCCCCGAATGGTACGTTTGGCTACATCTGGGACCAGGCACGTTTCAATCCGATTGACAACCAGGCGGTGTGTCACATCCATTTTGAATTCAAGAACGGGAAGCGTTGGAAGCGCGCGTTCAGCTACGCGTGGCGACTGTATTCACCGGTCGAGGTGGCGGAGGCCCTCCTGGCGGCCGGCTTTCGGAATGTCGATGTCCTCTGGGATTTTTCCGACGACGAGAACACCTCTGACTTTCGGCCGGCCAAGAAGGCGCCCAATACCGCCGGTTGGCTGAACTACGTCATCGCCGACGGACCGGACTAGGGGACGACAGTCCCCTAGTTCGCCAGCGCGCCCGGTGCGACTCAGTCGGTGAGACGAACGGGGAGGACTCCTGCCTGCGAGAAGGCGCAAAGAGGGGCAACACCCTGCTACGGGGTGGTTGAGGGACCCACCGCAAACGCTATCGATGCCATTTCGCGGTCCCACATTACGGCGAGGTGCCCGCCCCTGTCCGTGACGTCCAAGAACTGCCAGGCCAGCTGGTCGAGCGACCATGGCAGTGTCTCTCGGGTCATCGGCGTGCGAACGACGTCGCGGTCTGCGGTATAGTCAAACGCCCCAAAGAGCGCGTCCGTGTTTTCGTAGTCGTAGCCTACCTGGGCAGGCCAGTTGGAGAGAATGAACGTCCACGGCTCTTGCTTCAGGTCGATAAAGACGGTGTAGGTGCCAGGCGCCACGGTGGTGTCACCGATCACGATGGGGAGTTCTGCCGTGAGCTGGGTCGAGACATTGGCGCCGGCCCGCCACACCGGGGCACCGTCATTCAATGCTTCCGCCGAGTCGGAGAGGCCGAAGAGGTTGCGACCGCGTTTGATGGGCCGCCCGTATCGGATATCAATCCACTGCCCGCCAACATGACCGAGACGCTCGTCAAATATCGCGCCGATCTCGGTGGCCGACTGACCGGTCGGACTGGCGACTCGTCTTTCTTGCGCGTGTGTATCGGGGGCCACGATGACGCATAGAGACGCGACCAAGGTGATGACGGCGGCGGATACAGCGGGGACAGTGGATACTCGGAAGGCGATGGCCGTGGAACGCCGGAGCCGGTTGGAGGCGCTCGCTGGTGGCGGGGTTCGAGTCGTAAAAAACGCTAGCATGCCGCTTATTCTACGAGAGACGACGAACAAAATCTGGGGCTGGCCCACGTGCACCCGCTATAATGCCGTGATTCTCGGGGCGTCCCCAGGGGCGCGTCGGCGATTGCGTCCCGCTCTATGAGATACAAGCTCGCAGCCCGTGTCATTGTCGCCGTCATCGCCGCCGTCTGGATGCGACCGACGCTCCCCCTGACTGCGCAAACCGCGCTCGCCACGCCTGCGATGTCCACGCTGGATCCAGGCGCCGCGGTCACCCCCGTTTCCGGAATGGCCATTGCGGCCCACGGGCGGACGCGGCTCGAGGGTGACCTTGAGGTCGTGCAGGCATATCGTCCCGGCTATCCATTTTGGCAGCATATTTTCACGATTCCCGACGGCAACATCGCCTATGGGAGCGCAGCGGATGGACGGCTCCTCGCGGCATTTCCCATCGGTGGGAACTGGGCGACCGAGGGTGACTGGGCCGACGCCTCGTTGGCTCCGGCCCTCCGGGAGCGACGACTGCCGCGGCGTCTGAGTGCCCGACGCGATGAAGTCGAGCGGGTGCTGACAGAGGTTGTCGGCCCAGTCGTGCACAATCCGACGAGGGGGCTGTTTTTTCTGCCGAACGCTCAGCGCTACGGCGATTTTCTGGCGGAATGGGGTCGCATTTACGAACGTTTTGGCGTTCCCGCCGAAATCGGGCTCGCCCAAGCAATTCTCGAGTCGGGTTGGAACGGGCGGGTGCGCTCGGGTGCGCGGGCCTTGGGGTTTTGCCAGTGGTTGCCCAGGAACTGGAACAAACTCAAGAGACTGTCGCCTCATGTCATAGAGGGCTACAACCAGACGACCCAGGCCTCGTATTGCGCTGCGTATCTGACCATTCTCTCGACGATGTATGACAGTTTTATCCCGGCGCTCTCTGAGCACAACGCGGGCGGCGTCAATGTTGGTCGCATCCTCATCAACGGTGAGCGATTGGGCGCGGAGAATATACGCGAGCAGTACTTGATGGGATCACAGTTCGCGCGCGACTTGCGGCAGATTTCGATTCCACGATATAGAGAGTTGGTTCGGTCCTACGGACCGCGGTCGTTTCGCTACGCGGAAATGGTGTTTGGGAACATCTTCAATGTGCGGCGACTGATGGCCGAGATGCCGCAGACCCAGATCTTTGCCACTCGGGTGCCACGCAGCACGTCGCTTGCCGAGATTGTGCGGACGACGGCGTTGTCAGAAGACGAGATCAAACGTTTTAACCCGGCGCTGGTGCGACGGGTGCCAGCCCGCGCTACGCTCTACCTGCCGACGCATCGTGAAGAGTTTGGGACTGATGTGTCGTTTTGGCACCAACCCGCGCCGGCGGATTATACGGACATCCTCGAAGAGTTTCTCGGTCAGGATGCGACGGTTCGCGAGTGGCACGAGCGGTCGTTTGTAGAAGTGCTCAGAGAGTTCGCCACGCGGTTCAAGGACACGGATACCGAGGAAGGCATCGTGATGGCGGCGACGCTCACCTACATGATCGCGGACTTGGGTGGCAGTCCCCGGCCACGGATTCTCGAAGATTACCGCGCCAGTGGCAGGATTCAACGGTTGTTCGAACGCGGCCGACGCGAACTGGCCGAGTAAGAACGGTTGTGCTGTGCGCGACCATAGTCGCTAGCGCCAGCACTATCAGGCCCGCGATAAAAGTGGACGGGGGGCTGGTCTAACCGACCACCCTGTGCCGCGAACCCGGGGTGGGACCATTCAGTAGGACCATTCAATGAAGCGACGCATTCTGGGCAACAGCGATCTCGAGGTTTCCGCGATTGGCCTCGGCTGCATGGGTATGTCGCAAAGCTATGGCCCGGGTGACGACGAGGAGTCGATCAAGACACTGAACCGCGCGTTGGATCTTGGGATAAATCTTCTCGACACCGCGGCGGTCTACGGCAACGGCGCGAACGAGCAACTGGTCGGTCGTGCCATCCGGGATCGACGACGCGAAGTCGTGCTTGCCACCAAGTGCGGTATTCAGGCGGCGAAGGTCGGCGTTCCGAGCGGTCTCGACGGATCGCCGGGTGCGATTCGACGCTCATGCGACGAGAGCTTGAGGCGGTTGAATACAGACGTGATCGATCTCTTCTATCTGCATCGAGTCGACCCAAAGACACCGATCGAAGTCTCGGTCGAATGCATGGCCGAGCTCGTTCGCGTTGGCAAAGTCCGTTACCTCGGGCTATCGGAGGCGGCGCCAATCACGATTCGTCGCGCGCACAAGGTCCATCCGATCAGCGCGCTCCAAAGCGAGTACTCCCTCTGGTGGCGTGACCCCGAGGGTGGTGTCCTGCCTGTCTGCCGCGAGCTTGGCATCACCTTTGTTCCGTTCAGCCCTCTTGGTCGCGGATTCCTGACGGGGCTGCTCTCCATCAACGCCCTTGACGACGCGGACTTACGAAAGCGGCTCCCGCGCTTCCAAAGCGATAACTTCGACATCAACCTCAAGCTGGTCGGCCAGCTCAAGGCGTTTGCCGCACGAACCGCGGCCACGCCGTCGCAATTGGCCCTTGCCTGGATTCTTGCCAAAGGCGAGAACATCATTCCGATTCCAGGGACGAAGCGGCGTTCGTATCTCGAAAGCAACGCCGTCGCGGTCAAAGTCGCCCTGTCCCCGGTCGATGTGGCCGAGCTCGATGCGCTTTTTCCACCCGATGCCGCTGTTGGCGAGCGCTACAACGAGCAAATGGCGCGGTGGGTGGACCGCACGCCGGCCGAAGATACACCGCTCCTATAAATGGCGACCCGCTTCCCACGGAGTGCGGGTCAAATCCCGGCGCGGAGGTCGCCGACTAGGGTCGGCGTCATACCAAGCGCACGATGCCGTGGGAGATGGCTCTGTTGTCCGTTGGTCCATTGGTCCGGTTGCGGACGTTGGTCCGGTGCGGGCGTTCAGACGGCGCTGCGGCACCTATGGGCCGCGGTGCCCGACCCTTGTCCACGCGGTGCGGCGAAGAACTTCGACGGGGGGTCGGCGTGTCTCGCCGGCCTGCTTCAGCCTTGACCCAGCGCCCGCGCCGGAGATTGGGGGCCGGCGCGTCGGTGCACCACGCGGCGGACCGAGGGGTCGCACGACGCTGCGACACTGACGTGTGTTGTCGAAAAGGGCGGATGGTGAGCGCGCGGTTCACCGTATAATTCCCACGCTACGCTATGTTCAAGACACCCATCCTTGCTTTGTTTCTTTTGTGCGGACCACTTGCGGTCGCTGGTTGCTTCGACGGCGGTGCCACTGTCGCCGCTCAGTCCACACCGAGCCCCGCATTTCGGCCAACGGCGACGATCGAAGAGATCATGCAGTCGATTATCGACCCGGCGGCGGACGCGGTGTGGGACGCTGTCGTCACGGAAGTGACAGCGGCAGGCACGACTACAACCCAGCCCGAAACGGACGGGGACTGGGCGGGGCTACGTCACGAGGCGATCATCTTAATCGAAGCGACGAATCTGCTGCTGATCGAGGGAAGAGCGGTCGCCGCGCCAGAATCACGCTCGGAATTGCCGGGTATCGACCTGGAGCCAGCGGAGATCGAATCGTTGTTGGCGAATGATCGCGAGACGTGGACGCGACTGGTTTCGGGTCTGTATGCGAGCGGTGTCGAGATCCTTCACGCCGTCGACACGGCGGATGTCGACGCACTACTCGAAGCCGGGGCGAACCTCGACCTCGCCTGCGAAGCCTGTCACTCCGCGTATTGGTATCCCGAGCTTGGCGCGACCCGATGAGGTAAAGGCCGCCGCACCTGCACGACCCGATTCGCGTCGACTCTTGCACCTGCGGCGCGGCCCCAAGATGTATCGACTCCAGAGCCTGGAGCGCGAGCCGATTGAGGCATCGATCCGGCCCGTATCCAGTCTCGATGAAGTGTCCATCCGACACCGTGGCACCTGTAGCACCATGCGATGCCGGGATCTGGAGCACGACCGGTGACCGTCCGGCCGCGCTCCCAGGAGGGCACCTACGGGCGAATCGGGGTGCCGTCGGGCCGGGTAAGCTCGGCGCAGCACATCCCGGTTGTGCCGGGTGCACGCGACGGCTGGCCGACCACCCGGATTTCGTCACCGCTCTTGATGGTGTCCGGAGTCCACCCACGCCGGGACATGCTCACCGCGGCGCCCATCTCAATCTCCCATTCGATCATTTCGCCTGCGTCCCCGGGGGCCTCGACGTAGAGAAATGAATGCGGGTTTCTAAAAACGAATCGTTGGACCACCCCGATCGCTTCGACTTCTTGCGCATCGTCGTAGAACGGGGCGCTGGCGTGATGCGCGTTGGCTGGTGCGTCGGACACCACGAGTCCGACGACGACCGCGATTGTGGAAAACACAAAAAAGAGTCTCACGGGTGTTCCTCCCAGAGCCTGGCGGGCGTTGCGCCCATCATGTGTGTGTCGCGTGCGTGAGTCATTGTTCGTTTGGGGCGAATGAACGATCGACTCACGTGCTAGCGGTATTTAGGAATCATATACTTCACTGCCAGACGCGCGATCTCGGCGTCGCAGCCGTAGGCGCTCAGCTTGGCCCCAGGCGCGGCGGGGAGCCATCGGGTTGTGTATGACACTGGTTCGCGTAGGAACATTTCGTCCTCGACGGTCAGCGTCAGCTTCAGCTCCTCACCCTCACGCCAGTAACGTTCCGTGACCTTCTTGAGCTGCGACGAAGGGATCCCGTTGTAGTCGTCAAAGCCCGTGACATCGAACACGAAATGGGTTGTCTCGACGTGGAGGGAATCATCCTCGTAGTGCCCAACAGAGAATCCTTGCACGCTGTAGTCAAGCGAGGTCGGTTCTCGTCCGTCCAGCCACACCGTGCGCAGCTGGTCGTCTTTTTCATACCGAAACATCACGCGGTCGGGCCATTGGACGACCTCCATGGGATAGGGGTCGTATTGCAAGGCGGGTGACGACGATGGGACGCAGTCGTATTTTGGCGCCAGCGCTTCATCAAACGCTGCCTGGTAGGCGAGACCACGTTCGTTCAGCACGGGGAAATTCTGACCCGGCACCCAGGGCATGGCGGGTCCGTTGATCGGCCGCGAGCGGGGACTGCCGTCCCATGTGCCGACGAGGTCCGGGACTGCCTCGGGCGCGGTCTGGGCGCGTGTGGTGGGGACGGCGAGACCGCCGATGACCATCGCCAGCGTGACGCTCGCGAGGAGTGTCGATCGTCTCTGACCGGACTGGCTATTCAATTCCGTCATGCCGTTCTCCTTGGGGGCTCGTTTCTGTCGGTGCACTAGGGAATTTTACACTCGTTTCTTGGCGTGGTCGCGCGGGCAGAGCCCAAGGATATCGAGGCCTGGGACACGGCGCTTCGCCTCGCCAGTGTGATCGGTGTACAAAAAAAGACCCAGGGAGCGCCCTGGGCCTTCGAGATGATCGAACCGAGCGTGCGGCCTCGGTCTAGTGGCCGTCGCCCGCGGTCTCGCTCGCTGGCAGCGCCAAGGCGGCCAGTGACCCCGGATAGGTGCCCCCTTGACCGACCTGCACGATGACAAACTGTCGACCTTCGTGCATGTAGGTCATCATGCCGTATTGTCCCGTCGCCGGGAGTTCGACTGAGCCCAGTTTTTCGCCTGTCGCTTTGTCGTGGGCATTGAGTACTGCCGGCCCCCGCATTCCCTCGGTGGCAAAGAGCAGGCTCTTTGTCACCATCATCACGGCCCGTCCCTGGCCACCAATTTCTTCGGCATCAAGGTCGAGACCGCGCAGCGCCGGGTGGTTCATGATGCGATCGGACGCGGTGCCCACTGTGGTCTCCCAGACATGGTCACCGGTGTTCATGTTGGTCGCGGTGATCTTACTGTAGGGGGGTTTGTGGATCGGCAGCCCCTGGGGACCGCCCCAGCCAACACCGCCGCCCTGCACCCATTCGGAGACCGTCGTGCCGGTCGTCGTGCACTCGCCAGACTCAGACGTGCAGCTATGTACGCCGTCATCCACATCCGCTCCGGGCTGGACAGTACGACCCGAGCACTGCGGACCGGACGGCTGATACAGATAGCCGGTTTCCGGGTCGAGGACCGCGGGGTTGGTGATGTTGAGCCCCCCGGAGCACCCGATCCAGCCCTGCACCTCTTCGGTGTGGTTGTTCGGGAGTGGTGGCATATACGGCCCACCGACGCGATAACGACTCATGATCTCGATCGCCTCTTGCCGAAGCTCTGGCGTGAAGTCGATGAGGTCGTCCTCGGAAAGTCCCAGCGGGTTGAGCGGCGCCGGGCGGGTCGGAAACGGCTGGGTTGTCGCCAGTTGCTCGCCAGGCACGGCCGACGCAGGCACGGCACGCTCTTCAATCGGCCAGACCGGCTCGCCGGTCTCACGATTGAACGCAAATGTCATCCCCTGCTTTGTGGTTTGGATGGCCATCGGCACCGCTTCACCGTCGACCGTGACATCGGCCAGGATGGGCACGTTGGGCAGGTCGTAGTTCCAAATCGGGTGATGCACCGTCTGGAAGTGCCAGACCCGTTGACCGGTCTCGACGTCCAACGCGATGGTGCTTGTGCCAAATAGGTTATTTCCCGGTCTGAATCCGCCGTAGTAGTCGATGGTCGGTGCGTTCGTAGGGATAAAGACAATGCCACGCTCGTTGTCAGCCGACAGCGGAGCCCAGGACGACACGTCGCCAGTCCACTGCGAAGCATCGTTCTCCCACGTGTCGAAGCCGAACTCGCTTTCGGTCTGCGGGATTACATTGAACTTCCATTTATTGGCGCCGGTCTCCGCGTCGTAGGCCAGGATGTGCCCTGGCACGTTCTCGATGCGGGTCTGGCTGTAGCCCTGCTCGTGCGAGTTCCCGATGACGACCGTGCCATTGACGACGATGGGAGGTGATGAACTCGTGATGTATCCGATGTCCATCGGAATCCCGTTGACCGGGTCGTAGGGATAGCCGAGGTCGGCCAGCAGGTCGACGACGCCGGTCTCGGGAAAGCCTGGGATCCCGACTGGTGCCCCAAACCCATCAAGGTGCTGACCCGTCTTGGCATCGAGCGCGTGCAGGAAGAATCCCGGCGTGATCACATAAATGACTCCGCGCCCATCAACTTCAGCGTAACCGACGCCTTTGCCGTAACTGGCGCGCATCGATTCTTCCCACCGTTTCGTGCTGGGCTCGCGGTAGGTCCACAGCGTCTCCCCGGTCGAGGGGTCAACAGCGGCAATCGTTCGTCGATACCCGGCAACGGTATACAGGACGCCATCGATATAGCTCGGGGTCGACCGCGAAAGATAGAACGGATGCGGGCTGAAGTTGTCCCCGCGCCACACCCAGGCCACCTCGAGATCTTCGAAGTTTTCCCCGGTGATCTGGTCGAGCGCCGAGTAGCGAGTGCCCCAAGCGTCCCCGCTCTGGTATCGCCACTCACCGTCTGGCGTGCCACGATCCTGGGCCACGGTCGGTACGACGACCAGGGCTGCCAACGCGAGCACGAGACACAGCGTGCCCGAGCGTCGTCGTAGGCGCTGTACGTCTAGTTTCATTTGTTTCCTCCCAAGGTCTTACTCCCCGACCAGAACCGGTCACAGAAAGTCGGTGGTTATTATGCTGTGGTTGCCCTCAATCTTCCAGTTCGAATCCCGTCGACCCGAACAAAAACTCGAACGTGCCGGTCATGACCCTCGTCACGGCGTCTGGCCAGTCAGCGCAATCCTCGAGGGCCACCGCTTGGTCCCGCCAGACAGATCGCTGCCATCCCCTTGGAAAAAATGACGAATCTGTCCCGAAAAGGAGTCGCTCCGGCCCGAGGACGGCGAGCGTTTGTCTCAAGACGTCGGCCAATGACAGATTCGGATGATAGCGAGTCCAGCCGTTGGAGCTGGACGTATCGAGATAAATATTTGACGCAAGGTCGGCGGCCATGAGCGCGTCGCTAAAAAACCCTGCGCCAAAATGCGGAATGACAAATGGCACATGAGGATATCGCTGGGCCAGCGCGAGCACATCGAGCGGGCGACCCCGCCGGATGTCAAACCGACTGGGAAGACCGAGTTTCTTGCGGACTCCGAGGGCGAGCACGCCGCAGTGCACAAAGACCGCGGCCCTCCGGGTCGCGTGTCTCTCGATGGTATCGACCAGCGCAGAGACCCGAGCATCGTCAAGTGCGTAGTGATGCATCGCGGGAAACAGACACACACAGCTAAACCCCCACGCGCGCAAGGCTCCCTCTGTCAGCTCGGTTGTTTCCGGGCGGGTCGGGTCGACCATGAATGCGCCCACAAAGCGGTGTGGGTGGCGAGTCACGGCGGCCCCGACGGCCTCTATCGCCGGTTGGGTGGGAACGCTCGCAATCAGCATCGCGCGTGCGACGTGGTGTGTGTCGAGCGCGGCAACCCACCGGTCGGCCAAGTCGTCGTCGGTTCCTGGATCGTCCCACCCGAGCCGGCTCGTGACCGCCGTCGCCCCGTCAGCGTGGGTCGCAGCGGGCTCGCCGGTTTCTCGCGCCAGTGCGGCAAAAAAAGCTCGTGAGAAGAAATGACAGTGCGCATCGTGGATCTTCATTGGTGTCGCATCATACTCATACAGTGAAGAGACTTAGCACCGCGTCGCCACGGTCTGTCGCTAGCCCCCTCACCGGCACGACGCGGCGCTCGACCCAGGTTATCGCCCGCTCGACCGTGAGCAGGATCTACGTCATCCACGAGAACGACGCGTGGGTCGAGCCCCTCCGCGCGGCCTTTGAGGCGAGGGGGCTGCCGTATACCGAGTGGTTTCTGCACGCCGGGTTACTGGACTTGTCGGAGGCACCACCCGAGGGAGTGTTCTACAACCGAATGAGCGCGTCGTCTCATACGCGAGGCCATCGATACGGCCCGGAGCACACGGCCGCCGTCTTGGCCTGGCTCGAGGCGCATGGGCGTCGCGTCTTGAACAATAGCGAGGCGCTGCGGCTCGAGCTGAGCAAAGTCGCGCAATACACGGCCCTCGAACGCCACGGGATTCTCACTCCGCGCACGGTTGCCGCCGTTGGCCGAGAAGATATCGTCGCCGCCAGCCGCCTGCTTCCCGCGCCGTTCGTTACGAAGCACAACCGAGCGGGGAAAGGGTTAGGGGTCCGGCTGTTTCGTGATCATAGGGCCCTCGCGGCC
>Ga0310121_10001214_pt1 | contig 26906 bp, 21 predicted proteins | sample CB27_Tmax_986_MG_FD_203504 | JGI IMG/M metagenome (GOLD analysis project Ga0310121, IMG submission 203504) | Marine microbial communities from Western Arctic Ocean, Canada - CB27_Tmax_986 | ecosystem: Environmental > Aquatic > Marine > Oceanic | place: Canada: Western Arctic Ocean | collected... | reverse complement strand
GAGAGTCATGTGTGCGATTAGATGTTTCGCACGGCGATGGAGTGTATAAGTCGACAGACGCTGGTAAAACTTGGACTAATATCGGATTAGATGAGACAAGACATATAGGCAGAATTCGTATTCATCCCCAAAATTCGGATGTGATATACGTTGCCGCATTGGGTCATGCTTTCGGTCCAAACAGAGAACGCGGGATTTATCGTAGTCGAGATGGGGGTATAACTTGGGAACACATTTTATTTGTTAGTGATAAGGCGGGATCTGTTGATATTTCTATGGATGCTAAGAATCCTCGTGTACTTTATGCATCCTTCTGGCAAGTTATAAGAACCCCTTGGAGTTTGTCTTCTGGAGGAAGTGATAGCGGTCTATATAAGACTACAGATGGAGGTGATACTTGGATTCAAATAAGTAATAATCCAGGCATGCCAACTGGTATCAAGGGTCGGATAGGTGTGGCTTTATCTCCGTCAAGGCCGGAACGAATTTGGGCGATCATAGAGTCAGAACAAGGGGGACTCTACAGATCAGACGACGTAGGCCAAACATGGACGTGCGTCAACGAAGATCCTGACTTAAGACACCGTCCTTGGTATTACAGTCATGTTTTTGCTGACCCAAGAGACTCAGAGACTGTTTGGGTACTAAACTTGAAAGCATGGAAATCAACTAATGGTGGCGATAGTTTTACCGAAGTTGGGACTCCCCATGGGGACAATCATGATCTGTGGATAGATCCAAATAACCCGGAGAGAATGATAGAAGGGAATGATGGTGGAGCCTGCGTTTCCTTCAACGGGGGAGATTCATGGTCCACTATTCAAAACCAACCCACGTCTCAATTTTATCGTGTTGCCACAGATAATCAATTTCCTTATAGAGTCTATGCAACTCAACAAGACAACTCTGCTATTAGTGTGCCAAGTCGATCATATAAAGGTGCAATACCCTATTCTGATTGTTATGCTGTGGGATTTTCTGAAAGCGGTCATATAGCTGTGGATCCCGAGAATTCTAATATTGTATACTCTGGTGCCATCGGTAGCGCATCAGGCGGCGGCGGAGTTCTGTTGAAATATGATCACCTAACTGGGCAGGAAAGAATAGTTACCGCTTGGCCGGAAACCTTTAGAGGATGGGGAGCCAAAGACGAAAAGTACAGATTTCAATGGACTTTCCCAATAGTTTTCTCCCCACATAACAATAGTATTCTATATATAGCTGGAAATAAAATATTTAAGTCTTCCAATGGTGGAGGTAGTTGGGACATCATTAGTCCGGACCTGACACGTAATGACGTGACTCGATTAGAGCCATCAGGAGGCCCAATAACTAAAGATAGTACTGATGCAGAATGTTATTGCACCATTTTTTCTTTCAGAGAATCAGGCCTAGTAGAAGGGCTTTTATGGGCTGGCACGGACGATGGCTTAATTCACATATCTCGTGATGGTGGAGACACTTGGGAAGACGTAACACCACGAGAATTACCTAAATGGGCTACTGTTTCTACAATCGAACCATCGGTACAAGATCCTGGGACAGCTTATGTAGCTGCTCATTTATATAAACTCGACGACTATTCACCGTATCTTTTTAAAACCAGCAATTACGGTAAGACCTGGAAGAAGATTTCGAATGGAATTCCTGGGGATGAATTCACCAGAGTTATACGACAAGACCCATGTAGTCCTGAGATTCTTTATGTAGGGACAGAACTGGGGGTATACGCATCATTAGACTATGGAGAGACATGGAAATCTTTTAGACAAAATCTACCTATCACCCCTATACACGACATGGTAGTTAAGGAAGATAATTTGGTGGTGGCAACTCATGGCCGTTCTTTCTGGATTCTTGACAATTTAGATTTACTCCACCAAATGACTGAAGAAATATTCAATAAAGAAGTGCATTTATTTAGACCTAAGGACTCCTACAGACCAGAACCAGTTCGTTTGGGGCGATCGCCCGCTCCGGGGAGAAACTATATTCAATTAGGAAACAGTTCTGTTGCGGCTTTTCGTCAAGTCAAGGATTCTCAAGGCAAAAGTCAAAACATATTCTTGGATGCTGGTCAGAATCCTGTTAATGGAGTGGTAGTGGATTATTACTTAGGAACGAAACCAACCACAAATACAACACTTAAATTCATGGACTCTAATCATAAACTCATAAAGATGTTCGACAGCAATAGTGAGTCTGAGATTTCAAAACTCGATACAAATTTAGGTATGAACTTTGTGGTCTGGAACACCAGATATGTTAGCGCCGTGAAAGTAGCTGGAGATGTGACTACTGAGGATAAATTGGAGGGACCCAAAGCCATTCCTGGAAAATACTATGTTAGACTCGATGTTGGTAATTTCTCAATTACACACGCTTTTTCGATATTAAAGGATCCCAGGATAATCGCAACTCAAGATGATTTGAAAGTGCAATTTGATTTGCTTATAGATATTCGTGACAAACTTTCTGAGACTCATTCTGCGATCAACCGAATAAGAAGTATTAGAGAGCAAGTTATAGAATGGAAAGAACGGGCATTGCGGGAACATACTTCTGTGCAGTCATTACACGACCTTGCAGACAAAATAGACTTTCAACTAACCAAAATTGAAAGAGAACTCATACAAACGGATGCTAAAAGCCAATATGATACTTTGAGAATGCCGACGAGACTTAACGAAAAATTGGCTGAACTCACGTCGGTAGTTTCCAGTGCTGATGCAGAACCTACTCTCCAATCTCATCGAGTTTTTAAGAGTCTTTCTGAGCGTATTGATCAACAAATCCAGTTATTAGATAGTCTTCTAAAGGATCATATACCGATCTATATTGATCTTCTGAACGACTTGGATATTTCTCCAATAACTCTACGTTAATTAGAATGATTGTAACGCGTAGTTTTGTCTATATAACTATCGCTGATTTCGTGGTCCGTTCAGCATATCAGATGGGGAAAACTCCTCTTTTGCCTGTATTTGCTGCCTCTCTGGGAGCTGGAGAAGTCATGCTGGCTTCAATAGTTTCTGTATCAGTGCTTACTGGCCTATTATTTAAACCCTTAATTGGAATTTTATCAGATCGCTGGGGACGACGAATTTGGATCTTGATTGGAACTGTATTCTTCATAATAATGCCATTTACTTATCGATTTATTCAGACCCCTGAGCAACTACTTATGGTTAGATTAATTCACGGATTAGCGACAGCTATATATGGACCGGTCACTTTGGCTTTGGTTTCCGAGGAAGGCAAACTTCACCGTGCAGAGAGATTGTCATGGTTCTCATTAGCCAGAAACTCAGGATATGTCGTTGGACCAGGGGTTGCAGGTTGGTTACTTTTATCCTTTGATCCAGTTTCTGTGTTTACTATAATAGGTATACTTAGTAGTTTCGCATTAGTTCCCGTAATGTTGCTGAAAGATAAATCACCTTCTATTTCCATAGAAAGACAAACGTTAATGAAGCACGCTGTGTCAGCTTTAATCGCTGGTGGAACGACTCCTGCAGTATGGATGGCTGGTTGTATGGAGGCAGCCATTTTCATGGCTGTATATGCAATAAGGACATTTATGCCAATCTATGCCTTGTCATCTGGCTTCAACCTTATGTGGATAGGTGCTTTTTTCTCTATACAGGAGGCGACCCATATAATATTTAACCCGATTGGGGGCAAGTTAGGGGATCGATTTGGATATCTTAGCGTTGTACCTTTAGGAATGCTTATACTTGCATTGTCATTATCACTGTTAGTGCAAGTTAATACAGTTTTGCCATTGATTATTATCGCTACTTCTATAGGGATGTCTCAAGCTCTGGTTTTTCCTTCAACAATTGCGTTAGTCGGAACTCAAATTAAGGAAGGGAATGTTGCTACTGGCATGGGATTAGTCGGTACTATGAAAAATTCCGGAAAAGTTGGAGGCCCCATTCTGGCGGGTTCGTTAATCCATTGGTTAAATTATCCCTGGACCTTTCAATTAATGGGCATGGTGTTGTTAGTTGGTGCCATATCGTTATGGATTTCCAGATGGGTGGCGTATACAAAAGATCAGAAGAAATCATTAATTTCAGACGACTAAACCTCAGTTTTCTTATTGTCTATTTTTGTATCTGGGGCTGAAAATGAAGAGGTTTAAAACCCTACTGTATTTTCAGTTCGCCCTTAAGAACTTCAAGGTTGAAATCTCCGGGGGAACCTTGTATAGGGATATGACTAGAACGAGATCTGAGATCGAAATATAGCAATGTCTGTCCTGTTAGAAAAACAGGTGCAAGCAAAGTACTTATGATTAATCCGCCTATGATAGGAATCAGGCCCAATGTGTATTGGAATAGAATATTGACAGCAAATCCTAGTAGGAATATGGCTAGTAAAACTAAGAACGTCTTCCACCAACTACCGCTTGTTAGTATTGAACTTCTAGAGAAAATAAACCTCTTATTGTTTCTGATGTAATCGTTATCTCCTTCTAATACAATGACTTGAAATATAAAGTTCCATCTGACAGCTAAGTAAATCACTATTGGGATACCGATTAAACTAAATAATGGAAGGGCGGCCAGCAAAATCAGTAAAAACATTACGAAAGATACAATCACCAGACTCTTAAGTCTGAATTTGATAGCATATCCATAGGCTCTATTCACACTTATGGGTCTTCGTATTGCCTGCTCTGAAATTGCATGGATTAATGCCCCTATACGTAGACTCGTTACTATCAGCCAAATGGGACCTAGAATTAATCCGAATCCTATAAGAATTATCATATGTTCTTGACAAGCTGACATAAGTTGGTTCAGAGCCATCTCTGGAGATATGTCGATCAGACCTAAAGAGGCATCCATCCAAACATTTAGTTCATGTTCTATACGTGACAAAGCCAATCGTGAATATATCAAAACCGTAACGAAAAGAGGGATTTCCACAATGATGCTAATAATCAAAAACCCCTTGAAATTTGTGAAATAGATTCTGAAGGTGCTCCATACAATGTCGGTAAGGCTACCAGGCATTAATATGTTTGATGATCGCTGCTCATTCATTTCCACTCACTTGATATGTCTTATAGTATGTAGATTTTATTATAACTTGATTCAACTTCCTTCTCCTGAATAATTATGTGTGAAGACGACATATTATAATAGATGTATTGGTGCTAACTATATTTCAAATAAAATAATCCTAAATCTGTAGTTATCGTCAGAATCCATACTTTATATTGTGACAAAGAATTGAAATATTGTAGGATTAGGACTAGCTGACGATGTTTTTAATAGAGTTAAAGGAGATAGGCGGATTGGTCGCATTCGTTTGGAAGAGGTATCAATTGTTTCCAAACCCCAAGGTTATGTGGCTTCTTTTTTCTTGCCAAAAGGAAGTTTTGGTACATGTTTAATAAGAGAACTGACAAAAAGAGACAATGTTTTCTAAGAAAGCAATACGACAGTATGATCGACGGAGGAAAATATGTGTGCACCAGCCTCTAAACCAAGGATAGGGATCATATCGACATCAGCATCACAATCTTTAGGGTTTAGTGAAGTCATTCGGAAGAATGGAGGCAGACCTTTTGTTATAAAATCGGATAAGTTTCATGACGGTCCTATCGAACATATAGCTGGCCTAATTGTTGGTGAATTAAATAAATGCGGAACCTGGTCATATAGCAAAGTGACCGAACTACTTATGAACGCGATCCATATCGACATGCCTGTACTTTGTGTTTCAGAAGGTATGCACCTACTCAACATCATATTAGGTGGCAAAACCCCTCAACAAGTGGATGAACATGGATTATGTGAAGAGAATGGAGAGAGAATCTCCTCATTTCATCATATATTCATAAGCCCCGGGAGTAAATTAGCTGCGATAGTCGGATCTGGAGGTTTTGTGCGGGTCAATAGTCGCCATATAAATGCTTTAAGTGAATCACAAAAAGCTTCTTCTCTTTTAGCGTCGGCATATTCTTTGAAAGACGGTATGATAGAGGCCTTGGAAAGTCCTGATCATGGATGGATTTTAGGTGTACAATTTAGGCCAGAAATCCGTAAGGAAATACCACCTCATTTTGATCGCCTATTCCAGTCACTTATAGATCGATCCGGCAAGTTCATAAACCCCGATAAACAGGAATAAGAAGCACTTTAAAAGATACGAAATATTCGTAGTATATTACTATAAAGTGTGTTAACGTGATCTGTATACAAAAGAGGACTTTCTTTTGTTACATTGTGTGGACCCAACCAACCCTTAGTTTACAAATGTTCTGACAAGATGTGGGTGCATATTAATTTGATGGCATGAGTCTATTATTTATGTGAACCACAGGAGACTTAAATGGTTGATGAAAAAACAGACTTTGGATATGTTAGATCTACCGATATAGAAGAAGAAATGCGTAGCTCATATCTTGATTATGCCATGAGTGTGATAGTATCCAGAGCATTGCCTGATGTAAGAGATGGACTCAAACCCGTACAGAGACGTATTTTATATGCGATGAGAGGATTAGGAATGAGACCTAATACCTCTTTTAAGAAAAGCGCTAGATTAGTCGGAGAAGTTCTAGGGAAATATCATCCTCACGGGGATTCGGCGGTGTATGAAGCTATGGTACGTATGGTTCAGTCATGGTCCATGAGGCTGCCCTTGGTCGATGGACAAGGCAATTTCGGTAGTGTTGATGGTGATCCTGCCGCTGCAATGCGTTATACCGAAACCAGGCTAACCGCTGTATCAGAGGCGATTCTGGCTAATCTTGATCAAGACACAGTGGATTTCATTGACAATTTTGATGGTTCGTTGCGGGAACCTGTGGTTTTACCTTCGAAACTTCCTAATCTACTGATTAATGGAGCATCTGGAATAGCTGTTGGGATGGCAACAAATATAGCCCCACACAATCCAAGCGAGATATGCGATGCTGTCATTCATCTTATTGATAAGCCAGATGCCACTGTTGAAGATCTGATGCGTTTCGTAAAAGGGCCTGACTTTCCGACAGGCGCGACGATTATGGGACGTGAAGGTATAAAGACTGCCTTTGCGACGGGAAGAGGTCAAGTGATAGTTCGTGCCAAGGCCGAAATTGAAGAGACTAAACGTACTAACAAGATGCAGATCGTCGTTTCAGAACTTCCATATCAAGTAAATAAAGCTAATTTGGTCAGTAAAATGGCAGGACTGGTAAAAGATAAGAGAATAGAAGGGATTGCCGAAATAAGAGACGAGTCGGATAGGGATGGGATGAGAGTCGTCGTCGAACTTAGACCTGGTGCCCAGCCTAGAATAATTTTGAACCAGTTATATAAATATACTCCAATGCAGAGCTCTTTTTCCTCTAACATGCTAGCTTTAGTTCAGGGCACACCAAAGATGATTACGCTAAAAAGAGCCCTGGGAGAATTCATAGAATTTCGTCAAGAAGTAGTCACACGACGAACCGAATATGAACTTAGGAAAGCAAAAGAGCGAGCTCACATACTGGCGGGATTAAGGATTGCTCTGAGTAATCTTGACGCGGTTATAGAACTTATAAGATCCTCTTCCGATACAGAGAATGCAAGAAACGGACTGATGGAAAAATTTGGACTAGACGAAATTCAAGCTCAAGCTATCCTTGAAATGCAGCTTCGCAGGTTAGCCGCGCTTGAAAGACAACGATTGGAGGAAGAATATCAAAATCTCAGGGAAACCATCGAGAACCTTGAAGGTATCCTTTCAGATCCAATCAAGATTCTTAAGGAAATCAAGAAAGAAACTCGCGAGTTGAAGAAGAAGGTGGGTGGGCCTAGGCGTACAGATATTACAGACGATGCTCATGACCTGAGTAGAGAGGAACTCGAAGTTCATGAACCTATGGTAGTTACTCTTAGTAAAGGCGGATACGTCAAGAGAATTAGTGCGAGTACATATAGGAATCAGCATCGAGGCGGTAAGGGTGTCACTAGTATGAATACACGAGAAGACGACCCAGTGCGTCACATCCTGGTGGTGGATACACATGATAATCTTCTCTTCTTCACAAATAAAGGCAGGGTATTTTCTATAAAAGCCTATGAATTAAGGAATGACGTCTCTCGCAATACTAGAGGAGTACCCATAATTAATGTTATTGCTCTCAATGATATGGAACGTGTGAGCACTATAATAGGTGTTAGTAATCTCGGCCAAGAGGATGCTTTTTTGGTTATGGCCACACGTAAGGGTAGTATCAAGCGTTTAGCCCTGAATACTATTTCTAAGATACGCACTGCAGGACTGATTATGATGAAATTGAAAGCCAAGGACGAGCTGGTAGACACCCGAATGGCTACTGCGGACCAGGACATTATTTTAGTTTCCGAACAGGGTCAGTCGATTAGATTCCCAGTGTCAGCTGTAACAATTCGACAGAGAGCGGCGGGAGGAGTAAAGGGGATGACTTTACGGCCTAAAGACAGAGTCATGTCAATGGATGTGGGTGGCCCAGATAATAGGCTACTGGTTATAAGCAAGCGTGGATATGGAAAATTGACACCTATTAAGGCATATAGAACTCAAGGAAGAGGTGGTGTAGGCATTAAGACTTTCAATATTACAAAGAAAACAGGTTTGGTAGCTGCAGCACAGGTCGTGACAGATGGTAGTGAAGTTTATGTGGTGTCGGAGCAAGCACAGGTTCTGCGGACTAGCCTTTCGGAGATTTCTAGTATGGGGCGTGCAACTCAAGGAGTTACTATTTTTAAGCCGGTTAAGGGAGATTATGTATCCTCGATAACCTGTGTAAGAAAACTCGAAGATATCTACGTTCCGAATAAGGATTCAGAAAACAACTCTGACGGTGGCAGCCGCAATGGTCACTTACCCCTCGACGAGATAAAATAGCCACCGACAATCAACAATAAGTTCTGATTTAGGCTAGCAAGACTAGATGAAGCTGACGGTTAGGTCTATAGGTGCAGGTTTTCTTCTCTTAGTCATCTTGTCATTCATGATTTTGATGATTTGGGGTCTTCTTAATAAGACATCTACAACTGGGAAAAGTGGTAGTACTAGATTAGAGAAGGCCGCGCCCGAGTTCACATTGTCATTACTGAATGGGGAAGATCTGGTTCTGGCTGACCACATAGGTAAACCCATCGTAATAAACTTCTGGGCCTCTTGGTGTCCGCCTTGTAGGGAAGAAGCCAAGATCCTAGAAAAAGTATGGAGAACTTATAAGGCCAAGGATGTTTTATTTATCGGTATTGGTATCCAAGACTCCACGGAAGATGCTGAATCTTATTTGAAACTATTTGATATATCTTATCCAAATGGACTGGATCACGACGGCAGGATTACCGTTGACTATGGGGTTATAGGCCTGCCTGTGACCTTCTTGATAAATGAGACAGGTGTTGTTGAAACTCGGTGGGTTGGTGCTATAACTGAATCGCAATTGGTTTCCTGGCTCGAGTAAGCCAAATTCATGTATAGCTGGTGGGAGGCAATCCCACCAGCTATTATCATACGGGAGCATTTTATGGATATTTGGAGAAATCGAACCCTTCTTTTACAATGCATTCTATAAGAGCTGGTTGACCTGTTTTGGTAATTTCCGAAGCTTCCTTGAGAGCAGGCACGAAATCCGAGGGTTTCTCTACGCGAACACCGTATCCGCCTAGAGCTTTGGCAACATCACGGTAATTCCCTCCTTGGTAAACGGACCCATATTTTTCTATGGCGAATGGCATTGTACTACGTTCAATGGCCATAGCACCGTTGTTCCAGACTATGGTCAGGATACCTATCTTATTTCGTGCGGCAGTTTCTATATCCATACCTACCATCCCGATAGCGGCATCTCCCATAATGTTTACGCATAAACTTTCTGGTTGTGCTAATTTCGCACCCATTGTTATACCTAGTCCATAACCCAATTGGGTTGATTTGCCCCAACCCATATATGTCCTAGGTGTAGTAGATTCGTAGAATGGCACCACCTGGTCTCGCGGGCTACCTGCATCGTGAGTTACTATAGTGTTGGAGCGATCTACGTTGTTCATCAGATCCCAAACAATTCTATACTGGTTGATCGGGGTTTCGTCAGAAGTTAATTGTGGCATCCATTCGTCTAACCACTCCTTTTTAACAGCAACGACTTCTTTCGCGGTTTCCACATTATTTTTATTGCCTATGCCTTTGGTTATAGTTGTAATCTCTTCGATTAGAGATGCCAGGACGAGTTTAGAGTCCCCTATCAGCGCGTAATCTGCTGTATAATCCTTGTTGATGTCGGATGCATCATTTGTGGAGTGAATTATGATTTTGCCCGTGGGAATTGTCCTGGCGTAGTTGCTACGAGTCAGGCTACAACCAATACCAAAAACGACATCTGCTTTTTCAAGAAAATGGACGATTGGCCTGGTTGTTGATACTGCTGAAGCTCCTAGAGATAGGGGATGATTCTCTGGGAAGCTACTCTTTCCCGGCATTGTTGTCATAACTGGTGCTTGAATAAGTTCAGCCAGCTGTTCTAGTTCGTCAGTTGCCTCCGCATACATAACTCCTTGTCCTGCATGTATAACGGGGTTTTTAGCATCAATGATTATTCGAGCGGCCTCAGCTACATCTTGCTTATCCGGTGCGGTTTTGTTTCCTCTAACTGGTTTATAGTCCAGTTCACCTCTCAACTCCTCTTCCCAAACATCGCGGGTAATTTCTAGTAAAATGGGTCCCCCTTTCCCTGTACGAAGCTGATAGAAAGCACGTCTCATAAGTTCCGGTATTCGATCGGTGCTATCTATTCTGGCAAGCCATTTCGTTACATTACCGTAGTTTTCTATCGCACTGAAATTAGGACGTATAAATGCTTTGTCTCTTGACTCACCGCCAGGCAGCAACAAAACCGGTACATTGTCAGCGAAGGATTGAGCAGCACCAGGGAAGGCATTCTCTGAACCAGGCCCCTGTTGCATTGCAAAGACACCAAGCCGCTTGCCATTAGTGGTCCTACTAAATCCGTCAGCTATTGCCATACCCATACGTTCCTGACGGCAGAGTATAGGTTTGATGCCCACTAAGGCACTGGCTTCTATCAGAGGCTGAGCTGGATAGCATGCGAGGAACTCTATTCCTTCTCTTCTTAGAATTTCGGCGACGACGTTTACACCTTTCATATAATACTCCTCTCAATTTTTCTGGAACGTTAATCAATCGTTAGCGTCCAGGCTATTTTCTGAATGCAGAACGTTATATCTAGATTACTAGTATAGCTATTCAATAGCACCTTTAATAAATGTTAACCAATTTAGGATACTGTATAGTTATATAGAAGACCATTATATCAATCAATGCAAATTGCTGCAGGTTAGGGTAATTCGGGTGAGGAAATGAATACGGAATTAATGTATGTTTTATGGTTGATGTGGACATATGTTTTGGGATCAACCTTGATCGGAGAATTGATATGCAGGTATAAAGGTGTTGATATACGGAAAGTTGGGACAGGCAACCCTGGTGCGGCTAATATTTGGAGAGAGGTCGGTAAAGGGTATGGACTCTCCGTATTCATATTTGACACTATGAAAGGAGTGAGCGTCACATTACCGTTACGACTACTGGATGCTGAACTTGAATGGATTGCTGGGTCTATGCTTTGCATGCTGTTAGGTCAGTTTTTCCCTATATTCTTTAAGTTCAAGGGTAACACCGGTATGGCAGCTTTATTCGGAGCGTCTACTGGGTTGGTGCCATTAGGTGTTATGATAGCGCTTCCAATAGCGTTGATTAAATTTGCTATAACCAAGAATGTTGGATGGTCCGGGGGAATATTTTTTGGAGTCTCTTGTGTTGCAGGTGTGGTTATATATAGAAGTGACCTGGAGTGGCTAGGTGTCGTATATTTGATGGCAGGCTGTATATTGGTTTTCGTGAAACAGCTTATTCAGTATAAATCACAACCTAAGAAATGTACGTGAACGTGAGTGACTCCTATTTAATTTGATCATCATAGATTTAATATAAGGAGCAGGTAGGTTGAATAAACCGAAGGTTTTAATAACCAGAAATATTTTTGCCGAAGATATAGAAAGGATAAAAGAGGTAGCTGAAGTTGATTTATGGGTTGAAGAATTACCTCCACCAAGAGAAGCTTTACTTGAGAAATCAAAAGGTATCAGTGGAATTCTGTGTTTGATCACTGACGACATAGATAGAGAATTTATGGATAATGTCGGTCCCAAATTAAAGGTGATAAGCCAAATCGCCGTTGGATATAATAATATTGATATAGCTGAAGCCACGAGGCGTCGTATCCCTGTGGGATATACACCAGATGTCTTAACTCATACCACTGCGGATTTCGCGTTTGCACTTTTGATGGCGACTGCAAGATTAGTTGTACCTGGCTATAACGCTGTGCAGAATGGCTTATGGAAAACCTGGCATCCTTTACATTTTCTTGGCCAGGACGTCTATGGTTCAACGTTAGGTATCGTTGGTATGGGCCGAATAGGATTCGAGATGGCTAGAAGGTCTATCGGGTTCAATATGAATGTAGTTTACTATGATATTAATAGACGTAAAGATCTTGAAGACGAAATTCGCATGAAATATGTTAGCTTCGATGAGTTGCTAGAAACATCGGATTTTGTAAGCATCCATGTGGATCTAAACCCTATAACTAGGAATATGTTTGATGACGATCAATTTACTCAGATGAAGGAATCGTCAGTGATCATAAATGCAGCACGAGGTCCGATCATAGATCATATGGCTCTTTATAGAGCCTTAAAGGAGAATAAAATATATGCTGCCGGATTGGATGTTACTGATCCGGAACCTATTCCGAGCAATCATCCGTTGCTCGGCTTGGATAATTGTTTAATAGTTCCTCATATAGCGAGTGCGAGCGTTGCAACCAGAAAAGCGATGTCAAAACTTGCTACTACAAACCTAATTAATGGATTGATGGATAGACCACTGTCCACCTGTGTTAATCTGGAAATTAATGGATAAAGTGTTCAACCTGATCCTGATTTCAGCACTATTACAAACCAAGGTTGTTTCTAACGAAGCCGCTACCTATCAATATTGATGCTGATGTTGGGTAAAATAGGTGAAATTCGAATTCTTGACACTCTCTTGCTACCTTGAGTATCATCCGGAAACAGGATTTCTTAGTAAAGCGATGGATTGCCTTTGTCCCAGACAGACCTTGATACTAACCTGCTCTCTACCTATTTTACCAACTATGCAGTGGGTCATAGAATACTACATTACAACATACTTGATTCCACTATGGATGAGACCAGGAGATTGTCATTACAGGGTTTAGAAGAAGGGGCAGTTGTAATAGCGGAAGAACAAAGATTAGGCAGAGGAAGGTATGGGAGAGTGTGGATCTCTCCGAGTGGTGAAAACCTCTCCTTTTCTGTATTTCTCAAACCTACCGGCTTGCAGTTACCTTTCCTTAATATGGCTGCCGCATTATCTGTTTGCAAGATGGTTTCTAATTCCTATGGACTTGATGCTGCTGTTAAATGGCCAAACGATGTTCTAGTGAACGGACGCAAAATCTCTGGGATCCTTGTCGAAACAGATATGCAATCAAAGAATGTAATTAATGCCATAATTGGTATAGGTATCAATGTGAACCTCGATCCCTCGAAATTTTCTGACATATCCAATATATCGACAAGTATTAAAAACGAATTAGGTCAAATTATCGATCGAACCTACGCGATGAAGGAATTCTTACGGTTCTTTAATGAATATTATGACCTCATTAGAAAAGGACACCCACTCACGACTGAATGGTCATCAAAATTGGAAACTCTGGGATCCTATATTCGAGTTAGATGGAAGAATCAAATATTTGAAGGATGGGCTGACAAGGTTGATGAACAGGGGAATTTGGAGATTATTGGGACCAATGGCAATGTGATCACTGTGATGGCAGGTGAAGTTACTTTACAGTTGTGACTATTATTTAAGACAAGGAGAAAAATTGTGTTGAACAAATTAAGCCTGAAAGAGACAGTCGTTGTGATTACGGGTGCTGGGACAGGATTAGGTGAGGAAATGGCGCTATCAATGGCCCAGGCGGGAGCATGTGTTGTTATAGCTGCTCGTCGTTCAGGACCTATTAACAATGTTGTAGAAAAGATAAGAAAAATTGGTGCGAATTCTATCGCTGTAACAACTGATGTCACTATTCCAAAACAGGTAAATCTGTTAATTGATACGACCTTGAAGGAATTCGGGAAAATAGACGTCCTTTTTAATAATGCAGGAATAGTTCGTGCCCATGGAGGAATACCTATCTGGGATATAACTGATGAAGATTGGAGAATAGGAATAGATACTAACCTTAGTAGTGCATTTTATTGTTCTAGAGCGGTGGCTAAACATATGGTCTCAAGAGGGAAAGGTAAGATTATAAATGTCTCTTCTGGTTTTGGTCTTCGTGGAGGAAGAGATAACTATATGTATTCCTGCAGCAAGGGAGGAGTTATTCAACTGACCAGGACTTTGGCTACTAGTTTGGGGAGATACGGCGTTACCAGTAATTGTCTGGTGCCAGGATATTTCCTGACGGAAGGGACCAGACAATCTAACGATCATTTGCCAAAAGGAGAATTCATCCCGGTAGGAAGAGCTGGAAGACCAGAAGAAGTAGGGCCGTGTGCGGTATTTCTAGCATCGGCAGCATCAGATTATATGAATGGTGAATCATTAATCATCGACGGAGGAGGGCTGTCTGGCGGCTATGCTCCGACCCATTATAGTCAAGAAATACCTATAAACTTCGGTTAATAAAAAATTTGAAAAGGTGAAGGTATGCATCTATCTAAAGGATGGGATTTGTCAGGCAAATCAGCAGTTATAACTGCTGACAATCGGGGATGGACGCCTTTCTTAGCGTCCGCATTAGCAGAAGCAGGTGCGGATTTAGTTATTGTAGGCTCATTGAAATCTGACATGATGGAGGCTGCGAAAACGGCTAGCCATCATGGAACAACAGTTGTGACTGTAATTACCGATATAACTAGTGAACATAGTGTGGTAACAATGTTAGATGATGTTATGGATAAATTTAACCGAGTAGATATCCTAGTGAATAATGCTTTATTAGAATTCGCAAAACCGTTGCATGATGTTAGTTCTGCTGAATGGAAAATAATTATGGAATTCAATGTGTTTTCTAGGTTTCTGTTGTGTAGATTGATTGGAAAGCATATGTTGAGACAAGGTGGAGGTCGTATAATAAATATTGAGTCTGGACTATCAATTAGAGGAATGAGGAACGCGGTAGCTAGTTGTGTAAGTCAAGGAGCCATACACCAGATGACCTCCGCGTTGGCTTTGGAATGGGCGAAAGATAATATTAGAGTTAATGGGATTGGTGCTGGTTGGATTTCCACGTCACAGCCATCCGCAAATGGTGATGAATCCTTACTTACAAGATATATTCCATCTAAACGAAGAGGTCACCCGAATGATCTCTGCGGTCTCCTTGTTTATCTAAGCTCAGACGCATGTGATTTCTTAACTGGACAGACCATATTTATCGATGGAGGTGTCTTGGCTCATGCTTAAAACCGCAGTATATATAAAAATGCACACTCGGATATACAATTGATAGATTGAATGATAATTGTCCCAGGTTGTTCCACGATCGGGGAGTTATGGTGTTAGATTTCAAAAAACTGTCTGAAGATGTGTGTAACGGAGAATCCAGGTAAATATAAAACGCAACTGATCATAAAGTCTCGATTGTTTAAAGTTCACAGGATATGTATGTCTAGTTTTTTAATTATGCGAGGATATGGGAGAAGAAATAAGTTCAGAGGAATCCGAGGTATATCGGAAGGTGAACTAAGGGCGAAGCTCTCCTTTCGCTAAATTGAGTAATTAGAGAGGAGTTCATATAAGAATCCATCTGGCAACTCTGACTATTATTGTAATCAGGAGAATGGCCACCATTGGAGAAAAATCCAACATACCTACCCGGGGCATTATCCGACGTATGGGAAGCAGTACCGGTTCAGTAATTTGTTCAATAATTTTGGCTATTGGGCTCTCAGGCGATACGTTTAGCCAGGAGAGTACTACCCGGCCTATTAGAGACACGTAAAGCACATCTGACAAGATGGAAATAAACCTATAAATCAGTTCATTCAATTTTGGTTCCCTAGATTTCGGGACTTATCGTACGCGGATATAACAGCATTCATGACAGAGGATTTAAATAATCCTTGCTCCAATGCTAGTAACCCTTCGGCTGTTGTTCCACCAGGTGAAGTCACCATATCTTTAAGGGTAGCAGGGTGGTTATCACTAGACTTCAACAGCTTGGTACTACCTAGGATGGTTTCTACTGTCAGCCTTCGAGACATTTCACGGCTCATACCCAAATAGACTCCAGCATCTATTAGTGATTCAATGAACATGAAAACGTATGCTGGACCACTTGCACTCAAAGCTGTTGCCATGTCGATGTATTTCTCCTCATCTACATAAATTTCATCACCTAGAGTTCTAAGTATTTTTCTTATTGTCTCCATATCGCTTTGAGGTACCTCATTAGATGAAGTCCACACGGTAATGCCCTGCCCAATTTGTGCCGGTGTGTTGGGCATAAGACGAATTACTTTATTGTGTCCGAGATCTTTACACAGGTATTTCATTGTCGCTCCAGCAATAATTGAAACAACTGTGTTTTTACTGGAGAGCGTTGACTTAATTTCGTCTACAACTTCTCTAAGATTTTGAGGTTTTACGGACAATATCACCAGATCAGACCCGTTTACTACATTCACATTGGAAGAACAAGTACTGACGCCGTAAGTTTCTGAAAGGTACTGTCTTCGCAATTGAATAGGATCGCTGATTCTTATGTTGCGGGATGATACTATATCGGCTCCAAGAATGCCTCGGATAATTGCTTCTGCCATGACACCGCCACCGATGAATGAAATATTCATGTGAAATATTCCTCGTAACTAAGATTCATTCGTCTATTAAGGTAAACGGGCTTCACTGGCCAGACTTGAAGCCACTTTAAGAGATTCCATCATGCTGGTATGGTCTGCTATACCCTTTCCAGCTATGTCAAATGCTGTTCCATGATCCACAGAAGTGCGTATAAAGGGTAGCCCTAAGTTTACACTAACACTACTAGCCCAATCATGGACCTTAATAGGTATGTGACCTTGATCGTGATACATAGCTATAACAACATCATACTTTTGCTGAATGGCATAATTGAAAACTGTGTCGGCTGGAACGGGCCCGACAGCATCGATACCTATAGATTGAGCTTCCATTATAGCTGGAGTTATCTCGGTAGATTCTTCGCTTCCCAAAAGACCTCCGTCACTGGCGTGAGGGTTCAAAGCTGATACTGCTATTTTAGGATTAGGGAATCCCCATCGTTTAAAATATGTGTTGGTTAATTTAATTTTTCCCAACACATTACTCTTAGTAACTGCATCACAGGCTAATCTGAGGGAGCGATGCGTAGTTAGGTGTACCACCCTTAATTTCTTGGCTATCAACATAGTCGCCACATTTAGAGCGCCGGTCTGACGCTGGAAAATCTCCATATGGCCAACGTCCTTATATCCGGCAAGGTTACAAGCCTCTTTGTTGATTGGTGCTGTTGCTACGGCTTGTATTACACCGGATTTTGCTAGATTTCCTGCCTCTAGTATCCAATTTACTGATGCTCGACCAGCTGTTGCTGATAGTATTCCGTATGATATCTCTGATGTGTCCAAGTTACTGTTGTCCAATATGTCAATTGCATTAGGATTATTCCCTACCGCTTCTAAATCATATGCTATGTTGGTTGAAACTGAAGAGCCTACACACTTAAGAACGTCAGCGATGGCTGTACGGCTTCCTATGATAAAGGGCCTACACTTTTCGTATATGGACTTGTCCAGTAAGGCCTTAGTGGACACTTCGGCCCCTATGCCGGCAGGGTCTCCCATTGTTATGGCAATCAAGGGTTTGTTAGTCATATTGTAACTCAGAGTGCAAGTATAGTTCTGTTAATAGAGTTAAATATCTCATGCATTTATTAGATTTGGTAAGTAGCGTCATCTACTCGCATTTCGTATATCCGCAATCCAGACAGCGTAGACAACCTTCTTGGTGAATAACATATCCGGAGCATTTGGTGCACTTCGATCCTGTAGGTATTTGTGTAGACAATCCAGTACCATTTCCATTTGAAGGGAATAGCCCGAGTTGGGATGCGCTCTCATCGCTGGTTATTTGATTATCCAACAATTGCTTTGGAGCGGGGTTGTCTATATGCCTGCTGAGTACCTGAGCTACGGCATCCTCAGCTGATCGTATTAAAACACCTTGATCCCAAATAGGCTCACTTGTAATACCCTTTAATTGGCTGACTATTTCGTGCGGAGCAATACTCGAACGCAGACATAGAGATATCATTCGTGACAATCCTTCAAGATGAGCTGCTTCCGTCCCTCCAGCTTTACCTATCTGAGAAAATAACTCGAATGGCTTACCTTCTTCGTCAAAATTGATAGTTACGTACATGGTACCTTGACCAGTTCTCGATCGCTCCGTTATACCTTTGATCGTAGTTGGCCTTTGACGAGGGACGAGTAAGCGATTGTTCTTTTCGTTACTATTGTTGGCAAGTTCCTTCCCTGTTTCCAAAACTTGCATTGATTTCGATCCATCTCGGTAAACGGTAACTGCTTTGCAACCTGTTTCCCATGCGAGCCAGTATGCGTTGTGAATGTCTGCAACAGTTGCATCATTGGGCAAATTAATGGTCTTTGAAACAGAGTTAGTAACGTGTTTTTGCCATACGGCTTGCATGCGCACGTGGGCTTCTGGGCTGATACTCATAGAAGTTCTAAATGCAGCCGAATCGGCGCCATTTTCTTTGAGGATGTTAATTGCGTCTAGAGGATTAGACGCAATTAACTCTAAAATTGCTGTCACTTTTTCTTCACTATCAAGATATGTTCTAAGAGTGTCTTTCACTGATACAGGTGCATCCAATAATCGGGTTGCTGTTCCTTCATGGTCTTTCCATAGGACGTTTGACCACCACGCTAAAGCGAAATGAGGTTCTATTCCGCTTGAACACTCAGCAAGTCTGCTAATAGTCCCGGTAGGAGCTATTGTGATAACGCTGGAGTTTCTTACGGGGGGCATTCCTCTTTCTTTAAGGCCGGATTTGCTGTATTCAGGGAAGGGACCTCTTTCTTTCGCTAAATCGGCTGAAGCATTCCATGCAGTGTCATTTATAAATTGACCGACTTCATCAGCTAGAGCAAGTGCTTCTTGCGAGTCGTAGGGAATACTTAACCTAACCAGTGCATCTGCCCAGCCCATGACTCCCAATCCTATTCGCCTTGTTGCAAGGTTTACTTCTCTTAGTTTTGGTAAGGGGAATCGATTTGTTTCAATAACATCGTCGAGGAAACGGACGGATGTCCTGATAGTCTGCTCCAGTTTGATCCAATCAATTCCATTCATATCTATATGGTGATCCAAGTTTATTGAACCTAGGCAACAATTACCATAATTCTCTAAAAATTCTTCACCACAAGGATTACTTGTTTCAATTAAACCCATTTGTGGATTGGGGGCGGTTTCCCAAACCCTATCAATGAAAACCACCCCTGGATCTCCAGTTTTCCATGCAGACTCACATATCTCGCTCCAAATCTCTTTAGCCGGTAGTCTGTCTACCACATTACCATTCCGAGGGTTGATCAGTTGCCACTCTTCGTCTGATTCGACAGCTTTCATGAAGTCATCTGTTATCTGAAGGGATATATTGAAGTTTTGTAATGTGTCGTCTCGGTCTTTACAATGGATGAACTCGCGCACGTCTGGATGACTGATTCGAAGTTGGCCCATATGGGCTCCTAATCTGAACGAACCTTGAGTAAGAGTCGCACCTATAGAAGAGTAAAGTTTCATAACAGCTATGGGGCCACATGCCTCACCGTGGGTCGTTGAGATCTTGTCACTTTTCGGTCTTAGGTTTGAAAATCCAAAGCCTATGCCACCACCCCATTTTTCTATCATTGCTGCATCGTATGCCACTTTCATAATCGAGTCCATGGTATCTTCTGGGGATACCACAAAACATGCTGAGAGACATCCCAGACCTCTGCCAGCGTTTACAAGAGTGGGAGAATTAGGCAAGAAGTCCAAAGAAGACGTGAGGTCATAAAATCTCCTTTCCCATTCTGTGCGTAATTCAGCCGTTGGTTCACCCTGTGCAATTGATTTAGACACCCTGCGGAATAAATCATCCGGCTCCTCCACCGGGTTTCCTTGATCATCCTTCTTCAGATAACGCTTTTCCAAAATTATTCTCGCATTATCAGAAAGTTGCGTAATCTTTGTATTAGAATGCTGTGAGCCTTCTCCTTCTTCTAAAGATTGCGCCAAAGCCTCAATTTGTTCAGCCGTTAAACCCGATTGGATAGCTTTCAACATCACATTCTCTAGGAACTTTCTATCGCTATCATCACTGCTGGAAGGATAAGGTAATCTATCAGACGTTCCGCTTTTTATCATTTCTAGGACTCCTGAGAATGAAAATAAAGATTCATATACAGATCATATCAAAGAGGTCGGATTGATTCGGATCCGTAATTATTTCGCCTATAGCTATCGTCTTACGGTCTTTACAAACAGACAAGGTCACCTCTCAGATGTATATTCAAGCGTTAGATGTTCATTAGAGGCAACCATTAACCATTATGAGGATCAGAGTGAGAGTCTTTCCGCCTGCCATCTCTACGACGCTGCTTAGAAAGAACATTTCCGCCAAAATCTTCTAAAAAGGACAGTTGATTTGCGGATGTTTCTTTTTCGTTCTGCACTAAAAGATCTTCAACCTCCCCCTTGAAACTTTCTATATCAGTAAAGTCACGATACACACTTGTGAACCTTATGTAAGCCACTCTGTCTAGATCTTTCAGCCTATCCATAGCCAGTTCCCCAATCGTTTTTGACGGTACTTCTGCCCTGCCTAAACTAGCTAATTGAGCTTCTATATCGTCTATCATCTTTTCGATACTGCCTATGGGGAGTGGCCGTTTCGCACAAGCCTTAGTCAGACTGATTTTCAATTTATCGCGGCTAAAATCCTCTCTTCTACCATCATTCTTTATAATCATCAGAACTCGGGTTTGTATGCGCTCGTATGTAGTAAATCTGAGGCTGCAGAGAAAACACTCACGTCGTCGTCGGACGCCTTCCTTTGAGTCTCTTGAATCTATTACTTTCGAATCACCATTGCCACAGTACGGACAAAGCATACTATAAAGTCCTGAGTGTAGTTATGAGTGCAGTTATGAGTGATGGTCACAATCTACAAGTTGTCGTGGTTCTTTAATAAGATACCGCTATATATTGCGTGTGTCAATGCAGAATCGAGGCATTTTCATTGATTTTGGCGAGTTATTTTTCAGAAACAAGGAGTATTTAGAGTCCCAACGACGAAGGAGAGGGAAAGAGGGCTATTCCGGATGTGTCATTCAATGTTATACATCCATTACAGAAAGAGAGGAACCCCTGTTTTTCAAGGATTCCTCTCTTCGGAAGTCTGATCGTTATCATAGATTGAGTTGCATAGAACTGGTCAGTCTATCAGTCCCTGTATTTGAGAGGGATTCAACCTCCTGACTTTTGAATGACGTCGCAGGAATGGCGGAACATCAAGTTCTGACTCGTTTTCAGCTAAGGTGTCACGCAACATCGACGAAATCTTATCTTCATGTTCTGAGGCCGTAGCCAAAGTTGGGAATCCAGTTGCGATTATAATCAACTTTATCTCGTTCTCCATCTTCATGTCAGTTACCATGCCGAAAATTATGTTGGCATCAGGATCTACAACCCTTTGAATCACTTCCGCAGCTTCGTGTAACTCGGACAATTTGAGGTCACTACCGCCTGTTATATTAAACAGTACTCCGTTTGCACCTTCGATAGATACGTCCAGAAGAGGGTTTGTTATAGCTCGTTGCGCTGCTTCTCTTGCCCTGTGTTCTCCTATTCCCCATCCTATGGACATCCAAGCAGGTCCTGCATTGCGCATTATAGCCTGAATATCAGCAAAATCTAGATTTATTTCACCAGGTACTGTTATAAGTTCAGCTATAGATTGTACTCCCAAGCGCAACACATCATCAGCCATTCTAAATGAATTCTCGGCGGTAATTTCTTCTTCCGCTATAACATGTAGTCTTTCGTTAGGTATGACCAATAAAGTATCGACCTGTTCCCTTAATTTTTCAATGCCTTCGTCAGCAACACGAGAACGTCGTATCCCTTCGAATGCAAATGGTCTAGTAACAACTCCAACAGTTAGTGCTCCGGTTTCTCTGGCCAGTTGGGCGACCACTGGAGCTGCTCCCGTTCCTGTCCCTCCTCCCATACCGGCCGCCACGAATATCATATCTGCGTCTCTAACAGCCTCATAGATGTCTTCCCTACTTTCTTCGCCAGATTTCATCCCGAGTTCAGGATCGCCACCCACTCCTTTACCGTTTGTTAGTTCGTCACCGATCCTTATTTTTAGAGGGACATCACTTCTAACCAAGGCCTGGGAGTCGGTATTTACAACCATGTATTCAACATTTGGCACACGCTCACGAAACATTCTTGAAACTGCGTTAGATCCTCCTCCTCCCACTCCTATTACCTTAATTCTTGCGATTTCATCCGGTTGGCTGTTAGTCACCGCCATATGATCCTCCCTTAATTATTACCCAAATAGCTTCTATTGAAACACACCTTTAATTTTATGGATTACTCTAGTTATCGCATTACCGCTATCCGACATCGGTTTCCCCGTGCCATTCTTACGGCTGTTAGGCTCTTCATGTACGGTATGGCTTGCTGCCCAGATTAGTATTCCAAGACCTGTGGAATAAGATGGAGTATTGAGATCATCCGGTATATTTTCTATGTATCCATTTGGACACCCCATCCTGACATTTTCTGTTATCATTCTTTTGATAAGATTCTCTAGTCCTGGCAAGATCGAACCACCACCTGTCATAACGACTTTATATGTCGTTAAATCTCCTATTTCGGCGTCGTCTAGTTTTAACTTAATTAAACGAACTAATTCTTGACCGCGTTCCTTGGTGAGCTGACAGAGTTCGTGCCTAGGTATTTTTAGTTCAGTTTTTCTGCCTTCGATGTTAAGACGGACGTGTTCTTCTGGGCCTACCGTCTCAGGCTCAGTGCTAGCATACGCTAGCTTGGCATCCTCAGCTGCGCTTCGAGATGTATCGTACGTTAGAGAAATATCGTTGGTGAATTGAATTCCCCCCACAGGTATTACCGAAGAGAAGCATACAGTTCCCTCTCTGTAGACCACGACATCCGTAGTGCCGCCGCCAATGTCCACTAAAGCGACGCCGTGTTCCTTTTCCTCTTTTGTTAAAACAGATGCACTACTCGCTAGAGGTTGGAGTACTAGCGATTGCACTTTAACTCCGGCATTTTCTACAGATCGCACAAGTTTTCTGGTCAAGGATGGAGATGCAGTAACAATATGGCTTTGCACTTCAAGACGATTAGAATGCATTCCCAGAGGATCCCTGATCCCATACTCACCATCCAATGAATACGCTATAGGCAAAGCGTGTATAATTTCCTTGCCTGTGTCGTTCATTGAATTGGCAATAGTACTTGGAACCTGGCTTAGATCGTCTTTCGTGATCACGCCATTTCTGCCAACCCAGTCCAATATAGATATGCGGTTTTCAAAGGAAATGTGTGATCCTGTGATACTAACATGAGCACTTTCAATTTTTACTGAAGAGTCACGTTCCGCCATGGCGATCGAAGAACGGATAGCTTCCCCTGTTTTCACTTCGTCCATAACATTACCTTTACTGATACCTATGGACGGAACTACACCGTGACCAAGGATAGATAGCGCACCCGAACAAGACTTCTCACTTATAATTGTGCAAATCTTAGTTGTGCCTACATCGATAGATGACAATATTCTTTTCTCTTGTATCATGCCGGTACTCCGTTTATTGTTAATTCAGATAGTGATACCGTTGATTCTGTTAATGTCAGTTCAGTCAAATACGCTCTGCAATCCTCATTCGAGCACTTCTGCTCCTAGGGTTATTTTTAATTTCGCTCGGCTCAGGTTTTATCACTCTCCGGTTAATTATTTTCATTGATGATTTGTGGCTGCATATACACTCGATAGATTTCACTGGGCATATACAATCCGTAGATTCCTTCTGAAATATACGTTTTACCAGTCGATCCTCCAGAGAGTGATAGCTAATCACTACCATTCGTCCACCAGGTTTTAAAACATTCATAGATTTTTCTAGGCCACATTTGAGGTTGTCTATTTCAGAATTCACCGCCATTCTGATTGCTTGAAAGGTCTTTGTGGCTGAATGTATTTTGCTGTACCCAGACTTTCTCACAATACCCTCTATTAAATAAGCTAACTCTGTTGTTGTTTTAACCGGACGTTTGGATACAATCGCACGGGCTATATGTCTCGCCTTGGGTTCTTCTCCTAACTCGAAGATAATATCCGATATCTTTCGTTCTGAATACTCGTTTACTACCTGATACGCAGTAAGATCTTGTGCTGTATCGAAACGCATATCTAATTGGGCATTTCTCCTAAAACTAAACCCTCTGTAGCCGTTCTCTAACTGAACGGACGAAAGGCCGAGATCGAATAACACACCATCGGCTTCTAAAAACCCATGGTCTCGGGCATATATATCCACGTGTGCGAAATTCCCTTGAATCAAGACAGGTTGGCTGTTATATTGCTTTAATCGCTCCCTAGATGCTTTCACAGCCTCAAAGTCTAAATCTATCCCCAGTAGACTAGGCCGAGGACAGACTGCCTTTAGTATTGAATTTGCGTGACCTCCCTGGCCTAAATTACAGTCTATATAAGTCCCTTCTGGTCTTACCTGAAGTGCTTCAATGGCTTCCTTTTCCAATACTGGTATGTGACCTGGTTTCATTAGCTCTATAAGAGATCCTTAACAGAACCGATTATATTCACAACAATCTCTGACTCACCGTACACGCAAATGACCTAGGTACAGCGACTTGAGGGACCTATCTATTAGTCCAATACTGTGGAGGCGTGGTAAAATTAGTTCGATCTCCGGTCGAATTCAAGGAAAATTTAGGGTCTGCACTGAGTTTCCCAGAGGCGGGTAAGCCTATGCAAGGTGAATTCGTATATCTTTTTCCGCGGGTTTGTAAACTCAGTGCCGTTAACAAACTTTTTTTAAGAACGTGAAAACATTCTAATATACTCAGATGGAGGTCTTATTATATTTAAACTAGCTATATTAACTATAAGTGATTCAGGTTTTAAAGGCGATCGTAAAGATGTCAGTGGTGACGTGATAAGCGATATCATGATGAAACAGAGTTTTAGAGAAATCTACAGAGAAATAATAGCTGATGAAAAAGATATAATTTCCGACAAATTAAGGTTATGGGCTGATAGCGAAGACATCGATCTCATACTTACGACAGGTGGTACAGGACTCGGTCCCAGGGACGTGACTCCTGAAGCGACTAAGGCAATTATTGATTTAGAGGTTACTGGTATTGCCGAAGCAATGCGGATAGAGACGCTTAGCAAAACGCCTTTCGCCATGCTGAGTCGTTCCATTGCTGGAGTTCGGAGGGGGTGTCTCATAATCAATCTCCCAGGGAGTCCTAAGGCTGTTTCTGAGACTTTGGAAGTCGCATTACCAGCGATTCCTCACGCTCTCGAAATGATAAAAGGTTGGCGTACTCATAAGGATGGCTGATATGTCAATTAAATTCCATATCTTCACAATATTTCCGGATATGTTTGAAGGACCATTATCAAAAGGAATTATAGCTCGGGCTATAACGAATCAACTTATAACAGTGAGGTTAATTAATATTCGTAAATATGCCCGCGATCGACGAGGCACTATTGATGATTATCCTTTTGGGGGTGGTCCTGGGATGATTATGAAACCAGAACCTTTATTTGAGGCTGTGGAAGATGAATATAAATCTGGGGTTATTAACGAATCCAGCAAAATCATATTACTTTCCCCCCAGGGTCGTCGATTGACGCAGGCTATAGTCGAAGACTTAGCTAAGCTAGATGAGATAGCTATGATATGTGGACGTTACGAAGGTATCGATGAGCGTGTGCGTAAACATCTAGTAACTGATGAAATAAGTATAGGAGATTATGTGTTAGGGGGAGGGGAACTAGCATCCATGGTCGTTGTGGATGCCGTTTCCAGATTAATCCCAGGCGTAGTAGGATCAATTGAATCTGTTATGGACGATTCTTTTACAACCGGACTCCTTCAACATCCCCAATACACTAGACCATCTGAATTTCGTGAATGGAAAGTTCCTCCAATCCTACTTTCAGGAAATCACGCGGAGATATCCCGTTGGAAACGTCGGGAGTCCATTAAAAGGACATTACTGAGACGGCCGGAATTACTAAGTCTAGAAACTCTGTCTGAAGATGAGGTCACTTTTGTAGAAGGTTTAAATAAGGACAACCTTGACTGATATAAATTAACATTGGGCGTCAATCAGCGGCGGGTATTTCATACGCATTGGTGAAGTACGTTCGTATGCATGGCCGAGGCGGAATAGTAGTTTCTCATCGAAAGGTCGTCCTATTAATTGTAAACCTATGGGAAGGTTTTGTTTAGCCGTTAGTCCGCAGGGTATACTGATTGCAGGCAAACCAGTCGCATTGGCTGGACTCGTGTTTCTTGAAACAGCCCCTGAGCCAGGACCTTTCAATGGATGTTCCTCGCCACAAAGTTTAAATGTAGGTGAGTCGAGGAGAGGTGCAGCCACCGGAGTTGTTGGTGTTGCTCTACACTCTACTT
>Ga0310121_10001212_pt1 | contig 26921 bp, 22 predicted proteins | sample CB27_Tmax_986_MG_FD_203504 | JGI IMG/M metagenome (GOLD analysis project Ga0310121, IMG submission 203504) | Marine microbial communities from Western Arctic Ocean, Canada - CB27_Tmax_986 | ecosystem: Environmental > Aquatic > Marine > Oceanic | place: Canada: Western Arctic Ocean | collected... | reverse complement strand
TAGCTCGACGCCGACACACTTGCGCCTGTCGCAATTACACCCTTAATGAAGGTGCGTCGCGAAAAATTATCAGTTGCTTCTTCCTGCCGCGGAATCTGTTCCACGTCTCTCATGAGACGACCTCCTCAAATTGCCTGGTATATTTTCCAGACACAAAAACCAAGACGAGGGTACACAAGCCCTTTTAGAAGGCTGCAGTCTACCACGAATTTCCAACTGTCAAGACGTATAATCTCTGTTTATAAATGGGACTAAATCGGTCGGATTTCCTCTCCGTGCCCGAGGGACTCATCTCGAGCAAGAAAGAACCCGACCAACGCCAGAACTGGAAACGGCTGGGCTCCACGATCCAACCGCGGTAGTTCTTAAAAAATAATATCCCCTGACTGATATTCTTGGTTATTTGCTTGGAGTGCCTTCAAGATCTGGTGCGCCATCCACATGCCTGCGTCAATTAGTCCTCCCTTGAAAACATTTCTCCATCTCTAACTGCCAGGCCCAGACTAAAACAGAAGTCTGTTCACTAATGACGCAGCTTACTTTTTCTCGAGAGGCAATCGATTGCGCTTCCACATTCTTCGGGTGAAAACGTGACCTAGACGCCCTCTTGTATTCCTTCATAATGAAAGCTTCTTTCATATTGCGAATTAAATAGCACCATCAGAATGCTTATTGGTTACCGAGACAAATTAAGGAAAATCGTGTTTGGCCGTCTTGCATTCTCCCATTATTCAATCATATGATTAAAACATATGTTTAACTCTAGGCCAACCATTTAGGCCGAATCTCAAGGAAACTTATTGTGGCCGCAGAAACGAAAGAGCGAATTCTTGACGCCGCCGAACAGCTTTTTGCTGACGTGGGATTTCAGTCCACGTCCCTCCGTGACATTACCAGTGCAGCTGGTGTCAATGTTGCTTCGGTCAACTACCACTTCGGATCGAAAGATGCGTTGTTCACCGCCCTATTGGAACGAAGGTTCGCGCCAGTCAACAAGCGTCGAATCGAACTCCTCGATGAACTTGAGGCGACTTCTACTGACGCTGTAAAGCTTGAGGACCTTGTGCGAGCTTTTCTCTCTCCGCCGTTCGAACTGTTCGCAAAGAGAGCGACGATCTTGCGTCTTCTCGCTCGACTCCATAGCGAAACGGACGAAGTCCGCACGGCATTTGTCGTTGCGTTTCAACCCACGAGCCGCCGTTTTATATCGGCGTTCCAAAAAGCGTCCCCACAAATTGGTGCAGAAGAAGTTGCCTGGAGAGCCCAGTTCTTAGTCGGGGCTATGGCTCACACAATGCTACTCAGCCAATCGTTTCCTGTTCAAGCGGATCGGCAATCGGATCCTCTTGAGTTGTTGGAAGCATTAATTAAGTTTGGCACTGCAGGTTTCGTAACAGAGCGGAGCCAGCCAAAGACAGCAACTGCAGCCGCACAGGTTTAACGATGACTCTACGTATTTTTTCTTGTGTTTGTTTAATCATCGCTACAGGGTGCGCATCAGTTCCTGCCGTTCAACATCCAACACTTGAGATCGCATTGCCAGAGGAATGGTCTGCTGAAAATTCGCGAAGCGGCGCGCTTGAAGTGACGTGGTGGGAGGACTTCGACGATAGCGGCCTCGCCGCTGCGATCGACGTTGCGCTGTCGCAAAACTATGACCTCCGCGCCGCGACCGCACGCCTAGAACAGGCGGCTGCTGCTGCCGAGGCAACCGAAGGCGACTTACAACCAACTTTGCAAACAACTTTCAATGGATCACGCCGGAAGCAAAATTTTGTTGGTTTCCCGATCCCTGGTAGCGAAGGACAAGTGCTGAGCACGGTTTCGACGAACTACGGTGTCTCCCTCGATTTGTCATGGGAAATCGACCTCTGGGGTCGCCTGCGCAATACAGCTAGAGCTGCACTGACCGACCTACAAGCGTCGGCAGCCGACCTTCGTGGAGTTCAGCTTTCCATCGCCGGCCAAACCACAAAAGCGTGGTTTGCGATTGCTGAAGCCCAACAACAGGTTGATCTCTCGCGGCAAACAGTTCGAAGTTTTCAATCTTCGGTGGAACAAGTACAAGAGCGTTTTAACGCGGGTATCCGTCCAGCACTGGACCTAAGACTAGCTTTACTCAATCTCTCCAATGCGGAAGCTCAGCTCCAACAGAGTCTCCAGCAGTTTGACGGTACCGTCCGGCAGCTTCAGCTCCTCCTTGGGCAATACGCCGACGGTCAATTTGAGACCCCGACTGAGCTGCCGGAGATCACGCCTGAGGTACCAGCTGGTCTGCCGGCAGATTTAGTTGCTCGTCGACCAGACTTAGCCGGAGCGGAACGGCGGCTGGCTGGTTTTCTAATCAGAGCCGACGTCGCCAGAAGCGACCTGCTGCCCCGACTCAGCCTAACCAACGCAACCGGTACCGCGACGGATGGGTTGCGGTCACTGATCGATGGGAACTTCGGCGTCTGGAGTCTCTTGGGAAATGTCGTCGCACCACTCTGGCAAGGGGGACGCCTCCGCGCCCAAGTCGAACGAGCCGACGCTCAAGGCGCTGAGGCACTCGCCAACTATGCCAACGCCGCGCTCACAGCGTATGCCGAGGTTGAAACCGCACTCGCTTCGGAAGAGTTTCTTGCAGAGCGAGAACGTCACCTCACTGAGTCCGCGTTGCAGGCTCGCGCGGCTGAACGCCTCGCCGAAGAACGATACCGAGCCGGACTGGAAAACTATATTACCGTTCTCGACTCGCAACGCTCGGCGGTCAGCGCTGAAGCTTCGTTAATCACTGCACGGCAAACCCGATTAGAGAACCGTGTGGATTTGTACCTTGCACTCGGTGGAGGCTTTGAACAACTCGAAGCGCCGGTGCAACTTTCAGTTCTAGAAGGACAGTAACCATGCGTGTACTTATTCGTCTGTTGAAAATTCTATCTCCGTTCGTGGTCCTCGGCTTGGCCGGCGTTGCGGCTTACATAATGTTCATTAATCGTCCCCAGGTCGAAACGCAGATACCAACTGTCGCCGCCCCGGGTATTCGGGCTCAACTCGTAAGCCTGGAAACAATTCGGATCTCCGTAGCCAGCCAAGGTACCGTCCGCCCACAAACTGAAACACAACTTGTCCCCGAGGTCGCCGGACGTGTTACCTGGGTCGCACCGTCGTTTGCTGAGGGGGGGTTCTTTGAGGAAGGCGATGTGCTTGTCCGACTCGACCGTTTCGATTACCAACAGGCTGCGGTTAGCGCACGGTCGCAATTAGCACAGACCCGCCTACGACTGGCGCAAGAAGAAGCTGAAGCAGAGGTGGCACAGCGAGAATGGGAAAATCTCGGACGCGGGGACCCTCGCGCGTTGACCCTCAGAGAACCCCAACTCGCAGACGCGCGGGCATCTGTAGCCGCGGCAGAAGCAGGTATCGAACGGGCAGAACGTGACCTCGAACGGGCGGATGTAGTTGCACCTTACTCGGGCCGAGTCAGAACCAAGAGCGTGGACGTCGGGCAATTCGTTACCGTGGGCGCCCCAATTGCCTCGATCTACTCGATTGACAAGGCGGAAGTCGGCCTAGCACTTCCTGATGACGATCTCGCCTATTTGGACCTCCCGCTCGCATATCGCGGCGAAGTCACCCAAGCTGGACCCCGAGTTATTTTAAGAACGACATTCGGCGGAGTCGCCTATGAATGGGACGGACGGATAGTACGAACCGAGAGTGAACTCGATCCCGTAACTCGTATGGTGCAGGTTGTCGCCGAAGTACAGGACCCATACGCCCCAACCAACGACCCGAGGCGCCCACCGTTGTCGGTTGGGATGTATGTTGAAGCCGAGATTCAGGGACGGTCGTTTGAAGAGATTGCGGTGATTCCCCGTGCTGCGCTCCGCGGTCGCAACCAGGTTCTTGTGATTGACGACGATAGTCGCGTCCGGTTTCGCGATATCGAAATCCTCAGAGCAACGACGGATTCCGTCTATGTTAATCGGGGCCTGTCGGCCGGTGAGATAATTGCTGTATCCCCACTCGACAGCCCAGTCGAAGGGCTACTGGTACAGATAACCGACGTCGACATCGACCGATTCGCCGACACGACAGCGCCTCCGGTCACCCCGTCAGATCCAGCCGTCGCTAACGCCCGACCGGACACCACGCCGGAGACAGAAGAGGTTTCAGAATCAGAACCACCCACGTGGCTTCTCGAACTGTTGAATGGTGCGTCAGCGACACCAAACCGCTTGGCACAGATCGAAAACGACCAATCCGACCTCACGGATGACACGCCCCTCCCAGACACGAGTGATGCCACAGTACCAAGTGCGGCCACCCCCGAACCACGTTCACCGGTGGTCGATGACACTCCACCACCGACAGCCCCCCCCGGCGCAACAGCAGTTTCAAGAAATGCAGTCGCTCTGATTCCGTTTGAAAACATCACGCGGACCAATCGAAATACGAGTCTGGCGACTGATTTAACTCAAGCGGTGAGAACCCAGCTTGAAGACGTTGACTCAATCACCATCGTACCGACAGAAACTGAAGCCATCTTAGTGATCGCTGGCGGTGTACAACAGCAGGACAGTTCCGTCCGTGTCACGGCTCGTATCATCGACACTCGCAATGGTGACGTCATCACAGCCCTCAAGCTGGACGGTTCGGTCACCGAATTGACGCAGATTCAATCTGACCTAGTCAGCGCGATCCATGAAAGTATCGCTGACACATTTGAAACGGGCGAGACCATCCCAGAGGCCTTGCCTGCGACGGCCGTTGACGCTACGCCGGGGATTTCCATCACGGTTCAACGTTTCGAGAATGTCACCGAGACACCCCAAGTTGCACAGTTTGAAGACGCTATCCGGACCACTGTTACTGAACGCCTTCAGACGGTTGAAGGGATCACCCTTGTTGCGTCCGAAGCTCAGCCTCAGTTGACGGTAAACGGCGGAATCCAACAGAGCGGAAATCTAGTGCGCATCACTGCCACCCTTGTTGACTCGCGCGACGACTCCGTCTTGCGAGCAGTCAAGGTCGATGGCGTGATAGAAGAGTTCTCGAGTGTCCGTGACCAGGTTGCCGCAGCGATTCACCAAACCGTTGTTGAGGTTCTAAACGGCACGACCGGCGACACGACTACTTCTGCCGGTCAACCACTCACAATTCGCCCCTTCGCAAATATAAGCCAGCGGCCAGAGGATGCTGAACTGGCAGAAGCGGTCGCCGCTGCAATCACCAATCGGCTCGGCACAGTTCGTACAACGTCGATTGTCACAACTGAAGAGAACGCCCTATGGGTAATCAGCGGCAGTATCCAGCGCATTGGAAACGTCATTCGGATCACTGCAAATCTGATCGATCGCGAAGAAAGTTCTGTGGTCCATTCGATCAAAATCGACGGTCCCGTGGACCAACTCGAACGTCTTCAGAGCGACGTCGCGACTGAATTGACCAACACTGTGCGTGAGGCAACATCATGAACGGAATGATTGAGTGGTTGGCTAAAAACCCCGTCGCTGCAAACCTGACGATGGTCTTCATCATCGTGACCGGCATTGCGTCCACATTTATGGTAAAGGCTGAGGTGTTTCCGGAGATCGACCTCGATCGAATCAACATCCAAGTGCCATATCTCGGCGCCGCGCCCGAAGAAGTTGAGGAGGCGGTCAACGTACGTATCGAAGAGGCTATCCAAGGCTTAGACGGCATTAAACAAATCCAGTCGACCGCAGCCGAAGGCATGGGCACCGTCATGGTCGAGCTTGAACTGGGAGCGGACGCGCGAGAAGTCCTCGACGAAATCAAAAGTAACGTCGATGCAATCACGACGTTCCCGATCGAAACTGAGGCCCCGATCATACGGGACATGAACAACTCGCAGGCCGTCCTCGATATTGCGGTGTCGGGAAATCTCGATACGTTCACCCTCAAAGCAACGGCTGAGCAGGTGCGTAACGAACTGACGGCAATCCCTGAGATTACTCAAGTGTCCGTCATCGGTGCCCCTCCCTACGAAATCTCCATTGAGGTGTCCGAAGTCGCACTCCGGCGGCACGGCCTAACGTTTGATCAGGTTGCCAATGCTGTGCGCCGGTCGTCACTCGACCTTCCGGGCGGATCGGTGCGAGCCGACAGCGGCGAGATCCTACTGCGCACGGTCGGTCAAGCCTATCGCGGCGAGGAATATGAAAACATCGTCCTCTGGACGCGTCCCGATGGCAGCCGACTCCAGTTGGGCGACGTGGCGACTGTTGTCGACGGATTTGCAGAAACCGACCAGTACGGCCGTTTCGACGTACAGCCGACCATCCTGGTGTCGGTATTCCGAACCGGCAACCAAAGTGCTATCGAAATCGCCGAGCGCGTGTACGAGTACGTCGCCAGCGCGCAAAGCCGCCTACCGGCCGGCGTCGCGCTGACCGTATGGCAAGATTCGGCCAAGTTACTAAACGCCCGCCTCTCACTGATGCTGCGAACCGGGGCAACTGGATTCCTTCTCGTCTTTCTCGTTCTTGCCTTGTTCTTGGAGCTACGTCTCGCGGTCTGGGTCAGCATTGGGATCCCAATTTCGTTCCTCGGCGCACTGGCGCTGATGCCCGGTCTGGATGTCTCGATCAACGTCATGTCGTTATTCGCCTTCGTGGTTGTGCTCGGTATCGTCGTGGACGACGCAATCATCGTGGGGGAAAACATTTACCGGCACCAGGAAGAGCATGGGAACGGCTTACGCGGATCGATCGAGGGCGCACAGGAGATTGGAAAACCTGTCGTCTTTGCCGTGCTGACTACTGTGGCAGCCTTCATGCCCTTAATGTTCGTGCCAGGCATGATGGGCAAGATCTTTCGCGTTATTCCACTCATCGTAATTCCGTGCTTGCTCTTCTCACTCGTCGAGTCGCTGATGATCCTGCCGGCGCATCTATCACGCATACCCAAACCCAAGCGGCCGGGTCTTTGGCGACGATTTCAGGGACAGTTCGCCAACGGTCTCAAACTGGCCATCGAGCGAGTCTATCGCCCTTTCCTCGAGACGGCACTGCAATGGCGATATTTGACGGTGGCAGTGGGCGGCGCAGCAATGATTCTGACGATCGGCATGGTGCTGTCGGGACGACCGGGTTTCCACTTTTTCCCGTCGATCGAAGCAGATTTCATGTCGGCAACGGTGACGATGCCACAAGGCACGCCCGTGGACGTCACCTCTGAGGCTGTCGCCAAGATCGAGGCAGGAGCCGCCCGTGTGCGACAAGAACTACTCCAGGAAACTGGCAATGACTACTTCCTTCACACCCACGCGGCAGTCGGCGACCAGCCGATTGCAGCACGAGGGGGTGGGCCGATGGGACGGGTTATCAACACAGCGGCTTCGAACGTCGGCGAAGTGACCGTCGAACTTCTACCCACGGAACAGCGCATCTATAACAGCGAACAACTCGGTAACAAATGGCGAGACGCGATCGGTGGGATCCCGGAGGCCGTCGAGGTCACCATCCAGAGTTCGATGATGAATCCCGGTAACGACGTTGACGTCCAACTGGCAGGTCCCGATATGGACACGCTGCGCGCGGCGGCCGACGACGTCAAGAGACAACTGGCAGGTTTCGCCGGGGTTTACGAAATCACCGACTCGTTCCGAGCCGGCAAGGAGGAACTAAAACTCGGGATTAAGCCGGCGGCCGAGGGACTTGGACTCTCGCTGCAAGATCTTGGGCGACAAGTGCGCCAGGCGTTCTACGGTGAAGAAGCACAGCGGATCCAGCGGGGCCGGGACGACGTCCGGGTCATGGTGCGCTACCCACGGGACGAACGACGATCGATAGGCGATCTCGAGAACATGAGAATCCGTACCTCCGACGGGGGCGAGGTGCCGTTCGGACAGGTGGCTGTCGTGGAACCCGGGCGAGGCTTTGCGTCGATTAACCGTGTCGACCGCAATCGCGCGGTCAACGTCACCGCCGCGGTCGACGCAACGGTAACATCCTCGAATCAGGTCATCACCGAATTGGAAACGAGGATTCTCCCAGATGTCCTGTCGCGGTACCCAAACGTGTTCTACACCTTCGAAGGCGCGCAAGCTGAGATGGCTGATGCAATCGGAGGACTACAGCGCGGGTTTCTACTCGCTCTCCTCATGATATTCGCGTTGCTCGCCATACCGCTCAAATCCTACATCCAGCCACTGATCATCATGAGCGCGATCCCCTTTGGCCTAGTCGGCGCTGTGTGGGGCCACATCGTGATGGGCATCGACGTTACCATGATGTCAATGTTTGGACTGGTCGCCCTGTCTGGTGTGGTCGTGAACGACAGTTTGATCATGGTCGACTTCATCAATCGCAAACGAGAGCTCCATGCCGATATGAACGTTGCCTTGCGCGAGGCTGGAATCAATCGCTTTCGCCCGATTCTCTTGACGTCACTCACCACGTTCTTTGGTCTGGCTCCCCTGATGTTTGAACAGAGCTTCGATGCGGCGTTCATGGTGCCGATGGCCGTCTCCCTTGCGTTCGGCGTCGTCTTTGCGACGGTGATTACTCTCATTCTCGTTCCGACCGCATACCTGATTCTCGATGACATCAGCCGAGGCCTGCGTGGGATGTTCGGATGGGACTCCGCTGAGGACGTACCGCCTATCGGCGACACTCCGGCATTCGGCGGATTGCAGAGAGACACCACGGCCAAACAGCCAACAGCATAAACCTACGAGGTCAACGGTAGATTGTTGAAGATGGTGAGTTTCGGCCGGACTAGTTTGCGCCGGCGATTTCGCTCACAACCTGCTCGGCAAGCGGCAAGCTCACACCACAGGCCGCATCATTGATGCGGCACTGGGCCAACGTTAACTCACACCCACAGACGCAGCCGTCTTCATTCAGTCGCTGCAAGGCCGCTTCCTTTTTCTCCGGGGACAGGTGAGAGAGGTCCAAGCCAGGAATCTCAGTTGCCTGCGCCGCATTAGCGAGGCGGGTCTGTTGCGTGTTCTCGATCAACTCAACTGTGACATTTGTCGGCAGTCCCGCGAGGTAACGTGTCTCCTGCTCCAAGACAGCAGGATTAATGAGTCCAACATGGGTCTGCACTACGCGACCTTCTGTATCAATCACAAAGGATGTCGGTAGCGCGAAGACGCCTGGAAACTGCCGATTAATTTCCGGCGTCGACATAACGATGGGGTAATTGATGTTGAACTCGCGGGCAAAAGCCTCGACATTCGCTGGATCCCCGGCATCGGTCGAAACGCCGATCACCTGCAGGTGTTCACCATAGCGCTCCTGCAATTTCATCAACTGGGGTATCTCATACCGACACGGTCCACACCAAGTCGCCCAATAATTCACAAGGATCACTTTACCGCGCAGCTCAGACAGCGACAAGATCCCACCGTCTAGATCCTGTATCGTAACGTCATCAACCTGTACGGGATCCCTCACGAATTGCAGGGTCATCTCCTCGACAGGAGGCTCGAAAATTAGCGCCGCCTCGCCAGCACCTTCGGTAGACTGTTCCGAAGACTGACCACAAGCCACCAGGCTGACTAACGCGAACGCCATCACGGCAATCACACCACCGCGGCCATGGATCGCGGCCGAACGCCCACGCTCTTTCTTACCAACAAACATCATGTGTAGATTGATTCTACATGGTCTTTCTATCTGAATAGACAACAGACCGTCGCACAATCATCTCGCACCCGAGAAAGACTCATTTTGTGAATACACCGATAAACATCTAGAACTGTTCTATTAGCACCCGATAGCTGAGTACCCCAGAGAAATAGAGCCTGGAGAACAACGTCACTAGTATCCGAAGCGCACGGCCGCCAGCAGCGCCACAATAGCTACCAGATAGAACTTAACAAGTAATGGCCACACGAAACGTAACCACCGGTGATAGGGAATCCGCGCCAGGGCCAGGATACCCATCAATAACGCGTTCGTTGGCACAATCATGTTCGTGAACCCATCGCCAAATTGGTACGCCAAGACCGCGGTTTGCCGACTCAACTCGGTTAGATCAGACAAAGGGGCCATGATCGGCATAGTCACGTACGCCTGCCCTGAACCCGACGGAACGAAGAAATTACAGACCGTCTGGACCCCGAGCATCCCAACCGCTGCCAAGCCCCTCGGAAGTTCCTGGAGCGGCTGCGCCAATGCATTGATTACCGTATCAATGACATACCCTTCCGACAGAACTACTTCGATCGTTCGAGCAAACCCGATAAGCAACGCGGTCTTCGTCAGGTCTGAAGCACCACGACAAAACTCCACCGCCACCTGGTTCGCCGGGAGTCCTCCAATAATCGCCGCCAGAAGACCGACGCCGAGAAACACCGCGAGTAATTCCGTCAAATACCATTCCCAGACTCCAACCCCGTACACAAATCCCACCACGGCCAGACCAAAGACGAGCAATACACCTACGCGACGTGGTGTAAACGAAACCCGCTCAGGCAATTCAAACCCTTCGGAGTAATCGACATCGGCCACTAGACTTTCGGTGGGGTCCTGGCGGACTTTCCGAACATATCGCAGCAGGTGGTCCACACCGATAGTGACGCAGACCAGAAGCAACGCCCAACGAAACCATTGTCCGGACATTAGTTCAACGCCAGCGATCTGTTGGGCAATGAGCACGGTAAACGGATTGAGTGCCGCGCAGGCGTAGCCTACCCCCGCACCGATGTAAATGATTCCCACGGCGACCACGGCGTCCATGCGCATTGCCACACACATCGTCACCAGGATCACCACAAACGGCATGTATTCCTCAGCCATACCGATCGTCGATGAGCCGACGGCGAAGAGTAGAACCATCCCGGACAGGAGAGTCACGGGCCGATGGCTCAGGTGTTGTATGGCAGCGCCAATCAGAGCATCAATAGCACCGGTGGCCCGCACAACAGCGATAACGCCACCCACCACGAAAACAAAAAAGATGATGTCTTGTGCGGCGGCCAAACCCGCCGGAATGGCAGTTAAAAAGGTGTGCAACGGCAGTCGATCGGCGTCGACTAAATGGTAGGTTCCAGGAATCACCTGGCGCCCGGCCCGATCGAACTCCCCAGTGGGGACTAAGTAGGTTGTGACCTGCGCCAGCACAATGAGCGCAAACAGTAGAACAAGCGAATCTGGAAATCTGGACGAGCGAGAACCAAAGGTCATGGGTTCGCCGAAAAAATTATGCCGTTAACGTGTTGGATCGGCGGCCACCCGGACCAACAACTTTCCAAAGTTCCGTCCCGTCAGCAGCCCCTGAAATGCCTCAATAGCGTGCTCAAGCCCCTCCACAATATCTTCTCGGTATTTTACCGATCCATCCCGCACCCATTCACCAACGTCGCGAAGAAAATCCGTCTCCCTGTCAGCATGGTCAGTGACAATGAAGCCACGAAAGGTAAGTCGTCGGATTAATGCCAGACCCATCACCTTTGACACTTGGTCCGGCCCGGGTGGCAGTTCGGTCAAGTTGTAGGTCGCGATCCGTCCACAGATGGGCACCCGCGCAAAATTATTCAGCAGGGGCAGCACAGCCTCAAATACTTTCGCGCCGACATTCTCAAAATAGACGTCGACCCCACTCGGACAGGCGGCTTTAAGTTCCTCAGATAATCGATCGCTCCGATGGCTAAGGCATGCATCGAAACCAAGCGAGTCAACAACATATTTACATTTCTCAGAGGCACCTGCTATGCCGACCACACGACACCCTTGAATCCTCGCAATCTGACCCACCACAGCACCAACCGCGCCCGACGCCGCTGATACCACAACCGTCTCACCTGCCTGCACCTTTCCTATGTCGAGTAATCCCACATAGGCCGTGTGACCCGGCATGCCGAGCACCCCGACTGCAGTAGAAATCGGTGCGTCCTCCGGGTTCAACTTTCGAACACCCCGACCGTCCGACAGCGCGTACTCTTGCCAGCCATTGCCACCCAAAACAAAATCGCCAACCCTAAACTCGTCGAGGTTCGACTCGACCACCGCGGACACAGTCCCTCCCGTCATAACATCGCCCAGGTCTAGTCCAGTTGCATAGGAAGGACCCGCGTTCATTCGGCCACGCATATAGGGATCCAGTGATAAATAAATTGTCCGGCAGAGCATCTGACCATCAATAGGTCGCGGGACTGGAGCCTCCACAAAGCGAAAGTCAGTGGGCTTTGGAAACCCCTGCGGACGGGCGGCAATCTGCACCTGATGGTTAATGTCTGTACTCATGTGGAATCTCCGCTAGTTTGAGATCATCTACTGTAAGAACAACCAGTCTCTCTGGCCGTCGGACTTTCTCTGATTGACCGAGACCAGGCTAAAACCTTGGCGCCTCATCGGGTCTGTCAAGAGGCACCCAGACCGACCCGCATCCCTAGTATAATGCGAGCTTTCCCAATGAACGCTGAACCCACTCAGGAGATTTAAATGGTTGACCACATAACGTTTGTGTATGGATTCAATCTCATGAACGCGGAAACACTGGTGAAGGACGTAAGCGCCGAACAAATGGTCGAACAACCGAACGGCGTGGTCAATCATCCCGCCTGGTCACTCGGCCATCTGGTGGTTGCGGCGAATAGTCTGGGTCAGGTGCTCGGTCTGACATCAAATCTGCCTGACGGCTGGGATAAGACGTTTGCAACAGGCGGCGAACCGTCGGCTCTGGTTTCGGATTTCCCGTCGAAAGAGGAGATTCTTGGTGCGTTAAAGGAACAACATGAACGCAACACTGAAGCCATCAAAAAGCTCGACCCGGCGTCCCTAGCCGCACCCCATCCCAACGAGGACATGCGAAGCTACTTCCCTACGGTTGGCGACATGGTCGTATTTCTGATGACGGGACATGAGATGGACCACCTAGGACAGATTGCAGCTTGGCGCCGGGCCATGGGACTCGGTCCCGCGAGTAGATCGTAGCGTTAATTGGCTTCGGACTTCTCCGCCTGCCATTCACCGGACCCCAAGCCACCATAGTCACACGTGCCGGTGATCGTGTCACCATTTACGGTGCCAGTGTAGGTGGCTTTCGTGCCTTGCACCTCAAACCAAAACTCAATCTGGTCACCCGGGATGGTGCCACTGACATCGGCTTCACCAAATGTGCCTTCGTAGGTTCCTGACAGAACGTTGCCGTCTTGAACGAAGACAAAGGTCGGACTTCCAGCGCCAACAGCAAGTTCAACCTCAAATTGCCAAGCCCCGGAAACATCTTGGGCACGTATTGTCAGACTCCACAGCGATACCAATATGGCAACTAACACAATTGGTTTTGCGTGGCTCATCTATTCACCTTTCTTCTCGATCTTGGCCCAGCTATCACGAAGAGCCACGGTTCGATTGAATACCAGCGTCGTGTCACATGAATCGGGATCGACGCAGAAGTAACCTTGCCGTTCAAACTGGAAACGTGTGGTCGCCGCGCTTCCGCTCACACTCGGTTCGACGCGACACCCCGTGACAACCTTGAGTGAGTTGTGGTTGACCGCCGCCTTGTAGGCTTGTTCATCTTTGGTGTCTTGAGGAAATTCTTCCGAAAAAAGCGAGGTATACAACCGAACCTCTGCTTCTAGTGCCTGCGCCGCAGACACCCAATGGATCGTGCCTCGAACCTTTCGGCCATCAGGAGCGTAACCACCCCGTGTTTCCGGATCATAGGTGCAACGTAGTTCAATCACGTCGCCAGTTTCAGGGTCCTTCACCACATCGACACAGGTAATAAAGTAGGCGTAGCGTAGTCGGACTTCACGGCCGGGTGCGAGCCGAAAATACTTGCGGGGAGGATCTTCCCGAAAATCGTTTCTTTCGATGAACAACACCCGAGAAAATGGGACCTTCCTCGTCCCGGACGACGGGTCCTCAGGATTGTTGACGGCATCCATCTCTTCCACCTGACCTTCGGGATAATTTTCAATTACAACCTTAATCGGGTCCAAGACCGCCATGACACGAGGCGAATGCTGATTAAGGTCTTCCCGGACCGCATCTTCCAGTTGGGCGAATTGCACCACGCTGTTCGATTTCGAAATCCCGATCCGACCACAAAAGTTACGAATGGCCGTAGGCGTATATCCACGCCGGCGCATACCACTGAGAGTGGGCATCCTTGGGTCGTCCCAGCCATTGACAGAACCGTCTTCGACCAGTTCGCGAAGCCGCCGTTTACTCAGCACGGTGTAGGTCAGGTTGAGACGGGCAAACTCGATTTGTCTCGGAGGATCCTGAAAATCAAGCTGCGCCAGGTACCAGTCATAGAGGGGCCGATGATTCTCAAACTCCAAAGTACACAGCGAATGAGTAATACCCTCAAACGCATCTGATAACGGATGCGTGAAATCGTACGTGGGATAGATACACCACTTGTCACCTTGGCGATAATGCGGTGACCGACGGATTCGATAAATCGTCGGGTCTCGCAGATTCATGTTCGAAGCAGCCATGTCGATCTTCGCTCGCAACGTCCGGCTGCCATCCTCAAATTCTCCCCGCCGCATACGCTCAAAAAGATCCAGGTTCTCTTCAATCGACCGGTCTCGGTATGGACTGTTACGCCCGGGCTCATTCCATTGGCCGCGGTACTGCCCGACTTCATCACCTCGAAGGTCATCGACATACGCTTTCCCAGCTTTAATTAGCTGCACCGCACAGTCGTAGAGTCGCGTGAAATAATCGGACGCATAGTAGAGTCGATTGTCCCAATCAAACCCCAGCCACCGAACATCTTCCTTGGCCGCCCCGACAAACTCTTCGTCTTCAGTCTCTGGGTTAGTGTCATCCATCCGAAGATTGCAAGGGCCCCCATGGTCCTGAGCAATCCCAAAATTCAGGCAGATCGCCTTCGCATGACCAATATGTAAATAGCCATTTGGCTCTGGTGGAAAACGTGTGTGTAAACGGCCACCGCGACGGCCAGCAGTCATCTCGTCCGCTATGATTTGACGAATGAAGTCGGTCGCTCGAATCTCGATGTCGTTCATCCTAGCTCGCTCCGCTTGCTTGTTTGAATCATCGCCACGGCGCGATCGATCCGATTAAGACATGCCTGCCGTCCGAGAATAGCCAACCCCTCGAACAAGCCAAAACCAACGACTTTTCCGGTCACGGCAACCCGTAAGGCGTGAATAATCTGGCCAACCGTTATGCCTTGTTGATCAACAAACTGGTGCAAGAGACGGTCGAGCGTGTCGGCCTTGAAAGGCTCAACCGCAACTAACTCATCGCGAAACTTGAGGAGTCGATCCGCTGCTCCGTCTGCACACAGGCGTTTCGTGACTGCCTTAGAATCGTAGGTGATGGCATCATCGGCTTCAAAGAACTCTCGATAGTTCAGAATCTCTCCAGCAATCTTGATGCGGCTGCCTGCAGCGGTAACTACTTCGGCAACTCGCTGCAATATTACGTCTCGATTCGAAGTTGTCGAAACCAACCCTGCTTTGGCGAGAAACGGAAACACCATCGTTACCGTGTCATCAAGTGAGAGCGCCTGCATCTGACGTTCCTGGAATGCCAACAGCTTCTGAGAGTCAAAACTGGCTGCCGATTTATTCACGCGCTCTAATGAAAAGTATCGGATCATCTCGTCACATGAGAAGGTTTCGGTTTTGTCGTCGAGAGACCAACCAATCAGTAAGAGATAATTCACCAATGCCTCTGGCAAGTAGCCAACTTCTCGATAAAAATCAACCGTGACCGGATTGAAATGTTCGGATGACACCGAACCTCCGATCTGGCTCATCACGTTTACACCTTGGTCAAAGATCTGCCTGAATTCGTGATTCTTAAAATACGTATCAAGCTTCCGCTTGCTCAATTTCTGCCTACTGCCAGGAGCGGCTACATAAGGCAAGTGGGCATACTCCGGCAGATCGTATCCGAGTGCTCGCGCTATAAATATCTGACGGGGCGTATTCGAAAGATGTTCCACCGCACGGATAACATGGCTGATGCGATATTCATGGTCATCAACTGTAGTAGCCAGATGATAAAGATAAGTTCCATCGGCACGCTGAATGACGTGGTCCTGCTCAAGCGCCCACTCGACCACAACCCGTCCACGAACGAGATCCTCGAACTCACAGGTGCCTTCCCTCGGCATTTTCAGCCGGACTACTGACGACCGACCCTCGGCTCGAAAACCATCGACCTGGGCGCTGTTTTTCGCCATCCATCTGCGGCTGTAGGTGAATCGTCGTTTTTCTCGCTGTGCTTCTTCCCGTTCAGTTTGAATCTCTTCGGCTGTCGCAAAATCTACGTAAGCGGCACCCACCTCTAACAATCGCTCGACGGCCCGCGTGTACCATTCATTACGCTCAGATTGAAAATACGGGGCATATGGTCCACCCACCTCTGGACCTTCATCCCAATCGAGACCGAGCCATCGGAATCCGTCGAGAATAGGCTGAAGCGCTGACTCGACATGCCGTTCTCGGTCGGTATCGTCCACTCTGAGGATGAATTGACCTTCGTGGTGTCGAGCAAACAACCAGTTAAACAAAGCGGTTCTGACACCACCAATATGAAGATAGCCGGTTGGGCTCGGGGCGAATCGGGTGCGAACTGGCATGCGTACACTGGTCAGAGACTGGGCCAATTACGAAATTATGAACCATTCTGAGCTTCGATAAAGGAGAATACGGCCATGAGATGTATTGCACTGGTAACAACGCTGCTAATCGCCTCAGGCACTTCACTCTTTGCAGAACAGCGGGCGTCAACCTCATCTGGGATTACCCACGACGTGTTTTCGACGCCCGACGGTGCCGAAATGACCTATGCCCTCTCCCTTCCGACAGCCGTAGGCAGTGGTGCGACCGACCCGCTGCCACTCATCCTCGCCCTACACCCTGGTGGCGCTCGGACCCCATATTACGGGAGCGGCTTCATGCGAAGTATTGTGGAACCTGCGCTCCGCAGTTGGAACGCAATCATCATCGCGCCCGATGCACCTACCCGTTCTTGGGCAACGGATGAATCGGACCGAGCTGTCATCGCACTGGTTAGGCAGGTAATGACTCAACACGCTGTGGATCCCGAGCGGGTGTTGGTCACGGGATTCAGTCTGGGTGGCCGTGGCACCTGGTTCTTTGCCACAAGGCACGCCGATCTCTTCACTGGCGCCATTCCAATGGCTGGACCAGTAAACGCAGGCGTACTCGATGAAATAGGCGCCATGCCTATTGGTCGATTAGGCGCCATGCCTATCCACATCGTCCACAGTCGCGATGATGAACGTGTGGCCTTTGAGCCAGCCGCTGAAGCCGCTGAGCGACTCAAAGAACGAGGGAACCCGGTCGAACTGACGGCCCTTTCCGGCATAGGGCACTTCGCGATGGGAGCGTACATCAGCAGCTTAAAAGAAGCTGGTGACTGGATGTTGGAACAGTGGAAAAACAAACAGGAAGAGTGAGGAATACGGAATTGTCAAGAACATCCTAGGGTGCTGCCGGCTACTACCTCCTCACGATCGCAAGTGTTCATCGTCCGTCTTATTCTGTCCCTACTGCGTGCCAGCCAAGCGTCCGTAACACCTGCACAGCCTGCGCGTGGTCGGGATTGTGAATGGCAATGGTAACTACATCGCCTTGCCGAAGTTGGTGTCCCATCCTCGGATTGCGGATTCCTGCCGTTATCAGACGGGACCACTGAAGATTCAGTCTCCCCCTCGAACAAAATGATTGCAATGCCGAAATCGACGATAGCAAACAGCCCTTTACCTAGAGAACTTGGCTGAAACACCGACAAGAATTCTGGCCCGAGTAATGCCCCAGTCCCGAGTAAAAGAACAATGCCTGGCAGTCGCGCCTGACGCGATAAAGATTGGGCTGGCACTCCTGCCGCCAGTGCGACTGCGAATGTCAATCCAGCATTAAGTCATCGCGGCACTATAGCAAGCCTGGTCATGTTCAGGTAGACGTTGCCCTTCGTTAAGATCCGTATGTAAACCATTGCCTCACGAGTATTCCGCACCCGAAGATAAAAGCATGTCACCTCAAGAAAATCCTGCATATTTTTAAACAGAAGCTCATAAACACTCAGATTCTGAGAGCCAACTTCATTATCGGCACGCTCTGTGGGCATATAACCTAAGAACGAGAAACCGTGATTCTGCCGTGGTGTGCCAGACTTCCACAGAACCCGCAGCGCCGAAACCGTAAACGGAGTACACTTGAATCGCTAGGTTTAATTCTGGCTAGATAGACCTGAGATGGTTTATCGATATTGAAGAGAATATTTTCTTGCGTATACATATCGTCAACCCCAGTCATTTCTCCTTCGGGACTGCTTTTATCACTCCGCGGTGGATGTTTGTACTTGCAGCGGCCACACCCGCCAAGTGGGGCGACCCGATCTTGAGTGACGAGTCACTGGACCCCTTCGATACAGACCGCCTCGAGAAGGGTGACGTGGTCGGTATCGGCATTCACACCGGTAATGCCTTGGTCGGCTACGAACTTGGGCAGCGTGCTCGTGAGCGGGGTGCCTGGGTGATCTTTGGTGGCAGCCATCCGACCCTGTTTCCGGAAGAAGCGATCGAACGTGGTGGTGCCCACGCGGTGGTAAAAGGGGACGGCGAAGTAGCTTGGGGCCAAGCGATTGAAGGGTGCATCAACGGGTCATCCAATGAAATTTACGACGGCGGTCGAGTTGACGCGGGGAAATTCCGGAAAGCCCGCTGGGACCTGATGGACCGTAACGACTATGCGTGGGCATCTGTACAGACCGTCCGCGGTTGTCCTAAACATTGCTCATTTTGCTCAGTCTGGCGTACCGACGGGCAAGAACCCCGTCAGCGACAGGTCAACCCCGTCATCGAAGAGATTGTTGAACTTCGACGAATAGGCTTCCGGTTCATCGCCTTGGCAGACGACAATTTTTACCCCGTGACCCTGGAAGACTTGAGGGTGGCGGACCGTCGGGAAGACAAGACGAGATACAACGAACTCAAGGCTCTGCGCGATGAACGCTTTGAACTGATGGACCTAATGGCTCAGTTGCCAAGCGATTTGAATTTCTTTACACAAATCACCATGGAATCTGCTGAAGATCCGGAGTTCCTAGATGCCATGAGGAAAGCCCGGATCAAAGGCGCTCTCGTCGGCATCGAGGCAGTCACCCCAGAAGGGTTAAAGGACGTCTATAAGGACTTCAACCTTGCCGGTGAGGAACTCGTCGAACGGCTTCAGACGTTTCGGAAACACGGAGTCTACATCCTCGGCTCATTCATTTTTGGTCTGCCGAGTGATCGCGCAGCTACTTTCGAAGCAACCGCTGATCTAGCTAAACGATCCGACATTACCTTCGCACAATTCGTAACGTTGACACCGTTTCCTGGAACCCTAGATTTTGAACGCTGGGAGAGCGAACAGGGTGACAACATGATAAGCGTCGACGGTATCCCGGTATCGCGTCACTGGCTGATTCCTCAGGCGAAACGGCCCAAGCTATTAACACCTCACCCGGCGATGTCGGGCGAGGAAATCCGGCAGGGAACCCAAAATGTCTGGAATAATTTTTATAGCCTGAGGGCTTCTTGGAAACGGTCCGGGATCCTAAAGGCCTATAGGAATCGTCTGGCGTTCGTTGTTGCCTCGAAGGTAATGCTTCAAGCGTTTGGAAACACAGGTTTGTCAACCGACAGCGCCCGTGCCTCGCGCGCCACCAGATGGGGAGGGTTAGGTTTCTCTCTCCTCCAGAAGATGTTCGCGGCCGCACCGATGCCAGATCTTGAAGTGCCAAACAACGACAAATTGGGGAATAGTCCATCTCCTGCATCTCAATCCTTGACAGCCGCTAGTTAAGCGACGTATACGTAGCCCATGCGAACTTCTCTGACCTTCTGGACCCTGACAATATTCGTGACCTTGTTCGTGTTGACGGGCGTAGCCGCCGAAAACACCGTCACTGGGATGCTGGTTGAAGCCAATTGTGGTTCTCATCTGGGAGAGACAGGCCCTAGTGACGAACACGTCGCGTGTATGGTGCGGTGTGCTCAAAACGGTGACCCTATCGGTATTCTCACCGACGACGGCTTGTACACCATCACTGGCGATTGGGTGGCAAACAACTCCAATGAGCTAGCCGAGTTAATGGCTCAACAAGTCACAGCCACTGGAGAAACCAGTGACAACAATGGGCAACTCGTCATTGAAATTTCAACCATCGAGCTGCTCAAGTAACTGGCTCCCGTTAACCTATTCACCCCTCCGGCACCTGGGTTTTCTTGTTGTCACCTAATGGTTTTGCGGCCCCTCGCTTGGACGCTGAACTTCTCGAAGCACAATTCGTCAGGGTGTAAGCTGTGGATCATTCCGACCCATTCCACCACCATAAGACGAAACTAGCCGCACGCCAAGTCACACAAAAACAACTTTCTACCAGGGACCGCTATCTTAGCTACACCAGGCTTCTTCTTATCACCCTGATTTTTGCGGTTGGATGGGGGGCATTAGCGCGTGGGAGCTGGTCTGGCTGGTGGTTACTGATTCCATGTGTCGGTTTTGCGGCCGTTATACGCACCCACAACAGTGTGATACGTGCCCACGAATCAGCATCTCGTTCGGTGGCTTGGTATCAGCGTGGACTGGCCCGTCTTGAAGATCGGTGGCCAGGGTCAGGTGAGGCCGGCTCTCAGTTTATTGACACCTCGCATGCCTACGCAGATGACCTCGACCTTTTTGGAGACGGGTCAATGTTTCAACTCCTCTGCACAGCCCAGACAACGACCGGCACAGAAACCCTATCTAGGTGGCTGTTACAGCCAGCCGAACCGGAAGTTGTCCGACACCGACAGGTCGCGGCTACTGACCTTGCCACACGACCTCAATTACTAGAAGACCTCTACGCCTTAGGGGTGGAAGCCAAGGATACTATTGATTCAATTTCGCTTGTGGAATGGGCCACGGCTCCCAGACAACTAAACCTCCGCTGGCTTCCAACAGTGCTGCAGGTCCTCACTGTTGGACTGATGCTGGCGTTGACGGCCTGGAGTATTGGCTTACTGCCTGGCAGTGTGCCCGTTGCTGTCCTACTCATTAACGTGACCTTGGGGTTAAGACTCCACCACTCAGTTAGTCCAGTGTTGCACCGAAGCGACCACCCGGCGCAAGAACTCGCGATCATGGCGGCCATCATTGGTCGCCTCCGCACGGAAAACTATAACGCCCACCGCCTCGGCCAACTGCAAAACGACTTACTGGTCGCTCAGGCTGAACCTGTCGACGCTGTGCGTCGTCTCAGGTGGTTCATTGAAATGCACGATTGGCAACACAACTTATTCTTCACGCCCATCGCGGCCGTGCTGCTCTGGGGACCCCACTGTGCAATCGGCGTGGAAAAATGGCGCCAACGCTATGGTCACGCTATCGAGCAATGGCTGACCACTGTAGGCGAATTTGAAACATTAGCAGCCTTCGGAATCTATCGCTTCGAACATCCAGACTATTCTTTTCCAGTCTTCCTAGAAAACCAAGGCCACAACCAACCACCGATATTCGAGGCAAGAGAACTCGCACATCCATTATTACCCCGCGACCATGCTGTCCCTAACGACGTAACTCTGGGCGCGACGCCCCAATTACTTATCATCAGTGGCTCCAATATGTCGGGGAAGACAACTCTCATGCGTGCCGTGGGCACCAACGCTGTCCTAGCGCTCGCGGGCGCTCCTGTGCGCGCACAATCACTCCGCCTGTCCTTTCTCACAATCGGCGGGACCATTCGTGTCCAAGATTCCCTACTCGAAGGCAAATCGCGCTTCTACGCCGAAATCCTAAGGATCAAAACTCTCCTAGACATTGCTCACGGTAAACGCCCCCTCCTCTTTCTCGTCGACGAACTTTTTCACGGAACCAACTCAAACGACAGATTCGCCGGTGCCAAGGGTGTCCTAAACTCCCTCATTACCCTCAACGCGATTGGGATGGTCACCACACACGACCTCGCTTTGACAGACATCGGAAAGCACCTCGACACCAAAGCAGCCAACATGTATTTTACAGACACCATCACCAGCGCTGACGTCTCCTTTGACTATCGCTTACGCAAAGGCATCGCAACCCAAGGTAACGGCTTAGCGTTAATGCAAGCTGTTGGCCTAGATGTAGACACACCAAGTCGATAATCGGCGCCCATACCCTCCACTACCTATGCGGCGCTAGCCATGGTCTCAGGGTCTCAGCCCAACATCTTTCCTCCCATCACTGGAATATTTAGACAGCCCTCGCGGTCAATAGAGGTAGCCCAGTAGAAGCGGACATAGAAATACAATGACTGAAGATCAGAAGCAGGACAATCGATCCAAAGTTCATCAAAATTTGAGCTGTCACCCTTCTTCATTAACTCCTACGAACAAAAATCTTGATTCTTGTCAGCTCAGTAATCATCCTCAGATTATTTTCTTAATAAACAAATATAATTTCATTTTAAGAATATGTTCATTGCCTCGATCTTGGAGCATCCAAGGCAAAAGAACAAAGGAGAAGAGAATGAAACCAAGACCAAATTTCATCAGATTGAAGGAAACACTGGCTGCTGCTTCAAGAGAAGACCGCGTCAGCGCTCGTGAACAACTCTGTGTCGATAGTTGCAGTGACCCTGTTGACGAAGCCAGGACAACCGAAGATGCAGCGGTTGCAATAGGCCAACTCGACGTCGTTCTAAATAACCGTCAGCAGGCGCGTGCGGCACTGGATAGGCTACGGCAAGAACGCTATGGTTTTTGCGTGGCGTGCGGACAAAAAATTAATGACACTCGCTTAAAAGTGCTTCCTGCCGCAACCCGGTGTGTTCGATGTCAAGAGCTTATCGAGATGATTCACCGTCGTAAAAGTGCACATGCTGCGGGATGGGTTCAAGACCGTCTGGCTGCCGCTCTTGATGCGGCCTAAGTTAAAGATTTCCATCGTTTGATGTAACTCGCACTATCAAATTTTCGTCGGGTACTCGCGTATGACATATAACGAATTTTCCCATAGACCGGTCGCACTGGTCCCCGCGCCCGGTCATGCTTGCCTCCAACGGCCCAGGCAATTCCAGCGTAGCCGTTGGGGTCTCGACCATCCAGTTCGTACCGATCGTTCAGAAGAATTGCGATCGAAAAAGCTTCTTCCGGAGTGGGACTCCACTCCAGGATCTTTTTGGCCCAATACATACGTAGCTAGCCATACATCCAACCGCTGTCGGCCAATGGAACTCGTAGTTCTTTGGCAACGCTCGTGCGCGATTGTGTCGCGTCACGTAGAGGGTTCTCGTCGCCCACAACAAAACTTGCGCGAACTTCCTGGCAAAACGAGACGACTCGATGATACGAAAGATGTCGAAAGACCAAGCCAACTCGACGTAAGTGTAGAGCCGGTTCAAGTTCAACAAGACCTTCGAAGAAGAACTGCTAGTGCCTGAGATTCGTAGGTGGAGAGAGGAATGTCGGCGCCAGAAAAACGACAACCGGTTGATGGAGTTCATTGGCTACAGTGATCGCAACATCGAGCGCCGGATTGTCAACAGCTCGTTGTGCCCGTTCCATCCAATAGACAACAACCTGTCCATCGGCTTCAGGTTTGCCATCACGGCGAGGCCGTGACCCGGGGATCGCCAGTAAAGGTCTGAAAGAACGGTCCGCCCATCGGATTACTTAAACAGTATACGGAACCAGATGAACAACACTGCGAACGACAAATCACAAATACTGCTCACGGGTGCGACGGGATATATCGGGGGGCGTCTACTCGCCGCACTCGAAGAAACTAGTCACAGCGTTCGTTGCCTCGCACGCCGCCCAGAATTTCTGCGTCCACGCGTCAAATCGCGGACTCAGATTATCACGGGTGACTGCCTCAACCGAGCATCCCTCCAAGGAGCTTTTTCAGGGGTGGAAACAGCGTATTACTTGGTTCACTCCATGGGTTCAGCAACCGACTTCGAAGTGCAGGACCGAACTGCAGCCATAAATTTTGGTGCAGCTGCTCATGCTAGTGGCGTGCAACGAATTGTTTATGTGGGTGGTCTTGGTTCGGGCGGAGATGTGTTGTCGAAACACCTTCGAAGTCGTCACGAAACTGGCGAGCTGCTCCGAGCATCTAGGGTGCCGGTTATTGAGTTTCGAAGCGGCATCGTGCTCGGATCGGGAAGTCTGTCATTTGAACTCATCCGGACATTGGTGGAGCGTTTACCCATAATGACCTGTCCATCGTGGGTGCGCACACCCACACAACCTATTGCAATCGAAGACCTTATTGAGTATTTACTTGCCGTTCTTGACCGTCCCCTAGGCACCAGCCAAGTCTTTGAGGTTGGTGGATCAGACCGCGTGTCTTACAGCGAGATCATGCTTGAATATGCAAAACAACGAGGCTTGCGTCGTCTACTAGTCCCTATCCCGCTGCTGACCCCTCGTTTGTCCAGTCTCTGGTTGGGTTTGACGACTCCCGTCTATGCCAGAGTTGGTCGAAAACTCATTGAAAGCTTGAGGAACCCGACAGTAGTACAGAACGACTCAGCCAAAAAGTTTTTCCCAATTCGTCCGATGGGATTGCGCGATGCAATCAGACGTGCCATCGGTAATGAAGACGCAAAATTTGCGGCGACCCGCTGGTCCGATGCAGTCTCGTCGTCAGGATTAGCGCCGGCCTTGGGCGGCGTCCGAGTTGGCACACGATTGGTCGATTCCCGTTCGATCAACGTGACGGTACCGGCGACAACGGCATTTAATCCAATTCGCCAGATTGGCGGACAACACGGTTGGTATTACCTCAATTGGCTGTGGCGCTTACGGGGCGCCATCGATTTATTGATCGGTGGCGTCGGTATGCGTCGCGGACGGCGAGATCCTGAACAGCTTTCCGCGGGAGACACTCTCGACTGGTGGCGGGTTGAAAGCTACCAGCCAAACACACACCTCCGTCTGGTAGCAGAAATGAAACTGCCTGGACGCGCATGGCTTGAGTTTGAGGTAACACCCCACGGCAAAACAGGTTCGACAATCCGCCAAACGGCCGTATTTGATCCAGCTGGGCTTCTAGGCCTTAGCTATTGGTATGGGATCTACCCACTTCATGCAGCGATCTTCAATGGCATGCTTAGAGCAATCGGCCGCCGAGCCGTATCCAATCATTAGGTATTACATTTAAACGTGATTGAGTAGCGCTAATTCTTTTGGATGTGGGTTCAGATACTGTTGGCCAAGAAGATATGTGATGTCCAGCGTGCGGGCATGATGGCGGATTAGAGTTAGCGGAACAATGCGGGGTACCAACTGACGGCTATAGTCTTCGATCACACTTAACAACTCATCACGTGATTGCTTTTCCAAGTGAGTCTTAAAGTGTCCTAGCGCATGCATCAAGACGTTGGTGTGTCGCGCAGTGGTTGCCCGGGTTTTCATCGCCGTCATGAATTCATCTTCATAGCGGCGCGCGAATTCGGCACGAGGAATAGTCTTGGCGTCAGCTACTAACCGGCCCAGTTCTCGATATCTTGGAAGCGAGTGTGCCATAAGCGTCAGTTTGTGACTGGTGTGAAACCGGACGATATTACCCGTTGCCCAACGCTGGGAAAAAAGGTGGCGCATACTCTGGTACGCGAAGACTCGTTCAAAGAAATTCTCTCTCAACGTAGGATCATGAAGGCGTCCCTCTTCCTCGACAGGCATATTCGGAAACTGTCTAAGCAACTCCGCGGTAAAAAGACCGCGACCGTTCCGTTCCGACATACCTTTGTCGTTGCTGCTCCAGACCTTGACGCGTTCCATCCCGCAACTCGGCGAATCTTTTTTCACGATATAGCCGCTCAGATTCTCCTTAGACAATTCACGTGTTCTGGACCGGGCGTAGCGGCGCATTCGCTTACTGAGTTCCACTCCACTACGACTGACCAAACGGGTACTATCGAGGTCTTTCGGATCGCGAACCAGCCGTATAGGTTCTCGTGGCGCACCCAATCCAATCTCAACTTCGGGGCAAACCGACAGCCATTCCACCATTCGACCGAGAGTCTCAACTAAATATGGATCGCGTTTGTGACTGCCGTCGTGACGAACTTCTTCACCAAGAAGGCAGCCAGAAATCCCGATTCGGACGACCAAATCTCCCATGGCTACCTGACTCGTCCGTTAATTACCGGCCATACCGGCACGCGGTGCAACCGTAACCGATAGTCCAATGTCGTCCCAACACTTAGAGATTGGGCTGAGACTGCGAGGACTCTGAAGTATAGAAAGGAGGGAGTAATCCGCTCAAGATTGTAGACATCGGCAAAAAAAGAAAATATCTTCCTTGGCGTCAGAGACACCCGCTGGACACATGAAAGCCTCCACCCGGCGTTACTCTGTCTCTCGATAATCACTTGGAACATGAGGAATGATCCGACCAGCTAGCTGATTCTCTCGCACACCTGTTGACTAATTTATATTTTTATCATAAATTAAATATAATTTCTTTTCAAGAAAATACCGTCAGTCTTACAAACAACTTAAAACACTCGGGGCACTCCGAGTAGGAGACCAAACATGGCTCTGACAACAACTCTGATCAATGAACTGGATCGCTACGAGGTTGGTCCCAAGATTCGCGAGTTACGCGCCAAGAAAAAGATACGGTTGGTGGAACTCGGCCGGCACACAGGACTGTCTGCCGCACTTCTCTCAAAAATTGAGCGGGGCAAGATGTATCCCACATTACCGACGCTTTGGAGAATTGCGGACGTCTTCAGCGTTGGGTTGGAATATTTCTTTAAGCCAGAAGAGTCTCCAGTAACGATCGTCCGTCAGAAGGACCGGTTGAAATTTTCTGAAAAAACTGACAAAGGAAAAGTGACTTATCACTTCGAATCACTTGATTTTCCTGTCAAGAAGCGTCGACTCAACGCCTATCTCGCTAAATTCGAATCACTACCGTTAGACGACGTCAAGCTGCACAAACATGATGGCATTGAATTCATCCACGTAACAGAAGGCAA
>Ga0310121_10001210_pt1 | contig 26932 bp, 20 predicted proteins | sample CB27_Tmax_986_MG_FD_203504 | JGI IMG/M metagenome (GOLD analysis project Ga0310121, IMG submission 203504) | Marine microbial communities from Western Arctic Ocean, Canada - CB27_Tmax_986 | ecosystem: Environmental > Aquatic > Marine > Oceanic | place: Canada: Western Arctic Ocean | collected... | reverse complement strand
CGTCAGCATCATGAGGGGAAATACGCCGTAGCTGATTGTATTCAGCTTCCTCGGAATTATAACTAACAATGGTTTCTCCATTGTCGCCAAAATTAACCGTGCCTAAATAAGGTACCAATACAAGCCCATGACGAGTCAGATTGAGGTCACGGTGAATAGCCTGTCGCATCAGGCTGCAAACGTAAGAGCAGCTAGAATAGAACCATCCTTCTTGCATTTCCCGCGTTACTGAGGCTCCGCCTATGTAGTCATTCTTCTCGACCACCAACACATCGAGCCCAGCTTTAGCAAGATATGCACCAGTGGTTAATCCGTTATGGCCTGCTCCTACAATAAGAGCATCGTACTTCTGCCTCATTTCAACATCTCGTGGGCAGCATTGTGACCTGAAGCACCCACCAGGCCGCCACCGGGATGACAGCCTGCCCCACTAACATAAAGCCCAGGAATAGGAGTAGCGTATTGCGCTGCTTCATATGTGGGTCGCATCATAAACATCTGATCAAGCGAAAATTCAGTATGATGCCAGTGTCCACCTGTCACACTATGTCTCTGTTCCAGATCCAGAGGCGTGAGAACCTCACTGTACAATATGCGTTCCTTGATATCTGGTGCATAAATGGAAAGGGTATCTATTACTTTTTCTTGCAGGACGGCCCGAGTTTGGTCTGTCCAGCTGCTTTTTAATTCATAAGGGACATACATGACATGGGCCGAAAGCACATGTTGCCCAACAGGTGCCAACGATTCATTATGCAAACTCGGAATCACAACTTCCATTACAGGTTGTTTAGAACACTCTCCATATTTAGCATCATCGAAAGCGAACTCGATTGCATCCAGATCTGGGGCAATAATCAAGCGGCCATCTGGCTTATCCAGACCCGTAAATTTAGGCACGCCATTGAGGGCCAAATGGAGCTTCGCGACATAACCTTCACTGCGCAATCGCCTAATTCTATTGGTAAATTCAATTTCCAGATTCTCGACACCTACTAATTCCAAGAATGTGCGTTTGGGATCAGTCGTTGATACCACCCGATTGGCAGTGATGGCCTCACCGCTTGCTAATTTAACACCATTGGTTTTGAGACCGGTCTCGTCTGCTTGAATGAGAATCTGGGAAACTCTGGCTCCCGTTCTAATTTCTGTCCCTGCTCTTTCTGTCACTTCTTTCAGTGCAATAAACAAACTTTCTATACCTTCCGCTGGAATTATATGAGCTCCTCCATGCTCACCAGTCATTCTGTAAAGCAGCGATAGAACCGTCGCATTGGGTGAACGTGGTGCCATCTTTGATCCTATTAAGCCATCCCAACTCAACACTGCTTTTAACAAATCACTATTAAAATTTTCGTCCATAAGATCTCGCGCTGGCAATGTCGCTATCCGCATAAATTCGCCCATATCTTCCTTTCCAAGCAAGCGTAACTTTAGGCCCAGCTGTCCGAAAGTCATAACGCTCGGTAAGCTGTTATCACCTATTCTAGGCATAGTCTTGTGCCAGAAAGGATGGAGCAAGTTGGTGAATTTCTGCATCACTTGGCGATACTCTTTATAGCTCTCTACATCCTCGACACCAACTCCTTCAAGTTCTAGGCCGTTTAACGTGACATGCTCACCTGATGCATTCAGACCAACTGTAGTCATAGGTGCAGCGCCATTGGTAAAACCATAAGCAGATAAATTAAGATCTTTCGCCACTTTAGTGGAGAAATTGCTGATAGAGTGGGCAACAGAAGCCTTGAAGCCGGGATAGAACTCTCGCGTCTCTGCAAGCCCGCCGAGATTATCTGACGCCTCAAGCACTAATACATGATGGCCCTTTTTCGCTAGATACGCGCTACAGATAAGCCCGTTATGGCCACCACCGATGATGATTGTGTCGTAATGATGCAAATGAAACTCTTGTGATTTCAGTGGATTAGTACGGATGATAGTTTATTTAAAGGCATACAAGCAGAACTTCCGCCCCTATACGCTTAGACAAGCAGCTTTCGATTAGTTTAGCGAAACTAGAAGCTTCTATAGCTTATTTTTAGGCAACTAAATTAGCTACAAGGTTTATACCTAAGAGCTATTTATCAATTCGAGACTGCCAGCCAGGGTCTTATGTCTCCCTGGCTGCTAATTTTTCCGTTTGATCATCTCCAATAATTTCCTGACGCCATTCAGCAATATTCATCTCTATCAGAACAAATCCAGCAATCCAGACAAATTCATCCCACGCAAACATAAGGTGGCCTCGATAAAGCCAATACGCAATTGCTCCCCAAAGCAAGGTATAGAGTAAAATCTTCGCTGCATTTAGACCGCTAATCGCAGGCCCCTCACTAATATCCCGGTCTTGCAACCGGACCATTATTTCAATGGTCAATAATATAAGGAGCCAGGATATCGCCTCCAGAAGGTCCACCCAGGCAAGTTGACGCTCTATGATTAACCCAGCACTATCCGTGACAATAATAAAGGTCGGAGGATCGATATAGAAAAATTGAGACCCATTTGAGAGATTTTCACAGTTGCTTGTATCGAGCAGTGTATATACTAAATTTGTAGCGAACGAAACATCTGTCCCTGCCAGCTGACAAAGATCAGAAACGCTTTCTATCGGTGTCACTCCACTTAGCTGATAAACAGAGATGCCCCAAGCATATAAGGTATGAGCTAAAAAACCGTAGCAAATAAATCGAGCGCCGTGCATGAATATCACTTTCTTGCGGGTTAGTGCTTCGTCTGATAAGACGTGAGTTTCGAGCTCCAATAGAATAATAAGAATTATCCAGGCACTTTCATCGATAGTTGTAGCGAAGGCACGCGTCCACTCTATCAACGGCCCACCATTGCGCATCGTGTGAGCTGCAATCACCAAATCATTTCTGACATACAAAGCAAAATTGAGCAATAACAACGAATACACAACTAGCTTGATTAGTTGAAGCCAATCTGTTGAGGAATCTTCGAAAGCTTTGGTTATAGTTTTCATTATTAATAGCTATATATCGGTGTTAAGTTTATATCGATATTGAACTTTAGAACCTCTCTGGCGGTGTTGCGGATCGCCGAGGATGGGACCAGAAAGGATCCTTAGAAATCGTGCATCTCGCCCATGTCACTTGCCACTCCAATTCTTTTTGGTAGTAAATCTCCGCCCAAATTTCAGCTGGGGGCTTGCCTTTGTGATACTCAATGTCCGCCAATGTTAGATTGGCCTTGAGAATTGGTGACCAGATCTGACTCTTGATGGTACCTACACGTCGCCCCTTTCGCTTGTCGTATAAGAAAGAGTCAACTGGTGGCTTATTACCTTCTACCATGAGTTTCACCAGACGTCGTTTGATTGGACGATCTTTTTCTTCCTGTAAGGCTTTCTTGCCAGTAAAGTGAGGTTTGTCAAAATTGACGGCCCATCCTAATCCTATTTCAAACGGTGATCTGTCGTGGCCTGCTCTAATAGTGGTTTCAGCTGTATTAAAATCATCTCCTGGCATAATAAATCCAGCCTCAATCCGCACCATTTCCAACGCCGCCAACCCTATTGCACGTACGTCATAGAGACCGGTCTCCTTAACACTGAAAATAGCATCCCATAGCATCAAGCTATTAACTGGTTCAGTCCAAAGTTCATACCCAAGATCTCCGGTGTAACCAGTGCGGGAAACCATCACTTTAAAACCATTGAGTTCAGTATGTAAAATTCCAAACAGTTTAAGCTTATCGAGGCCCTTGATACCTGCTGCGCTAAGAACCGAATAAGAAGTTGGCCCCTGTACAGCGAGAGCCGCGACATCGTGAGTTTCTTCTGTAATCGTCACATCCATACCTAAACTCGACATAAGCAACCAATCCAATTGGTGATGCTGCGAGCACAAACGGTATTCGCCCTGTCGCAAGTGGAATATAGTTCCGTCGTCTAAAGCCTTTCCTTCATCATTGCACCAAGCGACATAGGTGACTCTCAGTGGTTTGAGATTTGAGACATCACGGACAACCAATCGATTCAGGAATTTAAGTGCGTCGGGCCCGATAATTCGATATTTCTCCATAGGGGTCAAATCCATGACGCTGCACGAACTGCGAATTGCAAAATATTCAGACGCTAATGTGTCGTAAACTCTAGCCGTTAAATAACCATTCCAAGACATCCAGTTCCTCAACCGGCAATGCTTTTCTACCCTCTCATGAAAAGGAGTAGGTTTCAGTACTTCGTCAGGGTCATGAAGCCTAGTTTTTTGCTGCTCGATAGATTGCATAACTATTTACCTGCCCCCATAGCCAATATCCTCTTAGCCGCGTTGTGCCCAGGAATACCAGTTACACCGCCCCCAGGATGGGTTGCGGCACCACAGAGAAATAAGCCAGCAATTGGGGTGTCATACTGAGCGACCCCATGAATTGGTCGCATCATAAAAGACTGATCAATAGTCAATTCGCCATGGTGCCAGTGGCCGCCTGAAATATTATATTGCGCCTCAATATCTAGCGGGGTAAGTAATTCTTTAGCCACAATAAGGTCGGAGAAGCCGGGCGCATAGTGCTCTATCAAATCTACTATTTTATTAGCGAATCGGTCACGATGATTTTCCCATCCTTGTTTTAGAGAATACGGTGCAAACGACGCTGAAATGGACATAACATGATGGCCTTTGGGTGCCAATTCAGGATCATCAATACTCGGGATGACGATCTCCAGCACAGGCTGCTCCGAATACTCTCCATATTTTGCATGATTAAATGCATGTTCAACATAGCGCATGTCAGGTGCGATTAGCAGCCGTTGAGCCAATTGGCTTCTGGATAAGCCTGCAAATTGAGGTGACGCATTCAATGCTAAATGCAACTTAGCTACATTTCCTTTAGTTCGACTTGTATCAATTCGATGGCAAAACATAGCGTCTAGTTCCACTGTGCCTACTAAATCCAAAAAAGTAGTTTTTGCATCGGCATTGGAAATAACTATAGAAGCTTCAATTAGTTCTCCTGTCTCTAATTCAACAGCCGAAACCTTGCCATCATCGACAACGATGCGTTTAACTTTTGCACTCGTTACAATCGTCGCTCCCGCTTTTGTTGCTGCTTTCGCTAATGTTTCTGAAATCTTTCCCATTCCACCGATTGGTAGACTTTGTGAACCATGGATTTCTCCCCACAACCGATATAGGTACGTAAGAACAGTGGTAGGTGTTCGAGGACCCATGTGGTGGCCTAGGACCGCATCGGCTGCAATTACCCCTTTTAGCCGAGAATCATCAAAAACTTCGTTCAAGACGTCGTAGATATTAATGCCACCGACCCTTAGGAATTCACGCATGGAATTCGCGCCAAGACCAAAGCGTAGCTTCCAACCGACTTTCGCTAAAGTAGACAAATCTCTACGATCCATGTCTTTCAAACGAGGAGGCTTATTCATCATCAAAGGAGTTAGAGCCTTGGCATAGCTTCTGAATTCTTTTTTAAAATTTGTGTAAGCCCTAATATCTTTTTGTGAAAGGTCTACACCTGTTACAGCATTCCTACCTAACGTTAGGTGATTACCATCTTGCGCAAGGGCTATAGTGTCAATCGAAGTACCAGGATTCAGCCCCATACTTTCAAGTTGTAAATCACGGCAAACTTTCGGATTCAGGGCATAGAGAATATGGGCCACTCCAGAGACCCTATAACCTTCAGCAAAGCTCGTCGTCGAAGCAGCTCCTCCAACCACTTCACGCGCTTCTAATACCTTCACCTTGTGACCCGCTTTTGCTAAGTAGGTAGCAGAAACTAGGCCATTATGGCCACCACCAACTATGACGATTGGCTTTGATGCAGAATTAGTCATCCCCAAAGTCCCGTGGAGTGCTATCGGGCCTGCCGAGGTCCTTGAGTATTTCCCGAGCGGCATTTGCTCCAGGCGCACCCATCACGCCGCCGCCGGGGTGAGTAGAAGAACCACACATATACATGTTCTTAACTGGACCGCGATATTGGGCATAGCCAGGGAACGGTCGATTGAACATAAGCTGATCTAAGGTTAACTCTCCCTGAAAAATATTGCCTTCAGTCAGACCTACTTCAGTTTCGATTTCGCGTGGTGTGCGAATCTCGGCGTGCAGTATTAACTCTTTAAAATTGGGACTGTACTCGGCTATCTGATCTATAACTGCCGCTCCGAAAGCGTCTCGGTTTAAATCAGTCCAACCCCCCTCAGCTTCAACCGGACAGTATTGGACAAACACAGACATCATATGCTTTCCCGGAGGCGTCATCGTAGGGTCATATTGAGTTGGGATCATCATGTCCACATAAGGATCCCTAGACCAACGATCATCTTTCCAGTCGTCATAAGCTCGCTCAAGCCGCTCGAGCGTATCGGTAAAATGCATGTGACCAAGAGTCAGCGAGGAATTATTTGGTAGCGCTGGAAAATCGGGCATGCCGTCGAGAGCAATGTTTACCTTGCCCGAGGACCCCCGAATCTTGAAATTCTTAGCTCTATGAACAAGCTGTTCAGGCAAATCATTACGATCCATAATTTCCAGGAAAGTTCGTTTTGCATCCAGGTTTGAAATAACTACGCGCGCCGTTATCTCTTCTCCCGAAATTAAGGCCACTCCTGTTGCCTTGCGCCCCTTCACAATAATCCGGTCAACCTCAGAATTTTTACGAACCTCTCCTCCCATCGATTGAAAAGAGGAGGAAATTGCTTCCGATACTGACCCCATGCCGCCTCGAGCGAACCCCCAGGAACCAATATTTCCGTCAATGTCACCCATGGCATGGTGCAACAGCACGTACGCTGTACCGGGTGAATAGACTCCCAAGCCTGTGCCAATAATGCTGCCACCGGAAAAATGCGCGAGGATAACCTCACTTTCGAAATATTCTTCCAGATATTCCGCGATTGACATCGTAAAAAATCGAATAAATTCGTAAATTTGTCTCTCAGTGAGGGTATAGAAACGTTTTAATAAATAGGCAAGTTCCATACCGTCTCTAATTTTCAATGAGGCAGGGTCGGGAGGTGTTCGAAGTAAAAACCCTCGAATTAACCGACACCACTTCATCAAATCTGTATCGAAACGAATTGCCGCATCCGCATCACGTTTTGAATGTCGAGCGATTTCCCGTCTACGAACCGTGGACTGATGATAACTTCCGAAATAGTCGCCATTCTTTTTGAAAGTTACACTTCCCTGCAGAGGTACAACTTCCAAACCATGGCGGCCGAGATCAAGGGCTTGATAGATTTCTGGCCTGAACAGGCTACATACATAGGAACAATTGGAATATTTCCAACCTTTGTGTAGTTCCCGGCTAACCGTTGCCCCGCCTATATGGTCATTCTTTTCAAGGACTACTACATCGAGTCCCGCTTTGGCGAGAAAAGCAGCATTAGTGAGGCCATTATGACCTGCTCCTATTACCACTGCATCGTACGTCTTCATAATTGATTTCTATTCTTACGCACAAACCAATTTGCACTTCTCTAAGACATTATTAGCCGTCATCGCGGCAACAACACATCCATTAAATCTGTACATAAACTTGATATCAATTGCAGTAACTAAGCAAAGCATTTGAATCTCCATTTTCAAAAACCCAGTCCAGATTAGGGAACAAGTTTTATTCCAGAAGCGAGTTTATTAGCAGAATATGGGCGACAGTCTGAATATAGAGCGGCGATCAAATATGGCTTGCACATTAAGACTAGCATTTGAAAATCAACCAAAATCTCGAAACCACAATCAATGTAGAAACTGAAACCAAGATATCGATTAATGTGAGTGTTTTTAGTATGACCTAGTCTGATAATGGCCAATTTGTTATTAAATTCTTCTCCGCAAGAAAATTACTTCATTGGCGCGGACTATAACGAAATATCTAGCAAGAGTGATGAACCGTTATGTATCACTGTTCAGTTAGAAAACCGAGCTAGGCTATCAATCAGCCCAAAATCAAGTACCCAGTCCAAATTCAGAATTTCTTAGGCAATAACTAAACTACCGAATACTAATTGTTAAAATTATACCTAAAGTTTACTCCGATAGTTCTCGGCCAATTAGCCGATAGCCTCTGCTGCGCCCAACGATTGTTATAAAACAGTTCCGCCTCTTCATCAAACAGATTGTCTATATACACACTTAGTGTCCAATCATCCGTTTCCAGCCCTGCTTGAACATCAACCACACTCCAACTATCTTGAGTCATAACTGGGTACGAGAAACTCGAAGATTCGATACCGGCCAGGGAATTTACAGACTCTCCTGTGTAGCTATAGCTAGCCAGAATATAAGGGTTAGCACCGAAGAGCATCTCTGAAAAACTGTATGTGGCATGCAGACTACCCTTGACATCTGGCACTATTGGCAGCTCAGTACCTGCCGCGACTGGTATTGCCCCGCCCGTTCCCGCAAATAAAGTTTGCGTAGAAGGAATTTCACCATCATTAATGCCAAGTGTTAGGTCAAATTTCCAATTGTCTGAAGGTGCCCAATTAAGCCAGGCTTCGGCACCATCTATCTTAGCCTCGGGGAAATTTACAATGCCCAGTGTGTACAGGAGCGGCTGAGGATCTTCGGCTTGAACCTGGATGTTATCCCAGGTCATACGATAGAAAGAGAAATTAAGACGGAGTTGGTCATCAAACCATTGGGTTTTGGCACCAATTTCCACATTTTCAATCGTATCGGACTCATATTCAAAGAGCGTTCCGGCAGGAGCTGCGAATAGATTACTTGGTGCGCCGTAAACTGATTGAGGCCGAGCGGAATTTGCGCCGCCTCGCCGAAATCCTTCAGAGTAAGTCGCGAATAATAATTGTTCTCCCGCGCGATAACTCAAATTAACTTTGGGTACGAATCCCGATTCATCGGATTCGCCCAAATCCCCAGGTGCATAGCAATAGTCCACTGCACAATTTGGAACGCCACCATTTAGTCCGATCATCGAACCATTGAGTACAACATAATCATTTTCAACGGTGTAGTAACGCCCGCCGGCAGTGATGTTAAAATTTTCTGTGAGATCGACACTCACTTCGCCAAAAATCGCGCTCTGATCCAGGTCACTATCATAAGTGCCTGAGTACCAGTTATTCGAATTTGTTTTACTAATTCCGAAGGCAGAGTATCCAGCGTAATTAATATACGCAAAAGCAGGAGAGTCTGAGAAGCCATTTACTATATTAGCAATAAAAATTTCATCCACTTCTCGATGGCTATAAAATCCTCCGACTATAGCCGACCAACGTCCGTCCGTCGGTGTGGCGTAACGAGCTTCCAAGCTCCATGATGTAGTTTCCCGCGCATCATAATCATTCGCTTTGGGATCACCACCAAAGTCATAGATAGTCATGCTGGCGTAGTAAGGATTGGATCGGAAATAGTCGCCTTTTTGCTGGAAGTTTTGCAGATATGCCGTACTGTCAGCGAAATAAGAGCTATCTCTATCAAAATAAGAGGCATTCAAAACAACATTACCAACGTCAAGATCACCTTCGAGTGTCACAGCGAGCTGATACCACTCATCTTCCCAAGAATCTTCAGTAAATCTGGCTTGCTCTCTGGAACCAAACGTAGGGAAAATATCTGTATCGGCGTACATCCCTTTGTTCAGGGATGCATCGGCAAACCCGTCCAATTCATAATATTGGTAGATGCCTGCTAGATCCAGTGTCCATTGGTCATCAAGCCCATAGCGGAACCCAACTCGCCCGCCGTAAAAAGAGGACGAATTAACATCGTCGTCAACCAGATTAGCGTTATTAAACGTTTGCCCATAGGATGGTGAAGCAATATTGTCAACGAAGCCTGCTTCATCTGCGCGAAAACCTACTATTCGAAGTGCCGCTCTATTGTCCAGCAATGGAATATTTACCATGGCACTGACGTCAGTGCTATTTCCGCCATCAGTCAATGAAGAGCCGGTAAAATCCACCCAGCCATCTGACGCTGTCGTGTCAGGTTTGTTAGTGATAATACGCAATGTGCCACATTGAGACGCATCACCAAAGAGCGTCCCTTGAGGACCTGCGAGTGCTTCAACCCGCTGAATATCAATCAAACGAGGGTCGGGGTTATAGCCAGCAGATGTGATGGGCTGCTCATCCAAATAGACGGAAGTTGTTGCTGAGTCACTAAATGACAAGCCTTGAGCTGCACAACCTCGCATAATCACGGAGTTAGCTCCTGGTTGGCGCTCACTTAAAGAAATATTTGGAATTTGACCTACATAGTCAGAGAAGTTTTTCAGCCGTAACAAGGTTAAATCTGCATTGGTTATTGCTGTTACCGAGAGAGGAGTATCCTGAAGATTAAGCTCACGTTTTGTGGAGGTGATAATTATTTCTTCAAGACGATTCTCTTGAGCTTCCACTGCTGTTGCACTTGTTAAAGCGGCCGAAATAGCAAGACTCAACGAGCGTTTGCGATAAAGGGAATTAAAGTCATTGTTTGTGGTCATAGCGCTCTCCTGGACTTTTTGACGCCTTCCGTGATCCTAATCTCCAACCTATCAGAATGTGTCTCTGCCTATAGGCCAGTAATCAGATGCAATGTACTCGAAATCTTGCCAAATTGCGATATTTAAGACTGAATCTAAGCTCAAATATTTTGTACACTACGCAGTAATTTATTATGTTGGACAGATTTGATGACAACATTAATTGCAACATCGGTGGTTCGCGGTAGCATTCAGGGCGAAAGCCACGGGGGTGTATATTTACTGGACATAACAAAACAGCGATCACGCCAAGTTGTAGATTGGAATACCATGGATATTGAATGGCAGGGACGAGGATGGGATCGAGGGCTCCGCGGGATTGCCTTTGACGATGACAGAATATTCATTGCAGCTAGCGATGAGCTATTCGAATATGATCCGTATTTTACGCTCATCGCTTCCTATAAAAACCCCTATTTGAAACACTGCCACGAAATCTATCGTTACAAACGAAGATTATTTCTGACCTCGACAGGGTTTGATGCAATTCTAGGATTCGATCTCGATAAGAATCGTTTCAGCTGGGGCTTAAGCGTTTCAAAAGATTACGAGGGTTTACGGGGTCAGCCTTTTCATCCAGAGAAAGATCTAGGCCCGCCTGCAAACAATATTTTTCATCTCAATAGTGTATTTTGTAACAGTTCCTCAATGTATTTTAGTGGTCTTCATAGCGGAGGTTTATATGCTTATTCCGGCCGCCATATTAAATTGAGCGCATCGCTGCCTGACGGTACGCACAATGCCCGCCCCCATAAAAATGGAATTCTTTATAACGACACCGGAAATAACACTGTACGATTTATTTCACGAGATGGAGGACAAAGAGCCTTCACAGTCCCTCAATTTGATGCTGAACTCCTAACTAATACGGACCAAGATGATTCTAGAACCGCCCGCCAAGGCTTCGGGCGGGGTTTATGTGCTATTTCTGATGATCTCATTGCCGCTGGCTCGTCGCCCTCGACCGTGAGTCTGCATAACTTCAATTCAGTGGATTCAACTGTATACTTAAATTTGACTATGGACATTAGAAACGCGATTCACGGACTCGAAGTATGGCCGTTTGATACACTTAATCCGTAACCAAATTTTAGGTGCCACGATTTATGTATTCGTACTGTTCATAGCGCGGGAGTATCGGTTCCAAAATTTCAGTTAATTCCCCCAGCTTATCTTCATAATTACGCCAAAAATGTACAGATTTCCTATACACTGGCTGACGAACCTGCTCAGAGCTCGCGGTTCTCACTGGCCTGTCGGTTTTATAAAAGTTAAGACAGGAATCCTCCCACGGAAGTTCGCAATATTTGAGTAAATCGCGAACCTGTTGTTCGAAACCCATTACCATCTCCTCATATTGCACTGTATGCACACGCCCAGGAAGTACCTCTTGCCAATGATCCATCATCCTCTGATATTGAAGATAATATTCTCCGATATCTGTCAGGTCATAAACAAATGTTTGTCCTTTTGCAAACAGCTGCCTATAACAACTGAGAGTCGAATCGAGAGGATAGCGGCGCACGTCTATTATCTTCGCATTAGGTAAAATCGAATTAATTAATCCGATAGAAGGGAAATTGTTTGGGTTTTTGTCGATGAATATTGGTCGATCCGTCTCCCTGTGGAATTTTGCAAGGTCTAAATAATTTTGACCTAGCGCCTTAAGATGTATTGTCCCCAACTCCCGAATCGCGTGGGGATAATTCACTCCATCCGCTCTATTCCGATTTAGAGATGTGGCGACTCTTCCTAAATATGGCAGCTCTGCAGTGCCTTCTACCATGCTGTGGCTCGCTAGTATTTGTTCAACGAGCGTGGATCCGGACCGAGGTAGCCCAACAACAAAAATAGGAGATGAATCTTGATTTCCTTCTTCCTTATTGTTTTGTATAAACTCCTTGCTAAAAACTTGAATCAAGCCATCGTTGGTTACCTCTGTTTGCACTGGATCATAGTGTTCAAGGCCGCGCTGAATCTTGTTGCCTTCCTTATAATAATCCCACGCTTTTTCAAACTTGCCTTCATCCTCTTTTGCTTTGGCCAAGGCAAAGAGAAAATTTACGCGTGATTGATCGCTAAGATTATTGTTGTTACCTATTGTGGCTTCCATTATTTCAATGTCGTTACTAGGCAATTTATACGTTTTTAAATTTGCTAAGCTCCAATACACTTCTCCATTATCCGGTTTCAACCGAATGCAATCCCGATAAGCATCAATTGCTTCTTGCTGTTGGCCAAGAGTCTTCAGGGTGTGCCCGAGCCCTAATAGAGCACTTGGATATTTTGGCTGAAGTTTGAGAGAGTGCTTATACGCTTTTAGAGCACTGGATGTTTTGCCGGACAGGGACAGGATTGACCCGAGCAAGAAGTGGGGCTTTGGGCTTTTAGGCTGCAGAGCCGCTGTCTTCGCAAAACATTCAATTGCTTCACTGTAACGATGCTGTTCCTGCAGAAGCATTCCTAAGTCTAAATGAGCGAGGGCGAAGTCTGGTGCTAAAGATATCGCTCGTCGGAACAGTGACTCCGCTTCTTCAGCAAATGCCCGACTAGCTGCAATGCCTGCTAGCATCCGCATAGCATCCACATTGTCAGGGTTCTCGCGCAGTAGCTCGCGATATAATTTTTCTGCTTCTTTGTGGCGTCCGGCTTTATGATGTTCTGCTGCGAGTGCCAGCTTTTTCCTCTCTGGATCCAATGCAAAAGATTTTTCAAATGCTGCATCAGACTCACTGCCTTTCCCGATATTTGCGTAAGCGCGTCCAAGAGAAAAATATGTTTTTACTGATTTAGGATCCAGACGCGCGGCCTTCTCTAGTATTTCCACAGCTTCTTCTGATCGACCTGTCTCCAGAAGCAAGAATCCTAAGTCTTCATGTGGCTTGGCAAAAGTTGGTGCAAGCTCTATCGAGCGTCGCAAATATTTTTCAGCTTCTTCTGGTTGCCGTGTTTTTAACAACACGGCTCCCAACAAAGCTGTTAGAGAAACATCCTCTGGATTTGCGGCAATCGCTTTACGACAAACCTCTGATGCCGCCGACAGATTACCTCCATTGATTAGATTGATAGCTTCATTAAAAAGCACTTTTGAATCTAAAGATCTATTATTTCCCATTTAGTGTATTGTCTTAACCTTCGTTTTGACTTGCGGAGCGCCTTTGCTTTTACTCTGCTGAAAATATTCTAATTATTCGTCCGTGCTGGCTTACAGCCGCCGTCCCTCGGGGCTTTTATCGATACTAAGTAACTATTCATTGTGAGTCCAGCAAACAAAAAATTGCAAGCACCACTGACAGCCACACTGAAAGAATATTATTACAATCAGCAATAGACGGGATTCTTTGGTTAATCTTGATCTATAAAGATATTGTGATACTAAAAGCTTTCCCAAAAACACCATTCCCGGTTTTGATTTGTTCACCTATACCTTTAAATATTTTTCAATCAACATACTCAGAACCCAAACTCAAAAAATGTAGAAAATACCCGATCGATGCTATGTTAGCCATTGTCCAGGTTAACATTGATAGAAGATTAGATAGTCCTGAAATGCTGCCTCATTCCCTTAAATCATAATTGGCCAGTAGTTCGTAGTTGGTGAATAACCCTGTTAACAAATCAAGTTTATTAGAGAACAAATGAGCACTGATAGAAAAGCGTTGGGATTTTGGTCTGCGACATCCTTGGTTGCAGGAAATATGATTGGTTCAGGAATTTTTTTATTACCTGCCTCACTGGCAACTTTCGGTGGAATTAGCATAATTGGCTGGGTTTTTTCGGCGATCGGTTCAATTTTTTTGGCTCTCGTTTTTGCAGGACTTGCTCGTCAAATACGCGGGTCCGGAGGCCCTTACTTATATACTCAAGCCGGATTTGGCGATGCTCCTGGCTTTTTAGTAGCTTGGGGCTATTGGATTTCTATCATTGCAACTAATGCTGCAATCGCCATTGCTTTGGTCAGTTATTTGTCAGCGTTCTGGCCTAGGGTTGCCAGCCAAGCCCTCCTAAGTACTGGGGTTACTCTAATATTTGTCTGGTCATTAGTAATAATTAATGTTCGCGGAGTCAGACTCGCGGGCCGCGTGCAATTGGCAACGACTATTTTAAAGATACTGCCACTAATTGCTGTTGGCATATTTGGCTTATTTTCTTTGGAGCCCTCTTATTTCCAACCTTTCAATCTAAGCAATCAATCAGATTTCTCTGCCTTGACAGCAACGGCTTCTCTTACTATGTGGGCATTTTTAGGAATGGAAAGTGCGAACATACCAGCAGCCGAAGTAGAAAACGCAACACGGACTGTTCCGCGAGCTGCTATTGCAGGCACATGCATTGCCGCTTTAGTTTATATACCCGGCACAGTGGCGGTTATGGGCCTAATTAGCCCTGAAGAGCTCGTACAATCAAATGCTCCTTTTGCAGAGGCTGCTGCAATTTTGTGGGGTCCCTGGGGATACAATCTCATTGGCCTTGGCGCTATAGTCAGTTGCTTCGGAGCTTTGAATGGATGGACTCTCTGTTTAGGGCAGATTCCAATGGCGGCTGCAAAAGACGAACTCTTCCCTCGTGTGTTTGCCAAAAAATCAAAGTTTGGCACACCAGCAAAAGGGCTTGTTATTTCATCTGTACTGGTTAGCTTGCTTGTATTAATGAACGCAAGCGAAAGTCTTGTTAACCAATTTACTTTCGTAATTCTATTGGCCACGCTGGCCGCTTTACTGCCCTATTTGCTGTGTGCGCTAGCTCGTATTTTCATAGCAGCTAGATCGCACCAATCGTTGTCAACTCTTGAAATTTCTGTTTGTATCTTAGCTGCAATCTTTTCAATATGGGCTATTACGGGTACAGGATTAGAAACCATATTCTGGGGCTCAATATTGTTTACCGCTGGTTTACCGATTTATGTCTGGGTAATAAGGCGACCCCGAGATTCTCAATAATGCAACCTGCGCTAGACTCTCAATGCCGGAACAAAGTGTGACCCCAAGCTCCCAATCAGACGTTGGCAAAATTAAGACTTTATTGCTTAAACGTGTGGAGGATGCCTTTGTGGACCAATCCTACATTGACAATCAATGGCGAAGTCTTGGTTTTACTTCGAGGCCCGATTTCGAGACTGCGGTTGTTGAATACCAAAGGTTTGTGGAAATCATAAATCAGTTTGATATAGAAGTAGTATTCGCGCCTTTTAATGAATCTGTGGGTTTAGATTCAATTTATGTTCGCGACTCATCAATTGTTTGTTCTAAAGGCATCATTTTATGCAACATGGGAAAGGAGGCACGGGCCTTCGAACCTGCTGCATGTCTGCCAGTATTTAAATTCTTGGGGTTACCTGTTGTTGGGTCAATAACGGGCGAAGCAAAGGTAGAGGGAGGAGATGTAGTTTGGCTAAATGATCGAACACTCGCCGTCGCAGAAGGTTATCGAACTAACGCGCAGGGTATAGAGCAGTTGACTGACTTACTAGGGGACTGCGTTGATAATCTGATCATAGTGCCGTCACCTCATTGGAATGGCCCAGACGATGTCTTCCATCTCATGTCTACATACAGTCCGATAGATATCGATTTATGCCTAGTCTATTCACCGTTATTGACGGTCCCTTTCAGAAACCTTTTGCTCGAAATGGGGAAAAAACTAGTTGAGGTGCCGTCTGAAGAATTTCAAAGCATGGGGTGCAATGTATTGACTATTAGCCCAAGACAATGTGTTATGTTAGAAGGTAATCCAGTAACACGCCGGAGACTGGAAGAAGCTGGAGTGGAAGTACATGCTTATAAAGGCATAGAAATTAGCAGTAAAGGTTGCGGTGGGCCAACCTGTCTTACAAGACCCCTCATTCGCTCAAATTTAAATTAACCAACTTTCTAATTATTTATAGACCTTTTTCTTTGTGCGTGATATTGAGCATTTAATTGTTATTTAAAAATTTGTAGCCAATTTTAAGCGCAACTTGAAAAATTTAAAAAGAGATAACTTCCCCTGGAACAATTTAAAGCCGTGTCCGATTAGCGAATTGGAATATTCATTGTTTCTTTTACCAATTCCATCACTACATAGCTCGTAGATTCCTGTACTCCCGGTAAGGATAGTAGATTGCTACCGAGAAATTTTCGGTAGGCATCCATATCGGATACTCGAGCTTTAATCAAATAATCAAAGTTCCCAGATATTAAATAGCACTCCTGTACCTCTTCCAGTTCAACCGCTGCTTTTTTAAATTTTTCAAAAATATCCTGTGACGTTCGCTGAAGCCTTATTTGTACAATAACCACCATATCCGCTCCCAGACGGGTTGGGTTTAGCAGCGCCGTATACCCATTAATAATGCCTTCACGCTCCATGCGTTTAACCCGCTCGAGGCAGGGGCTGGTTGACAGCCCTACTCTGCGGGCTAATTCTGCATAGGTGATCCTTCCGTTTTTCTGGAGTTCTTGAAGAATTTTTTTATCAATATTATTGATATTAGGTATATTGGCCATTTACGTTATTATCAGAATATTAGCCTTAGAAACATATATTTTCCAGTAATATATTCTATTTTATATCGGTTTATCAAATAATAACACAAATAATTTGGCAAATGCTTTTATATACTTTCTTATATTCGATGACAAGCATTCCGCTTATTTAAGGAGTAAAACAGTGCTGATCGGAGTTCCTAAAGAAATTAAGAACCTGGAATACAGAATTGGACTCACTCCTGTGGGCGTTGCTGAATTGGTAAAATGTGGGCACCACGTTTTAGTGCAAAAAGATGGCGGGGCTGGTATCGGATTTCGTGATGATCAATATCAAAAAGCTGGCGCAGAAATCATTGGAAAATCCCAAGAGATATTCAAGCGAGCTGAATTAGTTGTTAAAGTGAAAGAGCCTCAACCCTGTGAATGCGAGATGTTACGCCCTGGACAGACACTGTTTGCCTATTTGCATCTTGCTCCAGACTTAGAGCAAGCCAAGCTATTAATTGAGTCCGGTGCGACTTGTATTGCCTATGAAACAGTAACGGACAGTGCCGGCGGCCTTCCCTTGCTCGCCCCGATGAGCGAAATTGCGGGTCGTATGTCGGCTCAGGAGGGAGCTTTCTGTCTTGAAAAAACTCATGGAGGAAATGGAATCCTGATGGGCGGCGTACCTGGTGTCGAACCGGCGAATGTATTAATTATTGGCGGCGGTGTGGTCGGGCTGAATGCCGCCCGCGTCGCGATAGGCATGGGAGCTAAAGTGACAATTATTGATCTTTCGCTGACACGGCTCAAGCAAATTGATGATTTACTTGGTAACAGCGTAAGTACTCTTTACTCAACCACAGAGACCATAGGACAGCAATTAATGGTCTCTGATTTAGTAATTGGTGCGGTTCTAATTCCGGGGGCGACTGCTCCTAAGCTTGTTACTCGATCGATGTTAAAATTAATGAAACCCGGTTCGGTGCTGGTCGATGTCGCTATTGACCAGGGCGGATGTTTTGAAACCAGCAAGGCAACAACCCATGAAAATCCTACCTATGTTGTTGATGGAATAATCCATTACTGTGTCGCAAATATGCCTGGGGGGGTAGCACGTACATCTACTCTCGCATTAACAAACGCTACCATGCCTTTTGTCATTGCTTTGTCTGGCCAAGGCACACATAACGCCTTGAGAAATGATGCCCACCTACTGAAAGGCCTCAATGTTCATAATGGAATGCTGACACTGAAGACTGTAGCGGATTCCTTAGGTTACGGATATGTTGACCCGGCGCACGCATTAGAGAGCGATATTTTCAAAAATAAAGCCAGTACAGGCAAGCAAGTAGTCGCTTAAAATTCCAGTGCTAAAGCAGCAGTCCATTGACTTGAATACCTAACAAATAATTCAACCTTGGGCTTTTCGCACCTACGTACAGTGGCAGCAAACTCCAATTGACAAAGCATGATGTTCGAGGGCCCACTGACCTTTTCTGAGCCCAATAGGTAGCGCACGCTGTAGCTGGACGAAAATCATATGGGAAGATCTACCCTTCCAGCTAAACCGAAAATTAGACTAGATTCGCGTTACTCAATCACTCCACATACAATTCTAGCCCCTCCTCCCCCTAAAGGAGCCGGATCATCAGAGTGATTGTCCCCTCCGGCATGTATCATGATTGCACGACCGGACAGATCCTCCAATTTTAAGCGAGGAGCTAAAACAGGTAGGGAAGCCATTCCGTCGGCATCAACATTTAGTGTAGGTAAATCCCCTAAATGATTATCATTCGTCCATGGATATCCATGCTGGCCTGCTTGTGAAGGATCAAAATGACCTCCCGCTGCGCCACCCAACACCGTTTGTCCATTTCGTTCAACTGATTCACAAGAAGGAGTTGTGTGTATATGAAATCCATGCGCACCCTGAGGCAGACCTTTCAAATCAGGTGTAAAGACAACTCCATATTCGCTCTGCGATATTTCTATCGTACCTACTGAATTACCACTTTCTAAGTCTGCCATATTTACACTTTCTGCTGCGTAGGTCGTGGCAGTTAAACCTAAGGCAATAATTGCTACTTTAAACATTTTCATTTTTAGGTTCCTTTAGTTCTTTTAGCGATTCTATCGAATCTTTTTTTGCCAGTACGAATATTAACTATTTTCTTGAAATTCAACAGAAATTTCTAATTCAATATCATCTCCGACCATAGGCCGGAATCGACCTAGACCAAAAACTGACCGTTGGAAGATGGCGCTTGCGGAGAAGCCGATAGTATTGCTTCGAGTAAGCAAAACAAAGCCACTACCATTAAAATTAGCAGAGAGAGTCACAGGAGCAGTAATTCCCATTAAGGTCAGGTCTCCTTCAAACTTAAATGTATTCCCCTCTGACTCTAAAAACGAGGTCGTCCTAAACGTAGCTTGCGGATAATTCTCAACATCGAACCAATTCGAACCGCGAAGTTCCTCTTCAAATTCAGGATTATTAACGTCTATTGAGGCAGTATTAATGACGACTTCCAGGCTAGAATTTTCAATATTCTCTGGATTCCAATCCAAAGAGGCATTTATATCGTTGAAACTGCCAATGTATGTTGAGAAGCTATAATGATTTAGTTTAAACAGCAGCATGCCATGATCTTTATCTAGTATGTACTGCCCAGGACTTGCCTCAACTAATTCGGCTTCAAAATTAGGCGACGCCAGGCGCTCACATGAAAGCAATAGTGCTGAACAGACCAGGATTACTGAAACCCGCCAGTATTTAGAAAATAATCTGACAAGCATTGTGTTAAACAAATAATTCATAGCTTCAAACCCTGTTTGATTACTGCCGGATGGCGTATACGTCTACCTCGATGATCACATCATTAGGAACCTCAGCTGTGTTCTCCCAATATCCCTGACCGACGCCAAACACCAACCGCTGGATTGTTACCTCACTTGTCAAACGGAAGCGCAGACCACCGTCAATTTCAACATCCAGATCAAATGGAAAACTTAAAGGTTGGGTCTGATCTCGAATAGTCAAAGTTCCATCTGATACAAAAGAACCCGCTCCAGTTAATCGGCATTGCTCTGCGTTGAAAGTGGCTGTAGGCCAGCGATCCACGTCGAAAAGTTCATAATCAAGCAAATAATCTTTGGCTTCCGGGGAGTCAATATATAGATCTTCTATAGGAATCGTTACTGAGAATTTACAACTGCCAGGGTTCATAGGATCAATCTCGAAGATCGCTTCTACATTTTTAAATTCGCCTTCGTATTGATCAACTCCGTAGTTATACTTGAAAATAACTCGGGAATCTTCCTGGTCGATCACCCAGGTGACGGCTTGCGCTGGCAGGCTGATAAGCATCATAAGCGGCGCCAACACCGCTAGATAAAACAAAGATCGCATGGTAATTATTACTCCTGAATATTAAGTTATGGTAAGGCGTAAGCCACCAACTCAGCGGGATTTCCACCTCCACCGACGAACATTGCAATGTATTGCTTTCCTTCATGTTCATAGGTAAACGGCAGCCCGGATTGGTTACTGGGTAATTCAATCTCGGCAACGATTTCACCCGTTTGCTTATCGATCGCTCGCAGAATCGGGCTGGCCCCGGGGCCTCCACCACCTTCACCAGCGAACAGTAAGGTTTTCGTCAATACTATACCTGCCCGTGTCGGTACACCTGTTCGTCCAACATCAATGCCCTCGAGCGCGGGATGATTGGCAATGTTATCCGGTGTATCGGCATTTGCGATCTGCCAAAGGTGATCGCCGGAATTCATATCGATGGCCGTGATGCGACCGTAAGGCGGCTTAACGATTTCCAGGCCCTGCACCCGCGGTATGCGAACACCGAAAGACTGGCTGAAAGCCACGTCAGAGTTCTCATCATTTCCCAATGTCAAAACAGCCAGTTGGGTCCTTGATGGTATGTAGAGAATACCCGTTTCTGGATCGAGAGCAGAGCCTTCCCAATTGGCACCGCCGGTCGCAGAGGGCAAACCTAAGGTGCCACGTGTACCATCATCTGCGTCCATAAGAGATGGTGGTGAATACACACTTGAACTTAGGCGAAAATCTGCAATCGCCTCCAAGGCTGCAAGACGCAGTTCAGGCGTAAAATCGATCACATCCTCTTCGGTAAACCCTTGCCGATCAAAGGGAGCTGGCCGTGTCGGAAAAGGTTGTGTGGGCGAGTACCATTCACCGGGCACGTCTCCAGCCGGAACCGGGAGCTCTTCTATAGGCCAGATCGGTTCCCCAGTCATTCTATCGAAAGTATATACCCAGGCTTGTTTAGTCACTTGCATGAGAACCTTACGGCCGTTGGGCAAGTCAGCGAGAATCGGCGCGGATGGAATGTCCCAGTCCCAGATGTCGTGGTGGGTCAACTGGTAGTGCCATTGGCGCTCACCGGTTCTGATATCCACTGCAACCACGGAGTCTGTAAAAAGGTTAGCGCCAGGCCGGTCGGCGCCGAAGCGGTCGCCGGTCGCTGATTCGACAGGCAGATAAACATGTCCTAGTTCCGGATCACCTGACATAGGTGCCCAGACGCCTGCATTGCCAGTAAACTCCACACCCTGATCGAGCCAGCTTTCATAGCCTACTTCACCTCGTTCCGGAATGGTGTGAAAAGTCCAAAGAAGCTCACCCGTGCGCACATCGAAGCCTCGTACATCGCCTTTGACGTTGGACATAGACCGCGGCCGCATGCCTACCGCGTGTGCTGGCCCTACAACCACCACATCGTTCATGACAAACGGTGGTGCGGAGGAACCGATGTCAATATTCCCAAAACCTCCGGAGTTGCGCAGCCCCTCGAATAAATCCACATGGCCGTTATTACCGAAATTGGGGTCGGGATAGCCGGTTTTGGCATCCAAGGAAATCAGTTGAAAGCCGGGTGTAATGTCCAAAACACGTGACGTATCTCCGTCGCCCCAGAACGCTAGCCCACGACCGGCGCCTTTTCGTGGCGCAGAGTCAAATCTTTCCCCTTCCTGGGGTCGCCACAGCCACAACACCTGCCCGTTGGTGGCATCAAGTGCTACCACATTTCTCGTAGAGGCTATATCAGCATACAACACCCCATCTACCTCAAGCGGTGTAGAGGGGTTATTGAAGTCAATCGAGGGTCCAAAATTCTCTGTCGAAAAACGCCAAGCGATCTCTAAAGAACCAACGTTGTCAGTATTAATCTGGTCGAGCGGAGAATAACGCTGAGCTAATTGATTACCGTGGTAATCTGGCCAATCTCCCGCATAAACATCGGTGCCTGATTGGCTCCAAACAGCAGGCGCCCAGGTAAGGGCCGCGAGACTCAACATAAATGACGAAATCAGTCTCTTTGTTGTTATCATTTTGGATGACACTCCCGATATCATGTCGCTTTTTACTTTCAGGGGCGGGATAGTAACTTTTTTACCAACCGCGGGAAAGCCGATTTTAGTCGACAATCAACTAATTAAGCCTCGCAAAATCATTGGCTTAGCACTCATCGATTCTTAAGTAACAATTAATTGCAACACTTACAGCTTCGTATAGCGCCCAAAAGACATCATCCAAGGTATTTGTGAATTCTTGCAAATCATGTGACGAGTCGGCGAGCTAACCATGCCCCATTCCCGTTGCGGGCTTCTCTGTGGAGTGATATGTTCAAGGGCAAAGAAGAAAAGCTGTTAAATCAAATTACAAACCTGATAACTAGAATGAACCTGGAGGTCCTTGTGAAAAATTTGGTCAACTGCGGCATATTGGTCTTGAGCATGCTAAGCATACCTCTCTTTGCTCAAACTTACATTTCAGACTTCGTGAACGGGCCAATCACCGATCGCCCAATACGAATCCTGCAGACTAATTCTGCGGGGGATGATGTCTATGTTTTTGACCCCAGCACAATGGAACAGGTCGGCTATATCCCCAATCTCCCGCATAACCATGGCGCCACAGTCCATGCTGACGGGACTCACTACTACTTCACCAACGAACACGACTACACTGTCGATGTTGTCGATACACGTACATTTGAAGTAGTAAAAAGAATCCCGCTGGCCAATGGTCCCCATAATCTGTCTGCCAGCATGACCGCTCGCAAAGTATATGTCGCGATTGCCCGTGAACCTTTGATTCAGGTGATTGACATGGATACCAACGAAATCATTGCCAATATCGAAACAGGCGGTGGGGTTCATAATACTTTTGTGACACCCGATGGCCGATATGCCGTAGGTGGCATGATTGGGGTGAGTGAAATTATTGCGATAGATACGGAAACCGACGAAGTGGAATTCGAAATGTCTATCCCTTATTCTCAAAATCCATTCACTGGCGGTGTTAGACCTTTTACCTTCACTGTAAATCAAGACGGTTCAACGCGTTCCATACTAGTAAATGTAGGTGGGTGGCATGGCTTTTGGGAATTTGACTGGAAAACCCAGGAACTGATGAACAAGATAAGTCCACCTGATGGTTCATGGAGTCGCATGGACCAGACAGCCGACGGTATCCAGAGTGCCCCCAGCCACGGCGTTGTCGTGCTACCCGACCAGAGCCAAGTCTGGCATTCTAGCCGTGCAACCTCGCACATTTATGGCTATTCCTTCCCGGATTATGAGTACCTGGGTCGCGTCTACATCGGGAATCCTGCATGGATTACCACAACCCCAGATAGCAAACAGCTTTGGGTAGGTGTGTCCGGTCACAATGAAACAGCGGTAGTAGATGTAGAAAAACAGGAAGTAATCAAGCGCTTTCCAGTCGGACAGGCGCCCAAACGAATTTTTACGGCGATCATGCCAGCGGATTGGGAGGGAGAGGCACCATGATGAGCCGCTCAAAAGTATGGTTACTCTTGGTCTTACTGACTTTATCCACAGTCGGTTGTAGCGAACAGGAATCAACACCGTCAGCACCAACTGTGGCTCAGACCAATGACAACATGGTAAGCAGAGATACTCCAAAAGGCTTGGATTACGAATTTTTTAAAGAATCCATAGAGCCGATTTTCATGCGCTATCGTGGTGGATTTGTCGGCTCCGACTCTTCATGTGTCGCCTGCCATACCGTTCAGGCTAGCGCCCCCCTTGGACTAGAACCTTTAACCCAAGAAAATGGTGATGCGTTTTGGACCGAAGAACAGTCACGGCAAAACTTTGAAAACGTTGCGAGACTGGTTAATCCCAGCGCACCAGAGACCAGCCGTCTGCTCCTCGCGCCGCTAGCACCAACTGTTGGAGGCGAAAGGCATTCCGGTGGAATATTCTGGGATTCAACGAACCACTCCGAATACCGTTTAATTGCTGCATGGATAGCTTCCGGCGACCCTAGCGCCACAGCCGACCCAATAGGTGAAGTTGATTTCGAGTTTTTCCGTTCCTGCGTACAACCCATTTTTGTGAACCCAATAGAGAATGCGCTGCCCTGTACCGAATGCCATAGCGGAGTGTTCGCAATCCCCCCTCCGGCAAACAGTTACTGGACGCTAGAGCAGTCACGACTCGCTTTCGAAGAATTGGCCCATCTAGTCGACCCAGGCCAACCTGACAACAGCCGCTTCCTCCACAAGCCTCTACATCCTAATGCCGGTGGAGACTTGATGCATAACGGCGGTAGACGTTGGTACTCAAAAGATGATCCCGAACGACAGGCTCTCGCTAGTTGGGTGCGGGGGGATGCGGTGGGCGATCAATGCCCTCCTGCCTTACAATTCGACAATCCGCCAAGGTCGTAACTATATGTGCACAAGGACGCGCGGCACAGTAATTGCTGCGGTATTAATGCTGCTCGCAAACTGCGCTGAAAAAATTCCAGAGACTTCAATGGATGGCATTTATACCGCTGGACAGGCAGAGCGGGGTGCGGGTCTGTTCACGAGTCTCTGCGAGCGTTGTCATAGTATTCAAGAATTTTCAGGCCGCTCGTTTGATGCCATCTGGGCAGGAGTTCCAGCAGCAGCACTCTACGCGCGCATTGCCAATACCATGCCCTTAGATCAACCTGGCAGTCTCGGCTTGCCACAAGTCACCGCACTAATGGCCCACATTTTCGCCATGAACAAAATGCCGACTGGAAACTCGCCCCTCGTCGCCGACATAGATTGGCTTATGGGCATTACTATGGCCCGACCAGACCAGTAAAAGAATTGGCAATTTGTCATGGACTCATAGTGATCTGAATTTTTTCAGCTTTGCAAATTTCTCTTGCCCTTCTAAGTTGTGCTATTGAATGGAAGCTAGCGGTTCCTGAATTGCGCTAGCACCATGCCATGCCTGTTTCGCACGCAAAAAAAGGCCCACCCGCTAAGGTGAGCCTTTTGTTTGGAAGCCTGACAATGACCTACTCTCGCATAGGGAAACCCCACACTACCATCGGCGCTGAGCGGTTTCACTGCTGAGTTCGAGATGGAATCAGGTGGTTCACGCTCGCTATTGTCGTCAGGCAATTCTGACGATGCTTTCGCATCATATTCTTAACAATTCGATGAATGAATAATATATATGCCCTGTATGTAGTTGTAACTACAAGTTGCTTACAAGATTTTTCTATCAATCTGTACTGAAGTTGTTGGAGTTGCCTTTCCAAATAATCACAGATAGTAAAACCCATGAGTATATGGTCAAGCCTCACGTGCAATTAGTACTGGTTAGCTCAGCGCCTCACAGCGCTTACACACCCAGCCTATCAACGTCGTCGTCTTCAACGGCACTTCAGGAGGATCAAGTCCTCAGGGAGATCTCGTCTCGAAGGAGGCTTCCCGCTTAGATGCTTTCAGCGGTTATCCTTTCCGAACATAGCTACCGGGCAATGCGTCTGGCGACACAACCCGAACACCAGAGGTTCGTTCACTCCGGTCCTCTCGTACTAGGAGCAACTCTTCTCAAATCTCCTGCGCCCACGGCAGATAGGGACCGAACTGTCTCACGACGTTCTAAACCCAGCTCGCGTACCACTTTAAATGGCGAACAGCCATACCCTTGGGACCGGCTTCAGCCCCAGGATGTGATGAGCCGACATCGAGGTGCCAAACACCGCCGTCGATGTGAACTCTTGGGCGGTATCAGCCTGTTATCCCCGGAGTACCTTTTATCCGTTGAGCGATGGCCCTTCCATTCAGAACCACCGGATCACTATGACCTGCTTTCGCACCTGCTCGAGTTGTCACTCTCGCAGTCAAGCACCCTTATGCCATTGCACTAAACGAGCGATTTCCGACCGCTCTTAGGGTACCTTCGTGCTCCTCCGTTACTCTTTAGGAGGAGACCGCCCCAGTCAAACTACCCACCACACACTGTCCTCACTCCCGTTTCAGGAGCTAAGTTAGAACCTCAACATTACCAGGGTGGTATTTCAAGGGTGACTCCACGCTATCTAGCGATAACGCTTCAAAGTCTCCCACCTATCCTACACAGATAAGGTCAAAGTCCAGTGTGAAGCTATAGTAAAGGTTCACGGGGTCTTTCCGTCTAGCCGCGGGTACACTGCATCTTAACAGCGATTTCAATTTCACTGAGTCTTGGGTGGAGACAGCGTGGCCGTCATTACGCCATTCGTGCAGGTCGGAACTTACCCGACAAGGAATTTCGCTACCTTAGGACCGTTATAGTTACGGCCGCCGTTTACCGGGGCTTCGATCAAGAGCTTCTCCGAAGATAACCCCATCAATTAACCTTCCGGCACCGGGCAGGCGTCACACCCTATACTTCCTCTCACGAGTTCGCAGAGTGCTGTGTTTTTAATAAACAGTTGCAGCCACCTGGTCACTTCGACTCTCCTCAGCTTACGGAGCAAGTCCGATCACCAAAAAGAGCGTACCTTCTCCCGAAGTTACGGTACCATTTTGCCTAGTTCCTTCACCCAAGTTCTCTCAAGCGCCTTGGTATTCTCTACCTGATCACCTGTGTCGGTTTACAGTACGGTCGTTTCTTACCTGATGCTTAGAAGTTTTTCCTGGAAGCATGGCATCAACTACTTCTTCCAAGGGTTGCCCCGA
>Ga0310121_10001208_pt1 | contig 26961 bp, 21 predicted proteins | sample CB27_Tmax_986_MG_FD_203504 | JGI IMG/M metagenome (GOLD analysis project Ga0310121, IMG submission 203504) | Marine microbial communities from Western Arctic Ocean, Canada - CB27_Tmax_986 | ecosystem: Environmental > Aquatic > Marine > Oceanic | place: Canada: Western Arctic Ocean | collected... | reverse complement strand
GTACCTCATGACGGAAGGTACAATTGATGACGTCATCGGCTCGAACAACAAAGACGTGATTGCGAAGGCACAGAAAAGCCTATCCACGTCAAACCTACCGGCCGACATCCAGGAAGCCGTCGCAACGGCGATACAGATGCTTGTGACGACGTCCACCCCACCCGTACATCTCGATCTGATTCACACATTGGCAGTCTTCGAGATCGTCCGTGAGATCGGAACAGAAGTCGATATGGAGACTCTAGAGTCCGTCCCAAGTCTTCAGACCGTGCTTCGAGCGATGGGCCACCTTATCGATTACAATCTGGACGCCCACTTTTTCAGCAACCCACCTCCACCCTTCAAAGCCATCGACGCCGCCGGAACGCCCCACGATATAGGGTATCTGGACTCCGACGAAGTGTCGGAGCTGGCGGATGTACTGTCTGCGGCCGACCTGAACGACAATCAACTGGATGAGTTCAGCGAAGAATATGGAATCGAGCTGTTGGAGGAGCTTATTGAGCCCCTGGCCGAAGCTTTGGGTGAAGCGAGTTCTCGAGGACAAGAAATTGTCGTGATCTCTGGCTGACCAGGTTTTCAGGCCAGGGCATTCACGCTCCTTGCCTTTGTTTCGACCACGGAAGTACTTGACCCTGTTAGAAGGATCCGGCAAGGCTTCGATGTGCTTTATCTGCAACACATCATCCGCATGAACCTCGGGTTTTCCCTTCTCTTCATCGCGGCCTGTGGCCCAGCGCAGGAGCAAGAGAAAGCCATCGAAAACCAGGGCCAGTTCACAGTCGAAATTGGGAAACAAAGCCTTGTTTTGAACAACTGTTTGTTCCGCGAAACCGAACGGCCACGAGGTGGTCAACTCGTCGGTACGGACCGGACAGGATCTCTGTTTTTTCTAGAGATCGACGAAAAACCCAGTGCTGGAACGTCCTACCAGGCCGGACTCTTTGTTTTAAAGTTGGCCGAACCTCTGCAGCCGGGAGAAGATCGAGTCTACCAGAACCACACCTACCGCTTATCATCCGAATATCGGGGAATGGAACTGCGACTCGACGCCCTGGATGATCGCGCAAAGGGATATATCTCGGGCCAATGCGAAGACCTTGCTCAGGGGCGTTCCCATGAGGTGCGCGGCAAGTTCGACTGTGTAATAGAGGCGCCCTGAACCGGTAACCTATGAGTCCGGCTCGTCCTCGCCGTCGTCCGACTCGTCATCTTCATCAGCCGGCGTCGGATCGCCATGGTCCGGTGAATCATCACCTGGATCCACGGGCGTCGGATCGCCATGCCCCACGGGGTTCGTTTCTTCATCCGCCGGAGTGGGATCACCATGACCGGTGGGATCTTCATCCGTTGGGGTCGGGTCACCATGTTCCGGCTCATCATCCCCCGGTAGCGGGGTTGTCGGAGTCGGATCACCGTGGTCTATCGGGTCTTCGTCCGCTGGCGTCGGATCACCATGGCCGGTCAGTCCGTTGGAGTAATAGTTGGCACAGGCATCAATGATGTCCTGGGGCAGCTCTGTGCCATATTCGAAGCTACTCTGTAGCCAGAAGAGACAGAGATCCTCCTGAGACCAGGAGGCTTCTATGCCGGTTGAGAGACGTACCAGAATGGTTACATCGTTCGACCCAACCGATAGGGAATAGGCAGTGACATGCCCTGTGGTCTGCTGTCCAGGTTGGTTCGGCGTGACGGACGCACCGGCCTCATCCTCCCAGACAGCGGGATCAGATGCCGGTTCGCAGGCCTGAAGAATCAGAGCCAGCACAAACAAAACCGTATGGAACCGAACCATCATTTCAACCCGTACTCCTTAACTTTACGGGAGAGAATCGTACGTGTCATCCCCAGTAATCGAGCAGCTGCTGCAATGTTGCCATCCGATTCTTTTAGCGCTTTGGCAATGTATTCCAACTCGATCTGGCGCTGTAGACGTTTGAGAGAGAATCCCGGAGTCAACTTCCAATCGTCCAATCCGACTGGGCGATCGTCCGTGGAACTCAATCCTTTGGATTGCCCGGGGCCAAACAATCGAACCAGATCCGCTGTAATCCGACCATTGTCCGAAAGGTGAATCAATCGCTCCAGAATATTTCGAAGTTCCCGAATATTGCCCGGCCAATCATAGGCTTCAAGGACGGCAAAGGCGTCCGGGTCGATATTCACATCCAGGTCGGTTGGTAACTCGGAGATAATGGAATAAGCCAGCGGCCGAAGGTCCGATATCCGGTCCCGCAATGACGGCAATCCCAGGGTCATACCCGAAATACGATAATACAAGTCGAGGCGGAATCGACCCTGGTCTACCAGCTCCTTCAAGTTGCGGTTCGTGGCAAGCACTACGCGGGCGTCGGACTTGACGATTTCCGTGCCACCGACGCGATGGAAGGTTCCATCCTGAAGGACGCGGAGCAAGGAAACCTGCGCCCCCAGCGACAGATCGCCAATCTCATCGAGGAATAACGTCCCACCGTTGGCCAACTCAAACTTGCCCGGCTTTCTGCGATAGGCACCGGTAAAGGCACCACGTTCATGACCAAAGAGTTCGGACAAGAGGAGTGTCTCGGCCAATGCCGCCACATTTACGCGAACCATTGGGCCCCGGCTTCGATTGGACCAGGAATGGATGACCTCTGCCACCAGCTCTTTACCGGTACCGCTTTCGCCTTCAAGTAAAACGGGCGCATCCGACGACGCATAGCGTTCGGCCAATGCCAGGATACGAAGCAATGCCGGATGTTGACCGGCAATTCGACCGGGGCTACGTGTAGGTTTGGTTACAATACTGACCTGGGCCGATTGTTCCATTCGTTTCTCCTGCCTCTGGGCAAACCCTTCGAGCTTCTTGAACCAGGGGCGTCCAACAAAACTGTCGCGGTCCGAGTCCGATACCGACTCTGCCAACTCAAATATAATCGTTCGCGTCTCTCGTAGAACCCGTTTTGCCTGATCCTCATCACCCAGGGCGCGAAACGCTGCCGACAACAGTATCCGGGCCTCCCAACGAAGAGCGGCATCTCCAGCCTGATCCGACTGCACGATCAATGGTTCCAGAATTTCAATCGCACGCTGCGGTTCATCAACGGCGAGGGTCCAGGCGCGCGTCCAGTCCCAGGCATGGCCCGTTGCGAGGCCGACGCTCTGCGGAGACGGGCCCGGATCTTCAAGCGTCTGTCCCGCCAACAGAGCGTTCTGCATACGTAAGACCTGAATCCTCGTATCACGCTCGGTTTCGGGTTCATTGCATAGAGCCTGGGCACGATCCAGATGTCCGTCAGCCGCAACGTGCTGCTCATCCATCATAAAAGTACGTGCTTTTCGAACCACGGCATCAATGCGCAGTTGTTGGTGTCCCGCCTGGTCCGCGGCCTGCTCCGCCAGGTTGCATAGACGTTGGGCTGAGGCCGTTCGGCCCACCGTAGTCTGAACATCCGCGAGCGCCAAAAGGTTTCGGATTCGACCATGGAAGGTCGGTAAACCATCAAGCTGCTCAACGCTGTCGCGAAAGGCCTCTTCGGCGATTCCATAATGGCCGAGGTACTCATGGGCGATCCCCATATTCGCGACCATAATGGCACGTTCAAGCCCGAGTCCCGTCTGCTCAAAGAGTCTGGCCACGGCCTCAAACTCCGAGGCGGCATCCTGATACCGACCCTCTGAGAGTAGAGCGATGGCCATATTTCCACGCGTCCGCGCGCTGGCCACCTGCAAACCATCACGACCGAGCGCTTGCAGATCTTGTCGCGCGGATTCGATATTGCCCAGGAGGAGATGACAACGGGAGCGAATCAGACAAGCCGTCCATTCCGAGTCATCCGATAGCAAGGCCACGGCCTTGGCGGGCTCGCCGTCGACATAGTGGATATGGGCCGCGAGATGGGCCGCTACCCCACCCTGAACTGGGCTCTCGGCAAGATGCCGAACCAACTCATCAGCCTGGTTCTCAATGGCCTCTTGCACAAGCTGGACAAAGATCTGTTGCGCCGCCGAAGAGTCCGGCTGCGGCAGAGATGTCAAAACATCTATCGCCTGTTCATGTCGACCGAGGTCAAGAAGAGTCCGCACCAATTCCCAAGACACCTCATCCGCTCCCGGCCCGATGGACGCCAGTTGAATCGCGGCCTCATGTCTCCATTGCGTTCGTAGTTGTCGAACGGTGTCCGGTACCAGTCCCCATAAGGACGCAGACGCCACGAAGCGTAAGGGCGCCAAACGAGCTAGATCACAGGCACTATCCGGATCCCGTGTGAATCGATAATGGGTCGCCAGAAGATCAACGAATGCTGCCTTCTGATCGTTTCGGCCGACCGCGCCTGGATAGGGAAGCTTGCATTGCACATATTCGGAGTCAAGCTCTACAACGTCCGCGTCGGAAAGTTCCTCCAGAGCACGTACGACGTCGGTCTGAGACATCATCGTAAGGCCAGGCAGAGCATCACGACAGACAAGTCGAGCCAGCGTGTCGAGCGCAAACCAACACTGTTGTGCAGCATCCGAAAGGTCCGACACGATCAGACGCGCCAAAGCCATGGGATTGCGACGAACAACGTCCGGAACAGCCATCGCATGGGGAGCTTCAATCTGCGGAAGCTCGGCGTCCGGTCCATCTGGAACCAGAAGCAGGAGTCGTCCCTTGGGTTTACGATGCGCAAAGCGAGACAGTTGATGTTGTTCCCAGGGTTTCGCCAGGGCCTCTGCCAATCCGACCGCGTCCGTATGGCGACGCAGATCGAGTATCAGCAGAATGCGAGATTGTTCCATCACGGCATGCAGCATGCGCACCAATAGATGTCGTACACCCGCACGCCGCCGAGGTGCGACTCGGCCCTCGGAGGGATATCCATCCAGGTTACGCTTCAATGCCGTTGCCAACGCCCGGGCTTCTGCAGATATCTCCACATGATGCCGGTCATCCAGAATAACATTCGCAAGCTCGGAGATGAGGCTTGGCATGCTCTCGGCAAAGGTCAGCCGCACAACCGGTCGTTCACCACGACGGGCCGCCACATCGACAAGTCCGTATCCACCCGAGGGGGACATACAGGCGACCGCACTCATGCCAGCCTGCATCCACTCGTTGAGTGTCAGTCGACTGGAGGCGTTAGCCGTTTGTGAATGGGGTCGATTCATGGGCCGACAACCTAGCAGTTCACGCGTACGCGATCTAGCAGTATTCAAAAAAATGCCTAGATCTCGTGGGGTTTCGCCGATAGGCCGTTTTGAGGCGATCCGTTCGTAGCTCGCGCCAGTGGTTCGCCTCCGATTACGGAAAAGTCCGTTGACATCGACCCATCCAGCGGGGCAAGGTGCTCACCGCCCAAGGTCCAATATACGAGTCGAGAGGTAGATTCATGCGCGTAGCAGTACTTGGCGCAACCGGCCTGGTCGGTCGCGAGATGGTGCGAATTCTTGAAGAACGCAAGTTTCCTGTGACGGAACTACGCCTTCTTGCGACCGAACGTAGTGCCGGTGAGTTTATCGACTTTCACGACGATCCAAAGATCGTCGAAGTCACCACTGCCGAGGGATTCGAGGACATCGATCTGGTGCTTTCATCCGCGGGTGGTGGTGCCTCCAAAGCCTGGCTACCCGTAGCCGTAAAGGCCGGGGCTACCTGCATCGACAATTCCAGCGCCTACCGGATGGAACCGGATGTTCCACTCGTTGTTCCAGAGATCAATCCAGAACACGCCCGAAACCATGCCGGCATTATCGCCAATCCCAACTGCTCCACCATTCAGATGGTCATGGCTTTGCAACCGTTGCACGAACTGGCAGGTCTGAAACGTGTGGTTGTCTCTACCTATCAATCCGTGTCTGGCAAAGGTAAGAGCGCCATCGATGAACTGCAGGACGAGACCAGTCAATTGCTGAATGGCCTCCCCTATGAACGGCGGGTCTTTGACCACCAGATCGCCTTCAACTGCATTCCCGACATCGATGTACTGGTGGAAGATGACTACACTCGCGAAGAGTGGAAGATGATGGTCGAGACCCGGAAAATCATGGATCTGCCGGACCTGCCCATAACGGCTACCTGCGTCCGGGTGCCAGTGTTCTTCGCACATGCCGAGGCCTTATTCGTGGAATTCGAACGCCCCGTCGATGTGGCCGCTGCTCGTGAATCGCTGAATGGTTTCCCGGGCGTTACGGTCATTGATGACCTGGCCAATCATGTCTATCCCCATCAGGCCGCCACCGCCGAGCGTGACGAAGTCTATGTGGGCCGTATCCGGCCGGATCGTTCCGTGGAGCATGGGCTGGCCTTGTGGGTCGTCTCTGACAACATCCGTAAGGGGGCCGCTCTAAACACGATACAGATCGCCGAATGGTTGCGTGATCAGAAGCTTCTGGGTTCCTAGACAACCCAACGATTTCCACCCCCTCCGTTGGTACCACTTGACGGCATTTCCCAATCCCGTCCATGCTGGGTCTCCACGACGCCACCAACGAGAGTGTCATGTCCGACCAAATGGACATTCTGAGTGAGATTGCCCAGGAAGCACGCCGCCTGGGATGTAGCGAAGCCGATCTACGCTACGTCAACCGGAGTGTGGAATGGATCTCGGTGCGTAATGGTCGCCTTCAGACCTGCTCCGACCTCTCCGATGCTGGTGTAGGCGTTCGTGTCCGGATCGGTCTGGCGACGGGCTACGCCGGCTGCGCATACTCCGACCCGAAATCTCTGCGAGAAGGACTACGTCGAGCGGTCGCGATGGCCAAAGCCAGTGACGGAGTAACGTATGAAGAGCTGGATCTGGCCACCCCCCCGGTTGAGCAGGGGACCTATAGGACAGCCACCCCCGGCGGAGATCCGTTTGATGTCCCCCTTGAACAACGAATAGAACGCCTATCGGAACTGGCCAGCGTATTAAAGACCGACCCCCGTATCCAGGTAGCAAACGCCAGTCAGGTCATGATGCGACGTCACACTCTGTTGGCAACCATGCACGGGACCCGCATCGATCAGACCATCATTCTGAATGGTGGTGGAATGAGCGCGATTGCCGAGGACAACGGGCAGGTCCAACAACGGAGTTATCCGAAGGATTTTGAAGGAAATGTACTACAGGGTGGCGAAGAAGTGTTCGAAATCCTGAACCTCCCTGCCCATGTGGATCGCATCCGCGAAGAGGCCATCGCCCTTTGCCATGCACCGCCCTGCCCCGAAATGCTGACCGACCTGGTCATCGACACCGACCAGTTGGGACTTCAAATCCACGAATCCTGTGGTCATCCCACGGAAGCCGACCGCGCTCTTCGAGAAGAGCTATCTCTAGCGGGCTCATCCTTCCTCACGCCGGATCTTCTCACGAAGGATTTTCAATACGGAAGTCCTGCCGTCTCACTCGTCGCAGATTCTACAACTCCGCTGGGGCCGGGAACCTTTGGCTGGGACGACGAGGGTGTACCGGCTGGTCAAGTGGATCTGGTCCGAGATGGTATATTCCGTGGCTATCTAACGAGTCGCGCAACATCCAAACGCCTGGGCTGCGCCCCCATCGGAGCATGCCGCGCGGAATCCTGGCATTCGGAGCCCATCGTCCGCATGGTCAACATCAACCTGGAACCCGGAGATGGTGGATCTCTCGACGATCTCATTTCCAGCACCGATCGTGGCCTTCTCATCCAGACAAACCGGTCCTGGTCCATCGACGACCATCGACTCAACTTCCAGTTTGGCTGCGAAATGGCCCGGGAGATCAAAGGCGGAAAACTCGGCCAGCTCTACCGGAACCCGGTCTACACCGGAATTACGCCCGAATTCTGGGGTAGCTGTGACGCGATTGGCGGTCCACAAGACTGGAGAATGTGGGGTTGGTTCTTCTGCGGAAAAGGAGATCCGCCCCAGATTATGCATGTGGGACACGGAACGGCGCCGGCCCGTTTTCGAAACGTGCAGGTGCGTGCATCATGAGTCTCTCGGTTGTAGAAAAGGTCGAAAAGGCCCTGGCAGCCCTCAAGCCCGATCATTTCTCGTTTTCCGTGAAAGATCTGCGTGGTGAAGTGGTTCGCTACGCCAACAACGTTGTCACGCAAAGCTCTTCGGTTGAAAACATTCAGCTCAATATTCGTCTGTGGGCTCACGGTGGTGTCGCCGATATGACCCTTCAGGGTTCCAGCCTTGGAGACCTGGACAAACAGGTGCAACATACGATGAATCGAGCCCGTGCCGTAGGCCGCACCGGACTCGGCGAAGACACTCCCCCGGACGCCAGCCAGGACGACACGAGTCTCGATACGAATTATACAGATCCCGTGATTCTGGAGCGCCTTCGCTCACCGGGCTGCATCACAGATGGTCTCTCCCAATTTTTTTCCCGGGCTCGAAGCGACCATGCGGAGCTCGCAGGCCGATTGGAACACCGTGCGACGCAGCTCTTTCTGGTAAATAGTGAAGGGCTACGAAAGGACTTTTCCCAAACCTGTGCAGAAGCCCAGGTCATCGCTGTGGATGAACATGATGACCACATCTCAGGATATAGCGCGGGCATCGGGCATAGCCACAACCATCTGGTGTTGGCCGATCTCGCCGACCGCGCGGTACAAAAATGTGTTCGTGCGCGGGACTATGTCGAGATCGACAAGGGACCCTATGATGTGATCCTTGAGCCCGAAGCAGTCACGGAAGTACTGGATTGGTTGGGCTCGATTGGACTAACCGGTAAGAGTCTGGAGGAACGAAGCTCCTTTATGACCGGTCGGGTTGGCGAAACCGTAATGAGCCCGTCGGTAACTTTGTCGGACGATGCTCTCTGCGACCACGGCCTCGGACTACCACAACCCTTTGATCTGGAAGGAACTCCAAAGAAACGTGTGGTCTTCGTCGAAAACGGAGTCGCTCGAGGGGTCGCCTGGGATCGCAATTCTGCTCGTAGGGCAGGCTGCCAGAGCACAGGTCACGCCAACAATGGAGACTTCGCGGGACAGACCGGTCCGACGGTGAACCATCTCGTTCTGGATGGGGGTACCCATACGGAGCAGGAACTCCTCGAACGGGTCGAACGCGGCCTGTGGATCACCCGGTTCCATTATGTGAACGGACTCCTCGATCCACCGAAAGCCATGATGACGGGGCTCACCCGCGACGGCACCTTCCTGATCGAAAATGGAAAACTCGGCCCCAGCGTTGGAATGCTTCGCTTTACGGACAGCATGGTAGAAGCCTTTCAGCGGGTAGATGCCCTCACCCGCGAACAACGGGCCGTGCGCACTGGCTGGAGTGTACCCAGCGCAGCGATCATGCCGACCGTTCTGATTCGAGGACTCCAGTTTACCGGCAATGCCCGTGGTTAGTCGTCCGAACTGGCATCAAAAATCTGCTCGAAGGGCTCGCCATTTCCATCCAGGTATTCGGCAGCCGCCCGTACCCAATCATGAATATATGACCCGGATTTCAACCCCTCACGGGCCGCCTTCGGAAGCAGAGGGACAAGGGGACAGGACAGCGAAGGGATCGTATACGGGTTGTAGGCCAAGGCCTCGATGACCGAAGCGCGATTGCCCCAATCACCGTTCTGAAATACCACGGATAGGACCTGGTCAGGCACCGGTCGACGGCTCGCAATGCGAAGAATATCCAATTCCAAGATTCGAGGATTACGCAAGAGCATATTGATCACGCTGGGATCCGTATCGAGGATGAGTTTCTTGCGCATATTCCGATCCGCGGTTCGGGCCAGAGACTTGCGCCGGCCCAGGCTGATCTCATTCAATTCTGGAAGATTATAGGCCACTCTCGTCCCAATGGACTTGGATTGTTCAATGAAGGCGGTGCGAAGAATCGGATTGCCGCTCTGGACCGCACAGATATACGCCTCTTCGCGAGTAGGATAGGTCAGCCATTCGATACCGGTGAGCAGGCGTACGCAATCGAGATAGACTTCGCGTGCTGGTCTCTGGGATCGACGATTGAAGGCCAGGAGGAACAAAGCCACGAACTGCTTGGGACTCTTCTGCACCAGTTCGAATAGGAATCCCCGCCGAATCTGTTGTTGATCCAGACCACGCAAAACACGAAATAGCCGATCGATCTCGGCCTGTTCCGCATTTTCGGGTGTATGGACGTCGGTCTTCATTATGGTTCGGATTTGTTCGCCATCTCGTTACAGGCGGCCGCCGCCTTCAGATCCTGGGCCGCCATCACACATTTGGCCATTTTCGGGGTATGAAACGGCTCCCATTTGTTCGTGCACATCTCAACGCACTTGGCCGTTTCGGATTGGATATTGGCTTTATCCGACTCCTGCAACTGGCCGGACCGTAAGACCAGATCAGTCATATGATTGCAGACGGTCGTGCAATCCGTACTCTTCTCGACAGATGTCTTCGTTTTCGTATGCCCACATCCCAGGCCCAATAAAAGACCTGTTGCCAATAGTGCAATGTGCATACCTGTTCGGTTCATCACGTCTTCTCCCGTGTCTTTCGCCAGCAGTGCCGGTCTACGCAGGACTGCATTATGATGCATCCTGGATTTCCTCACAACGCAACGAATTCCGGATTATCACCACAAATAGTCTTTGACGATGGGTCGTTTGTCGGGGCCGGCCAGAATATGCACCACGCGCAGCTTCTTCAGAGCTAGAGTCGACAGAGACCCGAGGGGGATATGGGTGATCTTCTTTCCCCGTCGAATGGCGTAGGTATGCATCGTCGACGAGGGGGGCTTCTCGGCCACGTGGACGATGATCTTTTCCAGACTATAATCCACCGCCGCCATCAACAGCACATCCGGCTTTGACTGAACTCCCAGATAATCCGGATCGGACCAGATATCGAATAGCCGCATACGCGGCCAACTAAGCATAAACCCGCCATAGGTCGCCCGCATGATTCCAGGGCCCACGACCTGATCCATCGGGTTGGTGGTATAGAAGGCCATATCCGATTCCTGATCGTGTTCGCCGAGCCAGGTCATCATATGGGGGTAGCGCGTGTCCCCCACATCCGGGTCGAAGATCACCACGACCGATCCGGCCGACCCTTTGACCCGACCGCGCTCCTGCACATAGATGCGACCGTCATGAATATTTCGAAGGGTCTCCCGGATGTCGATTCCGTCGAGCATGCTGGCGCTGAAGGGTTCCGACCGGCTTCGCTCAGCCGAGAGGATCGAGACGGCCTTCTTCTGTAAAAATCGGCCATAATCCTCCAACACCAGGTCCTCGGGTGGATACGATACGATATGGTCCGAATCAAAGCCTTTTAGCCATTGGTCGGGATCGTCGGTCTCGGGGCGCTCACGAACCGGGATCCGAACGGGACGTTGTTTCACGCGGAAAAAACGGCGCCGAAAGCGAACCTTCCGGGTCCCCAGATCAAGCTCATTCCCGTCAATCCGAACGACCGGAACATCCGACTCCTCAGCCTGCCACGGATAGGCGGACGAGGCTGAAAAGACCTCCCAGGCCAGATTGTCATCCGCAACCCCCCGCGCCGAAACAACCCATTCATACAGACCACCGAGGAGTCGCCCCTGCACCCGGGCATGGCGCCGGCTATAGTCAAAATACAACCGCTCCTGCCAGCCGGCCACGGTTTCGAGAGTCTGATTCTGATAGGAATGGCTTGCAATACGCCAGACGGCCCGCGCTACAGCCGACCGGTCCAGATACAAAAAGTCGGTGTCCAATTCCCGAACCGAATGGAAACAAGCATACTCAACGGCCGCCTTACGTCGGTCCATGGGCGTAGCGTCCGCGTCCCGACTGATCAGTTGAAGATGGCCTCTCTGCAGGGAAATCCGTTGCGAAGAGGCTTGATCAATTTCCGGTGCCTCCAGGGGAACCCCGTGGTGCAGGGTTTCATAACAGGCGTGTACCACCGGTGGATCGGAAAGAAGCGCGGTGAGACTGTCGGGGTGCACATGACGGACCTCGATCTGGGTGCGACGGACCCGCGCCAGGGGTTGGGCAACATTCGAATTGATATCTTCCGCCAGCCGATGGGCATGAGCGGCCCCGACCAATACCAGGACGGGCCCCGACGGATGCTTCTCCCGGATGGTCTGTATATGAAACGCCATGCCTTCTTCGCGACGTCGGTCATCGGCGCTAACGCCACCCTGGCCCGATAACTCCACAATCGCCCCTAAGAAGTCGGCTGGCCCGAGAGTCCACATAGCGTGGGTATCGGGGACCGGATCCATATGCCGTTCCACATAGCGAATATCGGGGTCGATACAGAACATGGGGCGGTCGTTCTCAAGTGCCCAACGGGCCGCTACAGCAAAAGGCTCCGCCGGTGTGACGGTCCATACGAGGGCCTCCTCCCCTTCCGGAACGGATAGAATCAGGGAGATCTCCGGGAGACGTCCAACCGCCCGCCGGACATGCTTTTCAAAGGTGGTCGGAAGTTCCAATGCAACCGCGCTGGGTTGCAGGGCTTCTACCACCGCACGAACCACAGCCCCCATATCGGCGCTATCATGCACAACGGGGAGCAACCGAACGCCATCGGCGACCTCCGGAGCCAACTTCCCGTAGTCAACCGCCGTTGGACTCATGCTCAGTCCTCCGGTCCCACAACACCAATATCATCGGCCGCAAGAGACAAACGCAGGGCCAACTGGAACGCGTCGCTGGCCGTGCCGCTCTCCTGTTTATAGATCAATTTCATGGCATATCGAACAATATTGATGCCATCCCGGACCGTGTAGCGGAGATCCGCCTCATGAGCAGCACCAAGGAAGCTCATGACGTAATCCACCACCTCATTATCCGCTCCCGGCACCTGCGATTCCAGAATGGCCCGTTCCTCATCCGAATCGGGGAAGTCCACGTAGATCTGGGGCATCAGCCGAGAGTGGATATATTCCGGCACCTCATAGGTCGAGGCATCCTCATTCATGGTCGTTACGAAACGGAACTCTGGGTGTGCACTGATCTTGATTCCGGCAATAAGGCTTTCTGCGTAGCGGCGATAGTCTAGCAAAGGGGCTAGACTAGCCCAGGACTTCTCGCTCATCCGGTTTCCTTCATCGAGGATGCAGGCTCCCCCCTTGAGCATGGCCGATACCAGAGGCGAAGCCATGTACCGAACACTCCCATCGGGGCCCAGAACCGGGGCAACGATCAGATCTTCGGGACGCGTGTCCATGGTGGCCTGCATGATATATACATCCAGGCCTAGTTTTCTGGCCGCCGCATACCCCAGGGTCGTCTTTCCCACCCCGGGCTTTCCCAATAAGCGCGGATTCAGAGGCACGTCGCGCTCTCCGATAACCGCCCAGGCCGCCAATAATTGGACCAGAACCTCGCGCTGTCCCACCCATTCTGTCTCCAGGACAACCGGCTGGGTCAAGTGCAGTTCAACCCCTTCGATCTCAACACTTCGTTTCAATACAGCACCTCTCGTTCTTTGCGATAGTATACCTTTATCAACCCCGAATCCGTAGACGAACGAGTTCACTCGCGACACGGAGAATACGACGTACATTGGCAACCTTGGATTGTCCACGTCGCCGGGGCTCCGCAGTGATCTCCACAACCCGGTACTCGATACCGCGGTCCATCAGACGAAATGGAAGCTCCAGATTAGCGACAAAAGTCGTCGTCTTCGTCGGCGTTTGTTCCACCAATTCACGGCTCAGTATCATGGTTCCGTTGATACGGGGGTCGTGTCGGAACATCATTCGGACCAGGGTCTGAAAACCCGCCGACAGAATCTTCCGATGGACACCATCCTCCCGCTGTTCGTAGACACTTAACACCATATCCACATCGGAAAGATGTGGAAGAAACCGTTCCAGCGTCTGCGGACCGACCTGCCCATCTCCTGGCAACTGCGTTACGAATCGCCCGCGCGCCCTGGCATAACCAGTGCGGACCGTAGTGCCCATACCCCGATTGCTCTCATGATGGACCACATGAATACGCGGATCGCTCTGGCCCAGCTCGTCGGCCATCTCACCCGTGTCGTCTGTGGATCCATCATTCACAATAATCACCTCACCGAACTCTCCCCAGGGGCCACAGCGGTGATTCAAGATATCGGGACAGCAGGCATAATCGTTGGCCTTCAGAGCATCAAACCAGTCGAGAATTGCGGACACCTGGCTGGAAAGATTGCCCTCCTCGTTATACGCCAGTACAACAATCGAGAGGAAGGGAGGGACTTCACGGGATGAACCCGCATTGGTCGGTTGTTGTTTTGATATGGTTTCCGAGGTCAATCGTATCCTAAAGGTTCGCGCCAGGCCCAAGAACACAGTAAAATCAGAATATGTGCAAACCCTTTTCCGTGTATTGAACCCCCAAAATTGATATTCAGCACCATGACGACTCGTCTTCTCATAGCAACGGTATTGCTGGCATGGCTTAGCACAGCGTCCTATAGCCAGACTCCATCCAAATCCTATGGGAAGGTCTTGGAGCTACCCTTTGGCAAGGATCGGCTTACGAGCATCCAACATATTCGTGAGATCTTTGAGAACGCCCGTTTATCGGAGATCCGAAAAACAACGGATCCGGTACAAAAGGCAACGATTCGACGGAATATTAAAGACGTTACAGAAAAACTTGCCGCAGGGCTGTTCGACACGAGTAAGGAACGGGGTATCTACCGGTTGTCACCGCTGGCAAATTTTGTCGCGGTCGGCCCGAAATCTTCCGTCTTCCGAGAACTTACAACCGGACGAGAGCGATGGCTTCTCTTTCATAATGATCGCTTATATGGAACCGCCATCAGCCTCGACTCTACGGTTCCCCTGCCCAACCAGGTGTCCGATTTGAGCGCCGTCTTCGGACGACCGGAGACGTTGTTACGTGATAGTGTTCGCTCCAGTGGAGCGGTGATCGGCGCCCGTTGGACCGATGGAGAGTATTCCATTGTGCTGCGGGCCTTTGATACGGAATACGGAGTCCGTCTGGTGGTAAAACTCCACAAAGAACATTGGGTAACAGCGCGAAAGGCCACACAGAAGAACCTGCTGGACCGAGGACCGTCGGATAAGGCCGGGGCCGACAAGCTGATGGACGAGTTTATCTCCCCCTGAACAAGTCCTTATTTGGCGCCCGCATCCTTGGCTTTTCGAATCCAGAAGTCCGGGATCTTCCAGTCAGGTTGCAACTTCTTCGCTCGTTTAAACTCGCGCAGAGCTTCCTGAGGCTTTTTGGCATTCAACAGCTTCGTACCACGTCGAAGTGCGGACCGTGATTCGGATTTCGGATCCGATGCGGTTTTCGCTGCCGCTTTCTTCTTCGCAGACTTCTTTTTCTTGGCCTTCTTTCTCGCTTCCGCGCGGGCCTTTCGTTTCCGTTCTTTCGCCTTTCGACGGTTCTCTACCTTTTCCTCATATTTTTCTTCCGCGCTCTTGATCTTACGACCCAGATCGGCATCATCGCTACCCAGCTTGGCCGCCTTCAAATAGAGGTCCAACGCCTTCTTGTATTGTGACTTACGATAGGCAGAATTTCCCGCTTCGACGGCTTTACTTGCATCTTCTAAAGCCTTGAGTCGCTCCTTCTCAGCCTTGACGGCTTCCGGATCCCGGTATGCCTCGTCGCCGGTATCTTCCACCGGTTCCGTCACAGAGTCCGTTGCTGCAACGTCGGCCGCCGTAGCCACAACCTCGGTGGAGGCTACATCCGCTGGAGACGTCACATCCGCCGTCTCAGCTACTCCAGCCGTGGCATCTCCAGAGGAAGTCACGTCTTCAGCCACGTTATTGGCTGGAGCCGGCTCCGTTGATTTCTTATCCTGGGGGTCCTTCAAGAAAAAGAACACGGCGGCGGCGAGTACCACAGCAACCCCGAGAACAGACATAAGGAAGCGCTTTGAGTCGCTCTTTACTCGAAAATGGAAGCTCTGTTCCGGCTCGTCTTCGTCCCCCTCCGCATGGTCAAACCACGCAGAAAGATCTTCGGACGGTGCACGGGCGGGATCCGGACCAAAACCGTCCTTTCCATGCACACCTTCACTCCCTTCCGCTGCTTCGATGGTCTCCGTATCCATTTCAAAAACGGGCATCGGTTCCGACGACTCGGGGGAGATCCGGTACTGATCCGTCTCCTGGTATTCTTTTTTCGCAGCAAACCACTCCGAAGGATCTTCGCCGGGCTCGGGTTCCGCCCCGGGTTCCGCCCCGGGATCGGTCGCGGGCTCGGGCTCGGGCTCGGGTTCGGGTTCGGGTTCGGGCTCGGGTTCGGGTTCGGGCTCGGGTTCGGGCTCGGGTTCGGGCTCGGGTTCGGGCTCGGGCTCTGGTTCGGGTTCGGGTTCGGGTTCGGGCTCGGGTTCCGGCTCGGGCTCGGGTTCCGGCTCGGGCTCGGGTTCCGGCTCGGGTTCAAATCCGTTCTCCGTATCGTCCTCGTCAAAGCTGTCAGGATCCGCAGAAGAACTGATCCCCGTATACACCTGCGTCTCGATGGTCGGTTCTTCCACCGGCGGCTCATAGGCCGGCTCCGGCGTGCTATCGACCGCTGGCTCCGGAGGCATACCCTGAGGGGTCCAATCAAAGTGTCCGAGATGTTGCATGCGGAACGATTCGAGACGTTCCAACAAAGCCTCCGGCGAGGGCATGCGACGTGCCGGTGTTTTGGCCAACAATTCCGTTACCAGGTCGTCTACGTCACTTACACCGGTCAATCCGGGTTTCGCCAGGCGAAGCGGCAATGGCTTCTCGTAGATCTGCCGTTTCATCGTGGTTCGGGGATTACTAGAGGAAAAGGGTGCCTTTCCCGTCAGCATGGTCAAAAGAACGATTCCCAGGCTGTAGAGATCCGATTGGATGGTGCCGTCTTTTCCCGAACACAACTCCGGCGACATGAACTCGGGTCGCCCCCAGAAGAGCGATCCTCGAAACCCTGTCTGATATCTGGGGAAGATATGACGCCCACCGTAGCGAAGGATGCGTACGGATGTTCCTGGTCCCGAATCCGCTACCCAGATGGAAGCCGTGGACAAATCATGATGGAAGACATCTTCGGCACCAGCACTGACAAGCGCGTAGGTAATCTGGTGGAGAATATCCAGGGCCGATTCGAGTTTAAGCGTACCTTTTTCGCGAATTGCATCGGCCAATGGAGAGAACCCCTCCAACAACCAGACCAGGATCACCTTGCCGTTCTCGACCAGAACATCGGCTAAAATTGGCACTGCAGCGACATCGGCACCGACCAGCGCGCCCACATCATCACGAAGGGCTTGCAGTTGTTCCCCACCCGGTATCTCCGACACCGTCCAGACTTCAAGCAACACATTTGCATCGGTCTCCGCATCGAAGGCGGTGGCTGTATAACCATAGCCATCTTCGAACACCGTGCGTTGGTTCTGGAAACGTTCATCCATGGAGTTTCATCCTATTGCCCAGTCCAGTTACTTCAAGTCGGAGGGATTGTAAGCCACACAAGCCGCAAACGGCAAGCCCGAGGTCTTCGTCGAGAAAAAATTAATCGTAACTCCACTCTTGCGGCCGACCGCGCCAACCACTCGAATTGGACTCCATCCCTGCCGGGGAACGGGTACATCTATTCTATTCGACGCACTCATATCTATAAGAACCATTCATAGCGCAGAAACAACTCGTCGTTTTTGTCGAACAATCCGCCCATAGTGTTCGTCTTTCCGTCCATGACCCGAACCCCGATCGCCAGGGCATGACTCGGCCCAATGCGGTAACGGAGCTCGGCCAGGGCGAGCCAATCCAGCTCTTTCAAACCAAGCATACCCCCGAACGAAAGCTGCAGCGAACGATCGTCCAGGAACCGCCAGCGCACCGCACCAAAGACTTGTTCCCAATGCTCGTCCAGGACCAGAAGTGGAGTGTCGGGCGGATCGAGTAGAATGAGCGAACTGCCCTCCAAAACCAGATCAAAGAAATCACCCCGGATATAATCCACCCCAGCAGTAGCAACAATGACCGGCGACTCGAGCGCTTGGAAATCCTTTGAATACAGGGTGCGCCGACTGAAGAAGGCGACATCGGACCGGATCCCAACCGAGCCCAGACTGGTCCCGACCGACACCCCGGCCATATGCATTCGTCGATAACGCCCTACCATAAGCGTCGATAGATCGGCCCCATTCTCCTGAACCCGGTCATAGGCCTCCTTGAAAACCGGATCGGTCAATAATTCCAGGAATTTGGCGGAATCGAATCCCGTATTCAGGCCTCCAACCAACACCGTGGCCAGATCTTCATTGAACTCCATCTCTGGAAACCGGTCATACACATAGGCGTAGTACAGTCCCAGGTCGAGCCCCTGAAGACGAATGTTCAAGGCGGTACCGAACTGGCCGTCAAATATAGGATGGGAAGGCCTCTCCGTCGCTTGCAGTAAAGGCTGCGCCGCGTCCCAGAGGCTGGGATCCAGAAAATCCGTAATCAACGGCAGAACCTGCGCGTACACGCCGTCCGAAAACAAGCCCATAGGTGCCTGATCAGTCCCAAAAACATGGAAGCGATGCGGTTCAAAGGTTGGCAGATAAGCAGCCTGAAATGACACCTTGGAATGGGCCCGCCAGTCCAGTCGAATCATTGGAGTCGGTATGGTCGGGCTTTCTGTCGTGGCGGCGATTCCGTCCCGGTAATCATAGGGGTTGAGCACATCCAGGGGTCGCCCAAAATCGGATTCCCCCCAGGCTAGAACCTGGTTTCCCAGGCGTAGGCTGACGGATTGCCAATTCCAACCGACAAATAAATCCTGAAGTTCAAGGGACGAACTCCATCGCCCCAGATCACCGCCAAAGGGGATATCCAGGCCCTCGGACTGATGCTCGCGGTAATTGGTGCGAATACGACCCGATATCTTGGTGAACACGCCGGGACGCAGATCGATCGAGCTGGAGATGTCGAAACGACCGAAATACTCGAAGACGTCTTCGTCCGCCTCGTGTTTCAGATCGTCTCGAAGCTCCACCAGCGCCCTGGTTGTAACAATGGACGTGGGACGAAACCCAGTGGATTGAGACGATTTGGATTCGTCTTCAATCTCTAATTCGAAGTCCTCGTCCTCCCCGTCGGTCTGCGCCTGGACGAGCCCGATTGGCCCCCCAATAAGGACAGTAAACAATGCAAGAGGAATCCAGAATTTCATCGATCCGTTCGCTCCGCTTACCGAGCCAAAAGGCCCGGGTCGAACAGATTATTGGGTAGGTCGGGCTTTTCGTGAAGCGAACGAACCTCCATAATGGTCGATGTATTCGCTTGTACATTCCGCATCCGGATCTTGCTGGCGTATGGCTTTCCAGCACGCTTCTTCAGCTTTAGTACAGATAGAACTTTCAGCAGCTTCTCACCCCGGTCGTAGAATTCGATCTTCAAGGGGATATAAAAGGTCTTGTCGATCCACATGATGATCCGGCTATAGCCTTGATTTTTCGCTTTGGGCAGGACTTCTATAAGCCATACGGGCCGTTTTTTCTTACCGAGGGTCGTATCGGGCTTCTTTTGAACAGTGGCATCACGCAGATCGCCAAATTCCAGATCAGCATAACTGAAATCAGTTCCCATGAACCGGCCCTGCTTGGCTGCGCCACGGATACGACGTTTTCTTCGCAGGGCCGGAAGATACAGCCACTGTTCATCGTTCCCATCGGCACGTTCGATAGAAAGAAACTTCGTCCCCGTCACATCTTTCGGGAGCAGGAATGTAATGAGCGCACGGCGAAGCCCACCTGCGCCCTTCTTATCAGCTTTGCTCTCCAACACCTGCGTCTTCACGTAGCCGTTACGGTCCGTGACATTGAGATGCACCTCAGCCACGCCAGTATCAAAGCCAAAGCGGTTCTCGTCCACCATGCGGTCCACAATTTCCTGCGCCGTCTGCGCGGAGACCGAGGGTGCGTAGACCAAGCCAAGGGTACCGAGGGCGAGCAAAACGATTGGAATGGAACGACGCAACATGACTTTGTCCTACCTCAACCAGCGACCAGTCAGAAAGATTTCCGTATTCAAGTGCGCGTCTTCTTGTTTTCGATAGCCGCCTTGATGAACGCCGAAAACAGTGGATGGGCTTTAAAAGGACGCGACTTGAACTCGGGATGGTATTGGCAACCGACAAACCAGGGATGGTCCGGCAATTCAATGACCTCCACCAGATCGCGGCCGGGACAGATACCAGCAATTTTCAACCCCTTTTCGATCAAAGTCTGCCGGAAATCGTTGTTGAATTCGTAGCGGTGGCGATGACGCTCCTGGATCTCACTTTGTCCATAGGCCTTGATACTTTGCGTACCATCCACCAACTCGCAGGGATAGGCACCCAGACGCATCGTCGCGCCCTTATCGGTGATTTCCCGTTGCTCGGGTAATAAGGCAATAACCGGATTGGGGCTTGCCTCATCAAACTCGGTGCTATTGGCACCCGCTAGACCGGCAACATTCCGTGCGAACTCGATCACAGCTACCTGCATCCCCAGACAGATACCAAAGTACGGCACCGTATTTTCACGGGCATACCGGGCCGCCAGTATTTTCCCTTCGATTCCTCGCTTCCCGAACCCTCCAGGGACCAGGATTGCATCCGCCTGCTCCAACACCTTCAGGCCGTCCTTCTCCAGCTCTTCGGCATCCAGGAAATCAAGGGTCACCGTATGGCTATGTTCGATGCCACCATGGGTAAGGGCCTCGTTCAGACTCTTATAGGATTCGGCCAACTCGACATATTTACCAACAATCCCGATGCGTAGTTCCCCCTCGGGATCAGAGACCACAGCTGAAATGCGGTTCCATTGCGAAAGATCGGGTTCAGGGGACCAGATATTCAATTGACTAAGGACCGCCTCATCGAGCCCCTCCTCGTGGAAGGCAAGCGGTAAGCTATAAATCGACTCTACGTCCGCAGCGCTGATGACGTGTTCACGTGCCACATTACAAAACAGCGCTATCTTTTTCTTCTGTTCCGCCGGTACAGGAGTCTCACTACGGCACAAAAGAATGTCCGCCTGTAACCCAAGAGTTCGAAGGGCCGCGACACTATGCTGGGTTGGTTTGGTTTTCAGCTCGCCGGCCGCTTTGATGTACGGAACCAACGTTACATGGATTGAGATGCAGTCCTGGGGCCCGATCTCTAAACGTAACTGGCGAATGGCTTCAAGGAATGGAAGGCTCTCAATGTCGCCAACCGTTCCACCAACCTCGATGATCACAATCTCTGCGTCCCCATCCAGGGCCCGGATGCGGTCCTTGATCTCGTTGGTAATATGCGGAATCACCTGGACTGTACCGCCAAGGTACTCTCCCTTGCGCTCCTTCGTTATGACCGAGTCATAGACCTGTCCAGCTGTGAAGTTGTTCTTACGACCCATGCGCTTACGCGTAAAACGTTCGTAATGGCCCAGATCCAGATCGGTTTCGGCACCATCGTCCGTAACAAAGACCTCGCCATGCTGCGTAGGATTCATCGTTCCAGGATCCACATTGATATAGGGATCCATCTTGATAAACGTAACCGTAATGCCCCGAGCTTCAATCAAAGCTCCAAGAGACGCAGCCGACAGTCCCTTACCCAGCGACGACACGACACCTCCGGTAATGAAGATGTACTTGGTGGGCTTCGAGCGCTTTGTCATAACGACACCAGAGTTGGTTTGCTCGGATCTATCTCAAAGTATCGAATTGTCGCAAGCCCAATCGGAAACAGAACTGGTTTACCTTGTCGAACCGATGCGCTGTAATCGAAATTTAACAAAATTAAAATGTAAAAACCTCATTGACAGGATCCAAAACCTGCTTTACATTTTAGGTAGTCGTTATTGTCCGTTTGGAGTCCGCGATTTATGACAGGGACAATGGGTGCATCCAAGATTACCGACGAGCTGCCAGGGTATGGGCAACTTGTCGGGTCGTATTCGTGTATTGACCGCAGCCGCGTACAGCCGCGGCGTTGAAGGAGGGCACATGGAGCTTACTGGGGAACGAAAAGTAATGTTGAGCGAACTGGATCAACTCCAGCAACAACATAAAAAGCTGGATGCTGACGTAAACAATATTACTGGAAATGTGTATCTAACGGGCCAGGAACAGTACGATCTTGCCCGGTTAAAGAAGCTCAAACTTGCGACGAAAGACAGAATCTCCCAACTCCAATTAGAAGTCGGCTGATCGGTAGCCAACCGCCAATCCACAGATGGAATATTGATGGGTGATCCGGCTCGGCCGGGTTACCCATTTTTTTTTGTGCGGCCAAAGCCAAGTTCGCGATCGGTTCGACGAACATAGCTGGGGAGCACATGCCTTAGATTCGTATGGTCGACGTTCTGCTCCGAAATTCGCGACCACCCGATTCTTGCGATGGTTACCGGATCAATAAAAGCCGCACAGTCGGAAAGATGCGCCCCAGTCGAAGCCCACAGCTCGCCGTACAGGCCGACCGCATCACCGAGAATGGTCACAGGCCCGGTTTCTAGACGCGACCGAACCGCCTCGAAGACGGCATCCGGCTTTTCCGTTGTGGGCGGTCCCGTCGATTGCTGCTCGCCGGGGGCAAACCATTGAAGATAGACTTCGCCTCGACGGGCATCCAGGGCGACACCCCGCCAGCTATCCGTCAATCCGGCATCATCGGCTTGCGTTATGGCTGCATCAAATGTGTCGATACCTACGATCCCCAGAGAATGACCGTAGGCGAGGCCCCGGGCTACTGCCATACCCACACGGATACCTGTAAACGAACCCGGTCCGATACATACGGAAATGCCGCGAAGATCGGAGCATTCGAGTTCGGATTCCTTGAGGAGAGACGATATCTGGCCGAGTAACACCTGACTCGGGCGTGGCCCCCGATCAACCCGACACTCTCCCCATACGCCGCGGTCGGGCGACCATAAAACGGTACCACCGGGCGAGGCGACGGTCGTCATCCCAAGAACACAACCGCCATTTTCCATGGTCGTCTTGGCCTGCATACGCTCAACCACCAAAAAAGCCGGCGATGGAAGACCAATTGCGTTCGATATCGTTCTTGAAGACCATAATCATCAACAACAATACGAAACTCAGCCCCACGTAGGTAGCGGTCTGACGAACCCGCATGCTGATGGGTTTCCGCTGCACGGCTTCGACCAGAATAAATAGGATATGCCCGCCATCGAGAACGGGTATGGGCAACAGATTGATGAGGCCCAGGCTGATGGATAAAACCGCCATGATCTGGAAAAAATACATCCAGCCTTGCTTCTCCGTTTGTTCCGCAAGGTTATAGACCATGATCGGACCACCCACGTTTTCCTTAAAGGAGATCTGGCCCGTCAACAGCCCCTTGATTCCCATCACCGTGAGATAAATGGCCTCGATCGTATCGGTCATCATCACATGGGTGGCATACCGCCAGCGGTGGCTGTTGGCGATACGGTCGGGCTCGGTACGCTCCCAATAGGTGTCCAGCCCCAGATAAATTACCTTTTCTTTGGTCTTGATGGCGGTCTTCACCTCGCGTAATCCCGGTTCAAGCGCCCGTTCCAGCGACTGACCATTCCGAATGATGCCAACCGTCATCGGTCCGGGCCCCGGCTTCCCAGAGGACCGGGCCGCCGCAAGCTCGAAAGCTCGCTGTGATAAGGGTTGTACCATCCCCACAAACGATGCATAGCGCTGGATCTTAGTTTTTTCCGGCCCGTCAGCAACGGGGATCTTCAAATAATCGAACCTGTCTCCGGGCCGAAGACCGGCTCGTTCCGCAGGAGAACCGGAAACGACATTGGAGATCACAAATTCTCCGGACCGAAGTCCCGAGATAATCGCGGGACCGACCGAGACCGAACGTTCGATCAGGTCATCGTTGTCAGGAATCAGCGAACAACGCTGCCAACGAATAAGACCTTTGGCCGGATTGGATTGGTTCGTTGACCCTGCCTTAATCGCTCGATCCAATATCGGAACGCGGCCGGTCAGCCAGCTCGCCAGGGGCCGTCTTCGTTCCAGGGTCAAGATGGCAGACTCCCCCATATGCTGCCGAAGACGGTGATTCAACTGACCAAAGGTTTTGACGGCACGTCCATCCAAAGCACGCACGCAATCTCCGTCTCGCAGACCCGCTTGATAGGCCCGGCTACCGGGTCCGACCGATATGACCGGCAGGGGATAGGAAGTACCGATTCCGATAATCCCGATGTCGCGGTGAATTCCGAGGCGGCGCAGCTCCGGATCCACAACCCGGTCGGGTACAAGGTCGACGGGTCCATACCGCTGGCCATCTCGCTCGTAGGTAACCGCCACTTTCTGTTCCGGTTTGGCGCGTATTTTCTGTCGGATCTCCCACCAATAATGCACGGCATCGCCATCGATTTTCACGATTCGATCGGCAGCCTGCAAACCCGCAACCCCGGCAGGCCCCCCCGGTCGTACCGACCCGATCTCGGAGGATCGAAGGGTCTGCGTGGAAAAGCCCACACCGAAAAACAGAATGAATGGTAGGACCAGATTGAATAATGGACCACCGAATACAATGAGAAACCGGCGCCATAGAGATTTGGCCGCAAAGGAGTGCTCGCGAACCTCCTCGAGAATCGATTCACCGGGCTGATCACCAAACAACTTTACGTACCCGCCGAGGGGCACCACTGCGATCTGGTACTCGGTCGGCGCCAACACCGGCGTTGCCTCGTCATCGGGCGCCTTCGCAACCTCAACGGGTTTGCCCTTCCACCGGAAGATCGCCGGTCCAAAACCGATAGAGAAAGTCTCCACATGCACGCCGGTAAGGCGAGCCATGACGTAGTGACCCAACTCGTGAAAGAAGATCAAACCGCCGATCATCAATATGAAGTAGAAAAGCGTCATCGAATCCGATGCTAGTGTAAAGTCTGCTATGCCCGCAATATCCGTCGTGTCGGCAAAGACTGCAAATACAAACGGCCCAGAAAGAACACTTGTTTCCATGGCCGCAAAACGGTAGCCAGCTGGCTCCGGTTTTTTTCGGGTCCCCCCCGGGTTTGAAGCGGTCTCATTTTGCCAAGCCAGGAGATCCCCATCATGAATTCCATCGAAAAGCCATTCTCCATTTGTCCCGTTTGTGGAAAATCGGCCACGATGAGAGAGAGCGGTCTCTTCCCTTTCTGTTCCAAACGCTGCACTATGGTCGACTTGAGCCATTGGTTCGACGGCTCTTATCGCGTCCCCGGGGTATCGGAATTATTTCAAATCCCCTCAAATACCGCGCTGGGATTCGCATCCGAAATTTCCGAAGAATAGGCGTAATGCCCTTCTTATGAAAGTCACAACAACATATCGCCATCACAGTGTCCTATCGCGTGGCCCTGGAAGGATCGGAACACTTCTTCTCGGTCTGTGGATCGCCTGCGCCAGCACGCATTGTGGGGCAGCCTCTACCATCTTCAGCCCTTGTCAGACCGACACACCAGTGCAGGCTGATAAGGGCTTAAAGCTTCCCCAAATCGTCCGTCACACCACTGCCAATGGAATCACGGTTTTCATTCTACAGGACAGCCGTGCACCCATATTCATGCAACAGTTCTGGTTCCAGGTCGGGTCGGCGAACGAAGCCGAAAAGCGAGCGGACCAGGATCATGGCACGACGGGATTGAGCCATTTCTTCGAACATCTGATGTTCCGCGGAACGAAAAAGCACCCGGACTATTTCGACGCCATGAACCGGATGGGCGCAGAGGTAAACGCCTTTACCTGGTACGACGAGACCGTCTACTGGGAGAAGCTTCCGTCACGCTTCCTCGAAATGGCGGTCGAGATGGAAGCCGATCGCATCCAAAATCTAAAGATGGATTTCCTGAACTTTGAACCGGAACGGGAGGTGGTCAAAAGCGAGCGCCTTCTTCGAACGGACAACAGCGCCTCAGGCAAAATCTCGGAACGGGTATCCAGCCTGGTCTTCCAGAAGAGTACCTATCGATGGCCGGTTGTCGGTTGGATGCGAGATCTCATCGCCATCACAATCGAAGAGGCGGAGACGTACTATGCCGCCCACTATGTACCCAATAATTTATTCGCCGTCTTCGTCGGCGATGTCGACCCCGCAACGGTCATTCGATTGGTGGAGACCCATCTTGGAAAATTCGAGCCAGGCCCCCTGCCCGAGCCGCCAGATCTATCGGAACCCGAACAGAAGCATGAACGTCGGACTTCGATCTTGATGAATAATAAGACGGCTCAAGTCGAAATTGCCTACCCAACGCCGTCGGCCACCGACCCGAACTGGGCCACTTTTGCCGTCTTGGACACGATCCTATCCGATGGCCGCTCCAGTGTATTGGAGCGAGACCTGATCTATGGGGATACACCCCTGGCTACGGGTGTGGGGACATTCCTGTTTCCACTTCGGGGAAGACACCCCTACACCATCAACGTACGTGGCTTGCCCGGAACGACCGGCTATGCCCTGGCCGAGCGGGTGCAACAGGTTCTCGACAAGATGATGAAGTCGCCTCCGACCGAAAAGGAGATCCAACGGGCGGTACGGAAACTGCGCGGCAACCTGGTCCGTTATATGAAGAGCGTATATGGCCGAGCCCAGACCGTCGGGTTCTGGATACGCGCGACGGGAGACCCCCTACGGCCGTTCAAGCTTCTAGAAGCCTATGGAAATGTCACATCCCGCGATCTCGAGCGCTTGCTACGAACCCGCTTAACACGGTCCAAAAGAACATGTGGGTTTGTGATCAGCCCCGATGCAATCGAAGATCTTGCAGTCAAACTCTGTGGGCAGGAGGCAAGTGGTAAGGAATCCGTCTCGGCCCTCCTTTCGCTCCTCGCGTCCGGTCACCGCCTGAAAGCCCTGAAGCAGGAATACGCCATGGAGAACGTGGCGATTCAACGCTTGAAAGAACGAGCGATTACGGCTTCAGAGGTGTATCAGCGTCAGAAGGACACCAAGGCTCTCGAACAACTCAGTCAATTCACCAAAGAAGCCGAGAAAGGTCCCACCAAACGATCCGAACGGCAGAACCAGCTCCTCATCCAGATTGAGGCTATCAATCGCAAGACAAAAGAGGGGCTTTCCCAATTCATGAACTCCACCACACATCCAGACTGGATGAAGTGGATCG
>Ga0310121_10001207_pt1 | contig 26969 bp, 18 predicted proteins | sample CB27_Tmax_986_MG_FD_203504 | JGI IMG/M metagenome (GOLD analysis project Ga0310121, IMG submission 203504) | Marine microbial communities from Western Arctic Ocean, Canada - CB27_Tmax_986 | ecosystem: Environmental > Aquatic > Marine > Oceanic | place: Canada: Western Arctic Ocean | collected... | reverse complement strand
CAGCGCACAAGCGTGGCGCGTTGCTCCGGGGTCAGGGTCAATGGTTGGGCTATTCTCATCGGCATCGTCCTTGCAAGTCATGTTCAAGAACGATACCACAACCCCCAGTTATAATCAACTGTAATTACGAGACACTACACTGGTATTATGGCAGTAAGTCTTACTAAACGCAAGGGCCGTGTAATGAGCAGGAAGCGCGAGAACTTGCGTGATGAATTGTGGGTTGATGCTGAACGCGAGGTTTGGACGCGTCACGAAAACGACGAGTTTACCACAGTGCCTCGAACGCTTCCTCTCATGATGCATTTAATCTCAGACCTTGTTGACAAGGGGAGCCCAGCACGAGTTTACTGCGACCAGTAGTGTCGTGTATTTGATGAAGGAATTATCGAAGTCCGTGATGAAGAAGAACTCGCTTATTCTGCCGGATACAATGAAAGCAGAGCTGTACGAACATGGCGAGAACATATGGCAAAGACCGAAGAGCTTGGTTTTATTAGGATAAAGGCGAAAGGAAATCGAAAAGTGGGTTATATCCTTCTGATCAATTCATATAGAGTGGCCCGAAGGTAAAGGGATGAAAAAATTTACGACGAAGGATGGTGGAGCGCATTTATTAGTAGGGTGGGACAAATTGGTGCAACTCTTCCAAGCTCAAAAGAGCTGTTAGAAATCGAAAACTCCGAGGATTAGGTCTATCAATACTGATAACCCAATGCCAATGGCCTCTTTTTGTTATTAGTCCCGGATGTAATGTCATTGAGGTTCAAAGAGCACCTATCCAACTTGTCGCGCCTTGCGACGGATCACCTCATTCCGCCGATTCGGGTAAAGCCTCAATGGAGAGACCAAGAACCATGTTCATGATTCATCGTTTTCATCATCGTGTCATTGTCATGTTGATGCTGGGGGCCGCCGCTTTGTGTTTCGCCTTCCACGGGAAATCGGACGCCGCGGACGCATCGCATCAAGTGCCGGAGGGCATGGTTGTCGTGCCCGGCGGCAAGTTCATCATGGGGACGAGCGACGAGCAGCGCGAGCGGCTTGCCAGTGAATACAAGCTGAATCCGGACCTGTTTGGGATGCAAACCTATCGGGAGGTGGACCTGCCGACCTTTTTTATTGATCGCCATGAGGTAACGGTCGGTCAGTATCGTGCGTTCGTTGAAGAGACCGGTCACCGTCCGCCGCTCACGTGGCAATTGAACTCATGGTATCTGGAGGAGAGGAGGGAGCAATGGCCGGTTGTCGGTGTTGATTATGATGACGCGGCGGCCTACGCCAAGTGGGCCGGCAAGCGCCTGTCGACCGAGGAGGAATGGGAGAAGGCGGCGCGGGGGGCCGATGGCCGGCTGTGGCCCTGGGGCAATGAATGGGCGCCCGATGTTATCGCGCGCGAGCCGCATCAGAATCAGGGGGCCCCGGGTCCCTGGCCGGTTGGGCTGAATCACCGCGACCGCAGCGTTTATGGCGCGCTGAACATGGCGGGCAACGTGCCCGAATGGGTCGATGGGAAACTGGAGCCGGGGTTTGAATACACGGCCATCGTCAAGGGTGGCGGTTTTCTCTTTGATTCGCCCGAGCAGTTCATCTGCGCGGCGGGCGTGGGTCACCCTCGCGGTAATGGTTCGCTGGCCACCTCGATCATGTTTAACAACCCCTACATCGGTTTTCGCTGCGCGATGGATGTGCCCGAGGGATTCGAGCCGGATCCATCCGGTGCCGTCGAACCACCCTACCAGGGACCTATCGATATTCTCCGGGCGGGCCGTCGTGCCCCGGATTTGTCGAGTTACCGGCGGGAAAAAATCAAGATCCTACCCGTCGCCAATGCGTCCTATTTGGCTTCCGGCAATCCCAAACCTCGCAAATGGCCCCAAAACTTGTCCGGGGAAGGAATCAAGGCGAAAATGACCCCGTGGCATTTGGAAGTAAGCGTCCCGTACCTGCCGGGTGATCAATTCGGCATTCTGCTCGAGAACCACTGGCAGCATAACTCCCCGATCGAAGAAATCCATTTCAACAAAGATTTTACCCGGGTGGAACTCAAAACCGGCGTCCCCGAATGGAATCTGGAGTCACGGATCACGTTGGAGGGCGGATTGGACCATGTTGACGTCACTTACGAGAACACGAACACGGGGGACACGGTCATCCCCGGCTCCCAGGAGATGTGTCTCAGCGCGCTCGGGGCGCCCAACTTCAGGGATCATGACGGCGCGCGGACCTTCCTCTCGACCGAGGACGGGCTGAAATCCATGAGCCAGATCTGGCATTACGTCAACGACCGGATTTACTGTCAAAACCACATGCTCCCCTCGAAACCGCCCGCCGGCACCGAGGGGCCCGCCATCACGGGGCCGCTCATCGCAACCACGTCTCGCGACGGCCAGTGGCTGGTCTCGCCGCTATCGCTCACGCCCGCGCCTAACCGCTTGTTCAATAATCGGGAGTATTCATGCCTGCATTGCACTCCCGATTCCTCGGTTGAGCCGGGCGAGACCAAGGTCATGATCCAGAGGATTTATTTCCTGCACGGGACATTGGACGACCTGAGCGTCCGCTACGAGAGCGACCTCGCCGCGATCGCCGGGCCATCTTCAATCGGCGAGCAGGCGGAGAATCCTGGTATCAAGACGGTCGGAGTCGAGGGTGAGCGCTACACCGCGCTCGTGCCGGATACGCTCGATCTGGCTCGCCACGCCGAGTTCGCGCTCAACGCGCTGGTGCTGGGGCATTACCCGGAGTTCGACTACGAGCCAAAGCAGAGTAACCGCGTCACGGGCGATTTCTTTCTGGGGACCAAGTGGATCGAGTCGTTCCCGATGATGCGCGTCATGTGCGGCAGCGACCTGGGGCTCGACGTCGAGATGAAAATGATGGAGAGCTACCTGGCGCGGATCGAGGCCGATGGGCTGCTCCACTGCCCGCCCGACAACCCCGTCCGCCGGGGGGGACGCGGATACGAGCAGGCCGAAGAACCCTACACCTCGCCCTACGCCGATGGGCGCATGGTCCTGGCGATGATGGCCTGGGGCCAGCGCGACGGCGACCCGGCCTGGACCGAACGGATGCGCGCCATGGCCGAGGGCCTCAAACGGATCCCGATCTATAAGGATGACTATGCCTACTACCCCGACGGCGGCGTGGCCTTCGATTTCAGCTATTTGAGAAACTCGGGCTACAAGAACACGGCCGAGCCCGCCAGCGAACACGCGGGCGCCGAGGGGACGGTCAAGTTCTATCAGTCCAACCAGATGCGCGCCCTGGCGCGGTGGGCGGCGTTGAGTGGCGACCGCGAGTCGCTGCAAGTCGCCGGTAAAATCGCCAACTACCTGCTCAAGCCCCAATTCTGGGAGAAGGGCTACCCCGAGGAGGTGATCGGCCGGCAGCGTGGCCAATGGTCGGGCCACTACCACGGCAATACGGCGGTGCTAATGGGTCTGCTGCGCTACGCGATCATCGCCCGCGATCGCCAACTGATGGAACTCGTTCGCGCCAGCTATGAATACTCGCGCAACTTCGGCATCGCGCGCATCGGCTGGTTCCCGACCCATTCGGGGCACGATACGCCGCCGAAAGTCGTTTGCGAGACCTGCCGCACGGCCGATATGGTCGCCCTGGCGGTCGAGCTCTCCACCGAGGGCCTGGGCGACTATTGGGACGACGTGGACGGCTACGTGCGCAACGCGCTCGTCGAGCAGCAGTTCACCGACATGGACCGATTGAAAGCCCTGGTCGCGGCGAAAGATCCGGACCCCTCGTGGATGCTGGGAACCTTCGGCTGCGGGGGGCTCTCGGTCATGGATGACTACACGATCGCGTGCTGCACGGGTAACGGCGCGCCGGCCATGTATTTCGCCTGGGAAGGCATCGTGCGCGCCGAGGACGGCGTTGCCCAGGTCAATCTGCTGCTCAACCGCGCCTCGCCCTGGCTCGACGTGAACAGCTACCTGCCCTATGAGGGCAAGGTCACGCTGCACAACAAGACCGCGCGGCGCGTGTCGGTTCGCGTGCCCAATTGGGTGGATAAGCTGATGGTCGAGTGCAGGCTGAATGGACCAGCCGGTCCCGATCGTCTGGCTGGGCAACTACCTGACCGTGGATGACCTCCATCAGCGGGACGTGGTGACGATCACGTTCCCCATGGTTGAAGAGACTTTCACGAGGATGGTCGGACTGCCCGCCAAGGGGAGGCAAAGCGGCTATTACGATGGCGCGACTTATCCGGAGCCGGAGGAATACACGCTGCACTTCAAGGGCAACACGCTGGTCGATATCTCCCCGCGTGACGAGGACCACCCCTACCCGATTTATCAGCGCGAGAAATACAGAACCGAAAAGACGCCGATGAAACGGGTCGCGCGCTATGTGGCCCCATACACGATCCGATGGCATGGCGATGACCGTGGGAGTCTTCGCTCGGCGCAACCGGAGTGAAGGACCGATCGAAGAATCGCGGATCGCCACCATAAGGAGCCCGTACGCCAGAGGGGGATGAACAGGGATTGCCCGCCCGGCGCGTCGAAATTCGGCCCGATTTGACCCAAGAAAGACGCGCCCTGTCGCCTCGCGGACTCAACAGGCGCCCCCTGGCACATATTTTCCAACAAAGGGATGGATATTGGGAGATTGTTCCGATTAGGATAATCGGCGAGTGGAGGGTGCCTTGGACCCAATGAGCGACCGGGTGGCGGGCATGAGACAGCGACCGGGGCGCGTCGGGGGCTCGGATTCGAGAGGCGTCTTGCCGGAATCCCCGCCGCTGGTTGCAACCGGATTCGCCCAAACTGCGCTGCTGCCCTCTAAAAAGCCGAAACCCAGGTTGACAGGCGCTGGCGGGCGACCTATAAAGCTATTGTAGGTGGCCGGTGGTCACCTCGGCGGCCGATGGGGAGTCGGGCGTGGTTGTGAGCGGCCAGAAAAGGAAGTTTCATTGATGGCTCGGCCAGTGTCAGCAAAGTTTTCACCACGGCGGTCGGGTGGCGGTTTCACGCTGATCGAGATTTTGATCGTCGGCGCGCTCATCGCCCTGTTTTCGGGCCTGGCGATCTTCAGCGTCCAGCAGATGTACGACTCGAACCGGCGCAAGGCCATGGTCGGGGAGGCGTACCAGATAGCGACGGCACTGTCGATGGCCCGTGACGATATCGGCTTCTACCCCCGTCTCCATCTCCTGAACCTCCCCAAAGCCCTGGTCACAACTCAGCAGCAGGTAAGTGGCAGAACCGTGGTTCAGCCGATTCCTGGGATGGACACCTACGGATTCTTCAGCCCGTTTACGCCGCCCAACTTCAGCAAATCCATCGCGGACAACTGGAGAGGCCCGTACATGGGGACCAGCGAGGCGCGCAGCGGGCAGTCCCAGGGGGGGCGGGCGCTGATCACGGTTCGCCTGCCCGATCTACCCGCCGGCAACGATCTCGTCCTGTGGCCGGCCGATACCTGGAGCCGGCCCTGGGTGATCTATCAGGTTTCCGCGGTCGCGGACCCCAGTTCTGGAGATACGGTGCTGCGCCCCATCACGCGGCCGGGCGAGAACGCGGATTTCTTCAACGCCGCCGTCAGTTACGGCGTGAATGGTTACCCGGGGAACTATTTCCGGCCAGACCTGGCACCGGGCGGTCCCATCGGTGACATCGACAGGATGAGAGCCGCCGCTTTGTTCATCGAAAATCCCCCGGGGGCCCCGGCTCCATATACCATGAAGACGTTGAGCGCGGCGGCGGATCTCGGTACTCTCATCACCCCCATGGATTTTGCGCGCAGCATGTTGGTCGATGATGGCGGGCGGGGTAATGAGGGTATGAAGGGAATTCTTGTTCCAGGATCGGATGATGTCATCATACGCTTTTAGCTCGAAGATCATCGGGATCAGGCCTTCAGATTGCCCCATGCATTTCGTTTTTGAAAGCGAGGTTCCCGGATAGTTCATGGTACCAAGAATGCCCAAAAACAGGATAGTGGGCCGTCGAGGACGGGCGTTGCGCCCGTCGGTGGGGTTCACGGCCATCGAAATCTCGGCGGTCGCCAGCATCATCGCCATCCTCGCGCTGATCTTGATCCCGATCGTCCGCAATCAGGTCGATAAGGCCAAGATTGTGGCCGCGCAGGACGACATGGCCTCGATCGAGAAGGGCATGACGATCGCCTTCGCCGAGACCGGTTTCTACTTCCGGCTGATGGACCTGACGCTTCCCGGGGCCGAAGACCCGACCATCACCCCGGCGGGCAACGTGCTGCCGATCGCCCTGTGGAACCGCCCAGTGTTGCCGACCGAAGCCGTGAGACTGGGAACCAGTTGGGATGGACCTTATTATGCCATCCATCGCGGCCAGGCCGTCAGCGAGATTCTCACGACCCGGCCCTACCTTTTCCGCGGCGACTCCCCAGGGGGTCTCCCGACGCCTGACGGCGGGCCGATCCTGGTGCTGCAAGAGGATGAGGACTTTTTGGACGACGACGGCAATGGGTTGGACCGGGCGGTCCACCCGATCGACCCCTGGGGCAGCCCTTATATCTTCTTCGGGGCCGGGATGATCGGCGATTTCGGCAACCCCGAGACCGACAACACCGAAACGAATTACAGCACGGCGGTGGTCTATACGGTGGGGCCCGATGGGATTCCGGGGTTCTCCGATCCCACCGACCCCCAGAGCTACTTCCGCGACTTTCCCGACGGGATCGGCACGGGTGACGACCTGAGGCGCACATTCTAACGGGTACGGACCAGGATGAGACGAGTGATGGAAAACAGACCGATCGACATAACCACCCCGAATCCGGTGCGCCTTCGGCGGACCTCGGGCCCGGCGGGATTCACGATCCTCGAGGTCGTGATCACGTTTATCATCATCGGCGTGCTAACGTTGGTTTTGGTCCCCGTGATCAGCAACCGGTCCGAACAGGCGAAAATCGCCTCCACCCAACAGGACCTAAACCACCTGGCCGACGCCCAGGAGCGCGCCGCGTTTGACACCAGTTGGTTCTATCGCCCGTATGTCCTGAACGACCAGCGCGCCGGCGACGGGCAGGTCAATTCGAGTCCCTTGGATCGGGTCCAGGGGATCCGGGACAACCTGCTGACAACCGATAATATCTACGAGAACCCGGCGGTGATCTTCATCAGCACCCGCTACTTGGATTATCCTTCGAATCAGGCCCAGCTCTTCGCGCGCCTTGGGACCCGGGAGACGGACCTGGGGGTCCAGTTCAATTGGAACGGGCCCTACATCAACTGGTTCCGCGACGTCAACCAGAACGATTGGCCGGACGACGCATGGGGCGGCGACTACCTGTTTTTTACCCCCTCCGGCGTGCTCTACCCCCCCGATCCGGTCTTGCGGCCCACCGACATCGACGTGTCCGATGAGTTTGAAGAGGATGGGCCGGAGGTCGACGTGGAGTCAGCCAGCGGGTCGGGGGCGACTAGCAGAACGTTCTCGGCGTTCGTCGATGGGACTCAAACGCCGCTGTTTGACCGCCCCACCTGGCTGTCGCTCGGCCCCGATGGTCTGCCCGGCAACGGGACCGACGACCCAAATAACGTCTATGGAGAGGGAGACGACATATTCCGGTCCTTTGCCGGTAATTTCAGGTCGACCCTCCAGAATCGGGAGTAGTTGGATATCGCATGGGGAGATAGACTTAGTCTTGATGAAGATAACATCGATGATTGGAGTGTGAATGATGAGAGTCAGCTTTACCCAACGCCGCGCTGGCGTGACACTTTCCGAAATGCTGGTGGTCTTGGTGATCATCAGCCTGTTGTCCACCATTGCCGTGCCGGTTTACGTCAATCGGGCCGAGGAGGCCAGGCGGGCGACCGCTCTGGTAGAGGTTCGCCAAATCGCGGAGGCGATGGACACTGTGGGGGTGTTTCACGGCTTCTACGTACCCATTCAACTGCTCGATGACATCCCCGGGGACGTGACTACCGGTCTGATCGGCTCCGACGCGGATGCGATCGGCCTGGAGGAATCGAGCATCAAGCTGATCGACGTCAACTCCTCACTCGAAGCGTTGACAGCGCAGCCTGCACTGAGCGATGACGATTCCAACGCGCGCGTGCGCAGTCTGGTTCAGAACTGGCAGGGGCCGTTCATGTCATTTCAAAGAAACTTTATTTCCGACTCGGATACGCGTGATCCCGGGTCGGGAGAACTGAATCCCTTCCTGAAAAAGCTGGACCACCCACTCGACCCGTGGGGCCAGCCCTATCGTTTCTACAGTCCTCGAGGGGTCGTGGGCGCGGCCGCCGTCAGCACCGATCCCGCCGTTTGGGCGAGCGTCTCCTTCAGCGACGGAACGATCACCGCTCAGGATGATCGGTTCGACCGTTATGCTATCGTATCGTTCGGCCCCAATCAACAGGCCGGGGCCGACCCCGGCGCCCCCGGTGGCGAGGTCTCGGACGACATCTTTTATGAGTTCGGCAAGATCAATTTGTTGCAGAGCGAAACCGGTTTCTTTAACGACGAGACGTTTGAACCTGGAGATATTACGTTGCCGTAGGGAAACGGAGCCGGTGGCGCGAGGGTCCGGCCCGTGGTCGCGACCGGAGAGCGGGGTTCAGTTTTGCGGATCAAAGAACTGGGAGTTTGATGTCTAGCATGGCCAATCGAGTTCAGTCCAAGCAGCCGCGGGCGATCACCCTGCTCGAGCTTCTGGTGGTGGTCCTGATCATCAGCGTCCTGGCCACCATCGCCACGGGGGTCTACACGGGCGAGGTCCGTCGGGCGCGCGTCGCGGCCACGCAAGATCTGATCCACCAGCTCGAGATTGCCATCACCCGCTACGAGGTGGACGTAGGCCAGTTTCCGCCCAGCGGCTCCGGCGAGGAATCCTTCCCGGCCCAACTCTTGCAGGCCAATGCCGACAGCCGACTCAACGGCAGCGGATACCTTCACATGGCGTTGCTGCGCAGCATGAGCGGAAACGCCTTCAGTCCGGCTTCTTTCTTGTGGAACGGGCCTTACATCAATTTGCAGACTTCACAGCTCGCGCCCCGTAGCGCGGACCTGTCCGCCTCATTGGGGGGAACCGAGATTCTGGATCCCTTCGGCAACGCGATGGTTTATATCCGCCATGACCATTACGACGTCTTTGGGAGCAGGTTTTCGGGCGGCAGCCAGCTTTTCCCCAGCGAGGGGGCCAGACCCGAAGGTGCCGATCCCAGGTTGCCGGCGCCCAACCCCTCGATCGCATTCGGAGAGACCTACTATAATACCAGCACCTACCAGATCTATTCCCCGGGACCCGACGGGCTGACCTTCGATCCCAGTGCCGCCCCAGGCCTGTTCACGATCAACTTCGCGGGCACTCAAAGCGACGACATCAACAACTTCGGCTATTGATCCCTCCCGGTTCTCCCATCCTTATCGTGCCGCGCCCGCGTCAACGCAACGCGGTCCGATAGCGCAATTCCCAACACAGAGCCCCCGTCCCCTCCGGCCGTCGGTCATTCTTCGCGCCCCCTGGTGGGCTCATGGCCGTGTGATTCAAGTAGAGGGCTGTTGTACGCGTTTTTTGCGGGCGGGCTTTTTCGGGTCGAGTGAGAAATCCTTTAGTTCTTTACCCAACTTGAAGGTGACGACCTTGCGCGGGCGGATGGGGTATTCCTTCTTGTTGCGCGGGTTGCGGCCGGTGCGTGGGCGGCGTTGCTTGACCTGAAAGACGCCGAAATTTCGGATCTCCATCCGGCCATGATCGGTCACCGACGCTTTGATTGAGTCGAGGATGGTGTCGACGACGGCCAGGGCTTCGCGGTCCTTCAGGTCCAGTTCGTCGCCGACCCTCTTTGCGATGTCGATCTTGATCATCGGTATCCATCTCCTTGGGCGCGAGACGGCAACCCCGTCCAGGTTCCCGCATGCTAAAGACTCGATGCATTATCAGCATCTCTAGCTATAGGCCCGCCAACGGCCACGATCAAGGATTTTTTCTCATGTCGCGTCGGCGTGGACTCGACAAGAGGCATGAGCACTCGGTTGGTTATGACGGGATTCGGGGGCGTCTATCCGACTATTCCAAGCTCTTCCCCTTTCTTCGATAGGTTTAAAGGTTCAGGATGCCTATACTGGCCTATCAAACCCACACAGGCACGGAGGCTCTCAACGGGCAAGTTGGGTGGCTGCTCGGTGCCCGGACGTTGCGCGAACTGTATGCGGTGGGCCGCAACTGGGTGGGTAAGCAGCTGGAGACCGACCCCTCGCGCCACCAGGTCCTTCTGCTCATCGACCCGGGCGAGGGCGAACCCTGCGTGATGGTCATTGATGACCGTTCCCTTAACCGCAACGAATCATACAAACTGTTTCGTATCCCTCGGGACTGGCCCGAGCAACTGAGCGGCACCGGCGGGCCGCTGGCCCTGGAACGGGCGATCGACCTGCTCGGGGCGAGCGAGGTTCCCTGGTTGACCGAGAAGCTGGGCGCGGGCCCCGGCCTGCTCCTGCTGCTGCGAGCCGACGGGCGACTGCGCGGCGCCTGGTGGGCTCCGCTTCGATCGCCGGTGGCCCGTGGGGGCATCGAGACGATCGAGCTTGCTGGCCATGATGGCCGACACCATGGGGCATACGACCGACCGCATCCTGGCCCACGAGCACCTGCGACTCCACGAACAGCAGGTCGCCCGGCTCAACCAATCCATGCAAGATTCACTGGTCGCGACCGACCGCGTCTCGCTTCTGACCCAGTTCAAGACGATCCTGGACGAGCAATTCGGTCTGCGGCGGGTCTTTATCGCGCTGGTCAACGCCAACGCGAACGCCCTGCGTTGCGAGCTCCACTCGGGTTTCGAGACGCTGTTCATCCCCACCACCATCGCGTTGGACAATGAGAAGAACCACTTTGTCGAACTTCTCCGGCTCTCCCAGGTTCAGGTCTACGAAAGCGCGCGGGGGAATTTCACGGACGCATTGTCGGCCTTCGGCGAGGGTCCCGGGGCCGAACGGGCGGTCGTTATCCCCCTTTGCGACGGGCGTCGGCGGCCCATCGGCTTCATCTACGTCGACCAGCCGCTCAACGATGGCCAGCCCATCTTCCCCGAGGCACTGGCGATCCTCGCGCGCCTGGCCGCGGCCTCGATCGAGAATCTGGAACTGCGCCGCCTAGCCGATGAGCGCGCCGAAACCGATCCCCTGACCGGCCTGCGCAATCGTTTCTACATGGACCGCGTGCTCGATCTGGAGATTCCCCGCGTCAAGCGCTACAGCCAGCCGCTCAGCCTGCTGATGATCGACCTGTGCGACTTCAAACGGACCAACGACACCTACGGCCATCTATTCGGCGACTATATCCTCAAGGAGACCGCGCACCTGATCGAGGGCAACGTTCGGCGGCCCGATGTTGTAATCCGTTACGGGGGCGATGAGTTCGTCGTCCTGATGGTCAACACCAGCGCCGAGCAGGCCGAGCTTGTGCGGCGGCGCATCGAGGAGGCGTTCATCGAACGCAATCGCCTCCAGACCGATACCCGCACGATGATCAACATCAGCCTGGGTCTGCGCTTAGCCGACGCCGACAGCATCGCCAGCTTGCTCCACGACGTCGACATGGCGATGTACGCCGAAAAAGCCCGCCAGCGGCGGCGTAACCTGATTACGGCGCTGATCGAAGGGAACGCCGAGAAGATTGAAGCGGCCGACCGCGTGGTCTCCAGTTTGTGCAACATGCTTTATCGAAAGGCGCCGTACTATCACGACCATGCCCTGCGCGTCACCCATCTGGCCCTGAGGATCGGCCCGGCGGGCCGGATTGGAAGGGGAACAGTTGGAGACGTTGGCCCTGGCCGCCTTGCTTCACGACGTGGGGAAGGTGTCGATCCCGACCCCGATCCTGCAAAAAACGGAACCTTTCACGCAGGCCGAACTATTGGCGATGCAGAACCATCCCAGGCTGGGCGAGGAGTTCTTCGAGGGACTGAACCACCTCGACCCGGTGCGGCCGATCATCCGCAGCTACCACGAACGCTACGACGGCGAACTGAGCGGCCCTTATCCGGCCTATCCCGAAGGCCTAGTCGGAGAGCACATCCCGCTCGGGGGCCGCATCCTGAAGCTGGCCGAAAGCACCGACGCGATACTCTACGACCGCCCGTATCGGCCTGGCCTTGCGCCCGAGGAGGCCGAGCGTATCATTCGTGAGGAAGCGGGCCGCTCGTTCGATCCGGTGCTTTCTCGCTTGCTGCTGCAAGAGCCGGCCTGGCGCGAATCCTTGGGCGATGGCGATGCGATTATCGAGCTGCTTGGTTTCGATCAGACCTGAACAGACGCGAATCTCTCCCTCAAATAGCGACCCGTCAATGAATCCGTGTCGGCGATGATTTTTTCCGGCGGCCCCTGGGCGATGAGATGGCCCCCCAGATCTCCCCCTTCGGGACCGAGATCGATGATCCAATCGGCCGCCGCGATCACATCCAAGTTGTGCTCGATCACGATCAGCGCGCAGCCGCGATCGACCATCTGTTGAAAGATACGCAGAAGCACCCGCAGGTCTTCGGGATGGAGGCCGGTGGTGGGTTCATCGAAGACGAAGAGGCGGCCCCGACCTTCGCGCATAACGGCCAGGTGCGCGGCCAGCTTGAGCCGCTGGGCCTCTCCGCCCGAGAGAGTCGTGGTGTTTTGGCCGAGCCGTATGTATCCAAGTCCGACGTCGCGCAGGGGCCGCAGTGCCTTGACGATCTTGGGCTCGGGCCGGAAAAATTCCGCCGCCTCGTCCACCGTCAGCTCCAGGATGTCGTGGATGTTCCTGCCGTTCCATTCCAGTTGCAGGACGCGATTCTGGAACCGTTTGCCGTCGCAGGCTTCGCAGATCACATCGATGTCGGCCATGAAGTGCATGTCGATCTGCTGGTGGCCCGTGCCCAGGCAAACATCGCATCGCCCGCCGGCCACGTTAAACGAAAAATCGCGCGGGGTCAGGCCCAGAGCCCGCGCCTCGCGCGTCGCCGCCAGGGCTTTGCGAATCCACTCGTAGGCCTTGACGTAAGTCACTGGATTGGAACGCGATGAGGCGGCCAACGGCGACTGATCGACCCAGCTCAGCGACTCGATCTGTTCGAGGCCGATGATGGCGCGGCATGGCTCGGCCTCGACCGGCGCGATTTCTCGTTGCCGGCGGTAGTTGGCGCATAGCGTATCGCGCAGCAGAGTCGTCTTACCCGAGCCCGAGACGCCCGTCACGCAAGTGAAGACGCCAAGCGGAAAGCGGACGGTCAGGTTTTTCAGATTGTTGCCCTTCGCCCCCTTGACGGTGATCCACGCCTGGGGTTCACGTCGGCGTGAGGCGTCGGGCGGGTGGTGATAACCCCGCAAGTGACGGGCGGTGGGCGTATCGCTCCCGTTGATCGCATCGACCTCCCCCTGATACAGAATCGTTCCCCCATGCTCACCGGCCCCCGGCCCCAGGTCGATGATCCGGTCGGCCGCGCGGATGACGTCCATGTCATGCTCAACAACGACGACCGTATTGCCCAAGCCGCGTAGCGATTTTAGAATCCGAATCAGCCGGTCCGTATCGCGTGGGTGCAGGCCGACGGTCGGTTCGTCGAGGACATAGAGCGTATCGGTGAGGGCCGAACCGAGCGCCGTGGCCAGGTTGATGCGCTGCGCTTCCCCGCCCGAGAGCGTCCGGGTCTGACGGTCGAGTGACAGGTATCCCAATCCCACCTCGATGAGGTAATCGAGCCGGACCCGCAGGGTCTCCAACGCTCGCCCCGCAATCTTCGAGTTCGCGGGATCGAGTTCCACTTCCCGTACAACGGGCCTCAGCAACCGTACGGGCAACTGGCTCAGTTCCGCGATCGTCTTGCCCAGAATGCGCGTGCAGAGGGCTTCGGGCCGCAGGCGCGTTCCCTTGCAGGCACCGCACCTCCGGTAGGCCCGGTAGCGAGCCAGCATCACGCGGGCCTGGACCTTGTAACGCTTGCCCTCGATCCATCGGAAGAAGCCGTGGATGCCCTTGAAGCGTCCGACCCCTTCGAGCAAGTTGTGGGTCTGCTCGGGGTTGAATTCGCTGATCGGCTTAAGCCGGGGGATCTGTTTAGGCGTCGAGTTCTCGCGCAACTTGTCATACATCTCGAGGTTGCCCTCGGAATTCCACGGAGCGATCGCGCCGTCCTCGATGCACAGGTCACGGTTGGGGATGATTTTGTCCAGGTCCAGCTCGACCACGCGTCCGAAGCCCTCGCACTTCGGACACGCCCCCAGCGGGCTGTAATACGAAAACAGCGCCGGCTCCGGGGTCTGGAAAGCGCGCCCGCACCGCTCGCAATTGAGGCCGGACGAGAAGTGGAACGACTGGTCGCCGTCGGGCGCGAGCACCGTGGCCCGGCCCCGCCCGGCGCGAAAGGCCACCTCCAACGCCGTCCGCAGGCGGGCGCGATTTGAAGGCTTGTAAGCGAGCCGGTCGGTCAGTACGGATAGCGGCGCCCCGGAGTCCTCCGGCGTCTCGCCCGCCTCCGCGTCGATCAATCGCTCCCCATCCCACAGCCGGTGATATCCCGACCGGACAAGTTCGGCCCGAATCGGTTCCGACAGTTCCCCGCCGGAGAATCCGGTCGGGCCAAGGACCATGAGGCGCGTGCCCGCGGGGAGCTCTTCGAGGGTCCGCATCGCCGACTCGGGTGTCTCGGTCCGCACGGGCACGCCGCAGTCGGGGCATTCGATCCGCCCGATCTTCGCGAACAGCAGGCGTAGGAAGTCGTGGACCTCGGTCGCCGTCCCAACGGTGGACCGGGCCGAACGGACGCCGTTCTTTTGCTCCAGCGCGATGGCCGGTTGGATGCCGCTGATCCAGTCCACGTCGGGTCGTTCCATGCGCTCGAGAAACTGGCGGACGTAGGTCGAGAGCGACTCGACGTAGCGGCGCTGCCCCTCGGCATAGAGCGTGTCGAACGCCAGCGAGGACTTGCCCGATCCCGACAAGCCGGTGATCACCGTCATTTGACCGTGAGGGAAGCTGCAATCGATGTTTTTTAGGTTATGCGTGCGAGCACCGTGGATATCAATCGAGATAAGCATCGAACACCATTCAACATCAGGCTCTTAAACTGAATAGGCATCGGCCGGCCAAGAGATTGGCCATCGTATGGAGTCAATCACAAATCGCAAGTAGTGTCAAAACGGGGCGCGGATTCGCGGATTAGGGCCTCGCGCCCTGGCGCTTTATTCTTCGGTCAACCCATAACGGTAGTGCACGTAATCAACAAGAAACTGCTGGTACATCGGGCCACCGGGGCGGGCGCCCCAGGTTCGGCCGGTTACGGTGCTCCAGGCGTGCATCGCGAACGCGCCGATCTCGAAGCCCAGCTCTTCCTGGGTGTCGTAGGTTTCTGATAGATGCCAGAGGCCGTCCGGGTCGCCCTTGAAACCGAGACGCACGTGGCTTGAATCGATGCACTGGATCAGCATGGTTAGCGGTTTGTGCGCCAGGAGCGATTCGGGGAGTGGCGGATCGAATTCGGTGCGGATCTGGGCGATCTGGTAAAGCCCGTGCCGGTTTTGGTCGGGGAAATTCTCGACTCCCGGCGTCCACATCCCGCGGTTCTTGCCGTCTTTGTCGTTGAGGACGAAGTTCATCCAGAAATTCCAGGGAATCGTGTCGTCGGGGGCGATGAATGACATTTCGATCTCCCAGGGAGGCGGATAGTGCCGCAGGTCGAGCGAGGAGCCGCCGACCGGACCGAAACCGGTCCCTGATCCGGTGCCGATCACGGTCAAAGTCAGGTACCCCGGATTGTTATACGTGTCGGCCAGCGTGCCCTGGGGCTGGGTTTGCCATTTCCCCATGTAGCCGAGGATATCGAAGTCGTCGGAGTATTCTTCGAACGGCATCGGCGCCGATCCGAAGAAGACACAGTAATCCACGTAGTATTCGTATCTGGGGTTAGGCGGCTCGGGTTTGGGATTGAGGACCGCCGTCATGGTCTTGTCGTTAAACGCGAAGTTCTCAGCCCCGGCTGCGCCAATGAACAGCGGATGCGGCCCCTTGAGCATCGGGATCGAGCGGCACAGGACGTCGGGGATCCATCGATCGCCGGAGATGATCGGACCGATTTCCCAGATGCCCGTGATCGGCCCGAACTGTGAACAGTCAATGTCGCGCATGTTCCAGCCGGTATCGGCGGCGAACTTGATGCCGATTTGCAGGTGGGTGGGGCTGACGACGCGGCACCGGAAATAGAGCAAATCGCTTGCCGCGCCCCAGCGGATGGATCCGTCTCCCACCCAGACAAACGGGATGTTCCAATCGCCCATGACCGTGTGGCCGAGATCGCCCCGGCCCCAGACCATATACGTCTCGGGGTGGGGATAGGGGGCATATTGGGGCAGACCGATGCCCGCCTCGCCGGTGGAGCCCAGGTGGGCCACCAACAGTTGGACCGAGCGCGTGTCGGGGGGCTGCTCGGTGCGGTCCGCGGGCCAGGTCGAGGGATCGGAGAACGTCACGGCGACGTTGAGGCCGATGGCGTAATTGATTTGCGTCTTGGCGCCCACTCCGGCGCGCGCGTCAAAAGCTTGAACCAACGACGTCTGAAACTCCCAGGGCAAGCGGAAATCATCGATCTTGATGGGTTGCTTCAGGATGCCCTTGACGTCCCGGCCCTTGCCGGCTTCCCATATTGTCGCCATGCCGGGATGTTCGGACGTTGAGAATTCCTTGACGTTGTCCTCGGGCACGAACATCCAGGGAGAGATCTCCGCTCCGGGGTCGTTAAAATGTTGGTCGAACTCCCTGATGCTTTGCGCCAACGCTCCCGCTCCAAGGAAGAAGAGCGATAGCAATGGAATCGCGATGCGCCTTCGGGTCGAAAAAGTGTCAAACATAACGAGCTCCTATTCTCATGACGTTTTGGATCATGGCATGATCTTGCGTGATTCAACGGTACAGGTCTATATCCGTGAGTCCTGTTGAAGATCGCTCGGGTGGAACCCATCGGAGCCGGGCGATTTTGATGCCGGCGAGGTCAGCGCGCGGCACCTGCCGCGACTCCCAACAGACAATATCAATCCACTGGCGACAGGTGCGCCAAGTCGCTCGATCCCATCTCGACCCCGCCGGCGGGGAAGTATTCCCGCCAACGTTGCTCGACGCGCCGGGCGATCTCGGGGGCGACGAACAATTCCTTGGGGTACCAGGGTTTGAGCCGGGCGTCGATGACGATCGGGCCCGTGTAACAAACGTGATTGCGCTTGACCTTGACCCGTGCGGCGTGGATGTCGGCCGCCGGCTCGAAACGCATGAAGACCGTCCACAGGAAGTTGATGTCGGACGCGGTCGCCTGCTTGGGCCGGTCGCAGAGGATCACCAAGGGCCAATCCTTGAGTTGCGGCGCCCGGGCGACCTGCTCGGCAAGGTCCGGTTGGTCCTTGTGCGGCGGCCCGCCCAGGACCAGGCAGCCGGGGCAATAGACGCGCGGCGCGAACGTTTCGTCCGGCGGCTCGTCCCGCCACTCGCCCGGCAACTCACGCACCGGTTCGCCCAGCCCAAGCAGGACCCCTTTTGAACCCTTGTTCACCTCGGGGCCGGTGTAATCCAGCGAGTCCATCGAGAGGTTGGCGAAGACGAACAGGTCGGTCTCGGGCCGGAAACGGGCGAGCAGATGCTCGAGCAAGCCGCGGAAATCCGACAGGTCGCGCGGCTGGTCGGTCACCAACAGGAATTTGGTCAGCGAGAGTTGGCCCTCGCCAAGGATCCGAAACGCGGCCCCCATCGCCTCGCGATGATACCGTTCGTGGACCACGGCGGCGGCCAGCGCGTGGAAACCGGTCTCGCCGTAACTCCACAGGTCGCGGACCGCCGGCATCACCAGCGGGAACAGGGGCTTGAGCAGCCGCTGCAGGTACTCCCCGATGTAGAAATCCTCCTGGCGCGGTTTGCCGACGACCGTGGCGGGGAAAATCGCGTCGGACCGGTGCAGGACGGCCTCGCAGCGGAAGATCGGGTAGTCGTGTTCCAGCGAATAGTATCCATAGTGGTCGCCGAATGGACCCTCGGGCGCGCGGGCATAGGGTGGCGCATGGCCGATCAGGGCGAATTCGGCCTCGGCAACCAGGCGGTGGGGCGATAGCGGGTGGCGGCCCATCGCCATGCGCCGACCCAGCAGCAGCGATGCCAACAACAATTCGGGAACCCCCTCGGGTAGGGGAGCGATCGCCGACAGAATCAGCGCCGGCGGCCCTCCCAGGAAAACGGTGACGGGCAGGTTCTCGCCCCGTTGCTCGGCCACGTGATAATGGAAACCGCCTCCTTTTCCAATCTGCATGTGCAGCCCGAGGGTCTGTTGGTCGTGGCGTTGCATGCGGTAGATGCCAAGATTGGGCGTGGCGTCGAGGGGGCTTTGAGTCAGCACGAGCGGAAGCGTGAGAAAAAAGCCGCCGTCATCGGGCCAACTCTTGGTCATCGGGAGGGTGTCGAGCATCGCGGGCTTCTCGACTCGCTCGATGACCGGCGCGCGCCGCGTTGTCTTCATCCCCACGCGGAGGCCCTGGCCGATCATGCCGCGCGCTTTCCACAAGGCCTTGGGCGAGGGAGGCAATAATTCGCGGGCGAGCCGGGCGGTCTGTTCCACGAACTCGATCGGACGCCGGCCAAAGGCCATGTCATTGCGCCGCACGGTCCCGAACAGATTCGTGACGACGGGATAGGGACTGTCTTTGACGTTGGTAAAGAACAAGGCCGGGCCGTCGGCCGCGATCACCCGTCGGTGGATTTCGGCCAACTCCTGATCGGGGTCGACCGAAGCGGCCACCTCCACCAACTCGCCCGCCCGCTTTAAGAGATCAATGAAATCCCGTAGGTTATAACTGGGGGCCGATTTCATCGCATGGGTGGATTTCAGTGAAAAGAAAGCCAAAGCCTACGCTTTTCGTTGACCGAAGCTGATTCCCTAATCCGAGACAAGTTTCTCGCGCTAGTCGCGCCATGGAATAGAACGCGGATGACGCGGATAAAGACTGATCCGTGTGAATCCGTCAAATCAGCGTCCCATTTTTATCTGATAGCCGCGAAAGAACGAGAGCCGTCATTCCCGCTCGCCGATCGGCAGGTAGTCGCGCTCGGTATAGCCCATGTATATCTGGCGGGGACGATAGATACGGGCCTTGGTGTCCTGGTTGACTTCGCGCCAGTGGGCGATCCAGCCCGGCATGCGGCCGATGGCGAACATCACCGTGAACATATCGAGCGGGAAGCCGATGGCGCGCATGACGAGGCCGCTGTAGAAGTCGACGTTGGGATAGAGCTTACGTTCGAGGAAATACTCGTCGTTGAGTGCCACCTCTTCGAGCTTTTTGGCCACCTCGAGCGCGGGATCGTGGATCCCAAGCTTTTCGAGCACCTCATCGGCCGACTGCTTGAGGATGCGCGCGCGCGGGTCGTGGTTCTTGTAGACGCGGTGGCCGAAACCCATCAGGCGGATACTGTTCCGCTTGTCCTTGACGTTGGCGACGTATTCGTCCAGGTCCGTCCCGGTTCTCACGATCTCCTCGAGCATGTTGATGACCGCCATGTTGGCCCCGCCGTGCAGCGGGCCCCACAGCGCGCAGACGCCCGCGGCCACCGAGGCGAACAGATTGGCCCGGCTCGAACCGACCATCCGCACGGTCGAGGTTGAGCAGTTCTGCTCGTGATCGGCGTGGAGCATCAGGATCAGGTTGATGGCCTTGACGATTTCCTCGGGCGGATCGTAGTCTTTGTACGGGATCGAGAACATCATGTGGACGAGATTGGCGGCGTAGCTGAGGTCGGGTTTGGGATAAACAAACGGTTGGCCCCGCGATTTCTTATACGAGAAGGCCGCGATCGTGCGCACCTTGCTGATCAGGCGCGAGGCCGCGCTGTCAAACTGATGATCATCCTCCAGGTCGAACAGGTGCGGGTGGTAGCAGCTCATGGCGTTGATCATCGAAGAGAGGATCGCCATGGGATGGGCCGTGGGCGGAAAACCCTCAAAGTGATACTTGAGGTTCTCGTGGATAAGTTCCTGATGGGTCAGGCTTGCGGAGAAGGCTGCCAGCTCGGCCTCGGTTGGCAACTCGCCATGAATGAGAAGGTAGGCCGTCTCGACGAACGTGGAATTTGCGGCCAACTGCTCGATGGGGATGCCACGGTAGCGCAGGATGCCTTTTTTTCCGTCGATGAACGTGATATCGCTGAGGCAGGAGCCGGTATTGCCGTAGCCGTCGTCGACGGTGATGAGCCCGGTCGTGGCGCGCAGGCTCGAAACGTCAATCCCCCGTTCCTTCTCGGTCCCCTCAACGACCGGCAGCTCATAGGTCTGTCCATCGAGTTCGATGGTCGCCACCTGGCTAGCGGTTGGGTCAGTTGTTAACATATTTGACATTTTAAACTTCCGTTTGGGTAAATTTGATAAAGTGCCATCCGTGAGCGAGTCTTAAATATATACAATAACACATATACGACATAAAAATGAACAATCGCAAAAAACGCAACAAACCGTGAAACCGGCTTCCGTCTTTTATCGACATATGGATTCTACCCGAAACGGTGGGGGTCCGTCAAGTCATCGGAGACCGCCCCTCAGGGGCGCATGGCGTCTCACGAGTCATTCACCGGCCGGGGCCTACCCGAATCCATCATTTCAGGCGGCCCAGGATGATCTATCACGTGGAACTTGTCAAACGGCGTGAACGGCTTAAAATGGAGCGAGCAGGAAGACAGGCGGGTTATCGTGTTTGACCGCTCGACCAATCCATTCGGCGATCGCCCCTCGCGGGTGCTGGGCGTCGAGGATTACTTCGCGGGGCGCTACCCGCTGATGGCCGTGCTGTTTGTTTTGCATCAGGCCTGGTTCTTCTGGTTGGTGTGGCTTGGGCGCAAGGGGTTGATCACCGTTCCCACGATCCTCATTCCCAGCCTCATTCTTCCAGCGATCATGTTCGTTTTCTTGGCCGCCGGAAACACCATATGGGACCAGTTGCGCCGGTGCCAGACGGATGCCACGGGTGATCAGATCGATTCCCAGGAGCCCGCTTCTGGTCGGCTTCCGGATAAACACTGGCGCAGGGATATCTCGGCGCCGCTCATCTTGTTTGACGCGATCGCGCTGTGTTTCGCTACCCTGATCATCAGCCTGGTCGGGTTCATGCTGCTGGGCTTAGTGTGGTTTCGTCGCGCCTAGCGGTAAGGCCCTGGCCTGGGTCGTAGGCCCTCAGGGGAGCACCTTGCGGGTGCCCAGGCACTCGGTGGATTCAAAGATTCCCTCGGCGGCATAGGGATCGCTTGCGACCCTGCCTTCGGCGGTTTTTTGGTCGGGGGCGTCGAAGATGATCACCGAGCCAATCATCTCGCTGCCCTCATGGGCGAGCAGCGGGCCGGCGAAGACGACCTCGCCTTGGCTGGCGTGCGGTTGCCAATGTTCCAAATGGCGTGGCCGCGCCTCGGCGCGTCGCTCGATCCCCTCCGGCCCATCCCTGCCGATCATTACGAATAGTGGCATTGCGGGTCTCCTCTTAATGAGATGCTTTAACTATATGGAACCATTTGTGAGCGTCTTAGCGCCGCCCCTTCGTGCGGCGTCGGCGTTCGGGGCGACTGGCCGGCGTGGGCTGGGGGCGCTTTCCCTGTCTGAGCAGGGCAAAGTCCATCCGACCGGCCAGCACGTCGACCCGTTGGATCATCACGGTGACCGCATCCCCGAGCGCGTATTGGCGGCCCGACCCACGGCCCCGCCACACCAGCGAGGTATCGTCCAGGTCGTAGTAATCATCGTCGAGCTCGGCGATGCGCACGTAGCCCTCGACGGGATAGTCCTTGAGTGCCACGAAGAAACCGGAGCCGGCGACGCCCGCGATGAATCCGTCAAAGACGTCGCCGAGGTAGCGGCGCATGAACATCAGACCACAAATCTCCTGCGCGTCCCACTCAATGCGTTGGGACAGCTCTTCGCGCTGGGAGGCGTGCCGTCCCCAGTCCGGCAGTTCGCCCGCCAGCTCGATCATGCTCTCATCGTCCGGCCGCTCGCCGAGCAACGTCGCTTTCACCACGCGATGGACGACCAGGTCGGGATAACGCCGGATCGGCGACGTGAAGTGCGCGTAGGCCTCGGAGGCCAAGCCGTAGTGGCCGATGTTCTCGGGCTGATACTTGGCGCGCATCATCGCGCGTAGGACCCAACGCTGGATGACCACGCCGGCCGGATGGCGGCGGGCCTGGGCCAGCGCCGTCTGGAGCTGTTCGCGGGTCATGCCGCCGTGACTCGGCACCGGAACCCCCAGCCGGCCCAGAACGGGGGCAATCACCGCAAGCTTGTCCTCCTGGGGCTCGTCGTGAACGCGATAGAGGAGCGGAAAGCCGCGTCGCTCGAGCCCGCGGGCGACAGCTTCATTGGCCGCGATCATCAGCTCTTCGATCAGCCGATGCGCCTCGAATCGCTCCGCGTAACGCAGGTCGCTCACGGTGCCCTCGGCGTCGAAGTGGACCTGGGGTTCGGGCATGTCCAGGTCGAGTGCCCCCCGCTGCATACGCGCCCGGTTGAGCGCCCGGCCCGCCTGGCGCAGTCCCAGGAGGTCTGCTCGCAGGGCCTCGGCGACGATCGGCCGGGGCCGAGGGTGTTGGGGCAGGTCGACGGCATTGCCCGCTTCTTCGTCGGCGGCGTCGAAGAGGCCCTGCACCTCCTCGTAGGCGAAGCGACGCACCGAGTGAATGCAGGTTTGGTGAAACTCGACGTGGGTGACCTGGCCGCTTGAACTGACGTTAAAGAAGACCGACAGGGTCGGCCTGTCTTCACCGGGTCGCAGGCTGCACAGGTTGTTCGAAAGGGCTTCAGGGAGCATCGGGATGACGCGATCGACGGGGTAAATCGACGTGCTTCGCGAATGGGCCTCGCGGTCCAGGGCCGTTCCGGGGCGGACGTAATGAGATACGTCGGCGATGTGGACGCCGATGCGCCATCCCTTGGGCAACCGCTCGACCAGATGGATCGCGTCGTCGAAATCCTTGGCCGTGGCGGGATCGATCGTGCAGACGCGCTTGCCTCGCAGGTCGAGTCGCTTGGGTTCCTGGTCGTCTGTTGCCGCCGTCTCTGCCGCCAACAATGCGTCGGCCTCTTTCTGGACCTCTTTGGGGAACTTCGGATCAACGCCGGCGGTGCGGATGAGTAGGAGGATCGGCAAACCCTTGTCGTCATCCAGGCCGATGACCTCGGCCAGTTTGCCGATCAGCGGCTCATTGGGGGACTGGGACCACTGGCGCACTTCGACCACGACCCAGGCCCCGTCGGGGACTTCGTCCGGATCGAGCCGGCGGTGAATCTCCACGACGCGGTGGATTTTCTGGTTTTTGGGATGGACGACCGCGTAGCTACCCGCGTGCACGACGCGGCCGATGATCCGCTTATTGGCGTGGTGCAGGATGCGGATGATCTCGCCCTTGACCTGGCGGCCGAGCTTGGCGCGCGTGATGCGCACCTGAACGTGATCGCCGTGCAGCGCGGTGGAGGTGGCGTGCGGCGGGACGCGCACGTCCGGGACGCCGGCTGTATCGGGCACCAGATACCCCCCGCGCCGCGCGCCGGCCTGAAACACGCCCGAGACCTTCCCGCCCGGTTTCAACTTCGAGTCATGGCGCAGTTTCGATCGTTCAGAGATGGGCATAAACGGTAATCATTTCAAGATTCTAATCATGGGCAACCTTCAACGCATATCCGGTTGATTTCTATCAATCGTTCCGCGCGAATCCGAAAGATCCGCGTTATCCGCATCCTAATTATCGTTATGCTTAACGTCGACCAACTCGTATCCCCAGTATTCGTTCAAGAATTCCGGCAAGGTCGCTATCAGTTCATTCGTCGCAATGCGCCGGCCGACGATCTCGCTCAGCGTGACCGGCCGGGTCGCCGTCTCGCCGCACGCGACGATGGTGCCCCAGGGTCGAAGATCGTTGCAAACGTTGATGGCGATTCCGTGCATCGAGACGTGCCGCCGAATCGAAACGCCGATCGCCGCGGCCTTGCGTCCCTCCAGGAATAGGCCCGGCCGCCCTTTGATCATCTCCAGGCTGATGCCCAGCCGCTCGGCCAGCCAGTTCCGAATCGTGGTCACCAGCGCGCGGGCGTACCACGCCTGAAATCGGAGTTCCTCGGCCGTCTTGATGATCGGATAGATGACGAGTTGACCGGGATTGTGCAAAGTGGTCTGACCGCCGCGGTCGACCGAAAAGATGGGGTAGGCGCCTGGCCTGACGATATCTCCATCCCCACCACGCACCCCATGGGTGATGACGGTGGGATGTTCGCCGGCGAGCCAGGTGTCGGGGATGTGGTCGGCGACCCGGTCGGCGTGCAGCTTCTCCTGCAAGGCCAGGATTTCGCCAAAATCGCGCATCCCCCAGGGCCATAGCCGGGCGAGGCCGGGGCTACGTACGATTCGCCGGACGCTCGTCTCCCGACGCCCGGAAAACGAGGCGGGGGCGCGGGATGACTCGACGGCGGTTTTTGCGCTGGTCTTCATGCAGCTCTGATTATTTCATATTAGCAAGGGATGGACAACAGCGCGGGTCGAGGGTCCAATGGCGAGGCGACGGTGGGGACTCATGGTCGTGCGCCGAAGTTTGGCATGGTCCGAGGACAGCTTGCGAGGTTCAAGGCCAAAAACGTCTGAAAATACAAGGCTTACGCTCCCGCGGGGCGAGGCTCCTTCAGCCACCTTGCTGGGCGTGCTTGCCGCAGTCGTGGTGGCGGGCTTGTTTTTCTATCCGACGACGGCCTACCCGATCCAGAACATGGCCTTGTGCGGGATGCTGGCCTGTTTAGGCGTGGGGTTGGCGGTCGGGTGCCGGGCGATCGGGGCGGGTGGGGCTTGGCTGGATGCGCTGGGGCGTTTGCCGATCCTTGCGGGGCTGGGCTTGGCGTTGTGGGCGGCCGCGCGCTGGAGCTTCATCCTCGTGTCGGCGTCGGGCAGGGAGGCGGTGCTGGGGCTTGGCTGGATGGGTGTGGCTCTGGGGACGGGCGTGGGGCTGGCCGTTTATGAGCGGACCCGGCTCGTTAAGAACGGCTCCATATTTGTCGCCCTGCGCAGGACGCTCGCGCTTGCGGCCATTGTATTTGGGCTCGATGCCCTCCATCAGTACTTTATCAGTTTTCCGCGCACTCTGGCGTTCATGGAGGCCGAACTGGGGGGCATGCCCCCATCCGACCTCATGACTCAAAGTCTCTTGCATCGCCTGGGCGAGGGGCGTGTGGGCGGAGGGCTGGGCGATCCGAACCTGTTCGCGGCCCAGCTTTCGGCGTTGGCGGTTTTCGCCGTCGCGTGTCTTCAGCGTGGTGAAAAACTGGTCTGGCGCGGAGTCGGCGCACTGGGTCTGGCGTTGGCCGTCGTCGGCGTCTACCTGACTCAAAGTACCGGCGGCGTATTGACTTTGCTGTTGGCACTGGCTTTGGGCTTGCTGGGTCTCGTCTCCGCGGGGCGATGGATCGGAGGCCCGCGACCCGGTGCGGCAAGGGCATTGACGCTTTTCTCAATGACTGTCCTTGCCGGCCTCCTTTGGATGATCGCGAGATCAGCGTCTGCCGAGGGAGGGGAGGCGGCTCAGAGCTGGATTGGTCGCCTGACGAATCTCTCCACGGTGCGCGAGCGCCTTTTCTATTGGAAGATCGCGCTGGACATTTGGGCGGAGGACCCCATCGTCGGCGCCGGTCCGGGTGGATTCTCGCTGCTCTACATGACCCACAAACCGGCCATCGCGCGCGAGAGCATCCACGCCCATTCGTGGCTCTTTCAGTCGCTTTGCGAGTTGGGGCTGATCGGGTTGGGGTTGGGTCTGTTGTTTTGGGGCGCGATCTTGGCGTTGCTTTGGAAAGTCTGGCGATGGAGGGTAAGCACTGGCGAGAAAAGGAGGAGTGAACGTCCAAGCGAAGCCTATTGGCTCCTCGCTTGCGTGGTCGTACTCGGATTCAACGGACTGATGCAATTCACTTTGCAGTGGCCGGTGTTCCTGATTTTTACGGGTCTTGTTGCCGGGGCTGCCGTCGGTTATCCGGCGAGCGAACGGCCGACCACGGGCGGGACGGGGAAGGGGCCTCTCATCAGGGGCATGGCGCCGCTGATGGCCGGTTCATTGCTCGTTCTGGCGCTGGCGATGATGCCTCGTTATCACTTGGCCGCTCATCACAAGAATCGGGCCGCGGATTTGATGCAAGAGGGGCGGTATACGGATGCCGAGGCGGCTTACGGACGCGCCGTCGGCTGGCTCCCCGATGACGGGGGATTGCTGGTGGCGCATGCGCGGGCGGTGGCGCTGGCGGGCAAGCCGTCGCACGAGTGGCCGATGTTGCTCAAGGCGGGCAACTTGAACCCCTACTCGGCGTCGATTCGCGCGGCCCAGGCGCGGTGGTTATGGTCGCGGGGGAGACAAGCCGAGGCGATCGTCCGCATGAGCGAGGCGATCGAGCGCTACCCCACCGACGCCGGTCACCGCCTTGAGCGCGCCAGGATGCTCGCGGAGGCCGGCAAGATCGATAACGCGCGGGCCGATTTGGAGTTCATCGAGCGGGAGCAGGCGCCGGTTTGGGAGTTCCAGTTTTCCTTGTATCAGCGCCTGCGCGCCGCCGTGGGCATGGAACCCGTCGATGATGACCAATGAGGGTCCGGCGGGTTCCACTCTGATATACGGTGCAAGTCCGTTTCATGGCTCCGTGCGAATCACATCGGGCCCCGTTCGGGGTCGATGGCCATTACCTAACTGATATGCGCACTTTGATGCCTCACCGCCACCATTTACCTTCCCGAACAATACGAAAAGATTGCCCCGTGTTTGCCGAAACAGCGGGGAAATGTCAGCCTGTCCAACCTCCAAGTGCTTAACGCGATCCTCTACGTGGCGAAACACGGCTGCAAATGGCGCGGCCTGCCGAGCCATTACGGCAACTGGCACACGATTTACACTCGCATGAATCGTTGGGCCAAGCGCGGCGTTTTGGCTCGTGTTTTCGAGCAAATCCAACGCTTGCG